>JABAOF010007173.1_pt1 | contig 10112 bp, 8 predicted proteins | sample 7062171 | NCBI WGS metagenome assembly JABAOF01 (sample SAMN14538628, study PRJNA623070) | marine sediment metagenome | biome: marine biome [ENVO:00000428]; feature: marine pelagic biome [ENVO:01000023]; material: deep marine sediment [ENVO:00002113] | place: India: Gulf of Khambhat ...
TCAGATTAGTCTTATCATAAAATTGCTGTAAGAAGTTACATACATGAATGAACCCTGCGAATCGACGCGGACAAGGTTCTAAACGAGATCTTCGAAGGCAGAGCTTAAAAAGTACTCAGATGCATACATTTTGCTAGGTAAACTTTCGTTTCTTCTGGTACAAATATTCTTTTATCCTCTCTTCCTTGATTTTTTCCAACAATTCCTTTCTTCGCGTGGCAGAAAGATTTTCGCTGGTTTCTANNTTCGATTTAAATTTGATTAGAAAAATGATGCAACAAGCTACCAAGATAACGATAGCCGTCGCAGCTAACCAAAAAATTGGGGAGGAAATCAGGATATTCACCAGGCAACGTTTTTGCTGTTCCTATTTTCAAATTGGCTGAAATATATGTTTAATGAATCCAGAGTATGGAATGAAGATATGCAATGCGCGCGCAAGTTAAACAAAAATCTTCAAATCTGCTTTATCTTTGATCTCTTTGAGCTTTCATAAAATGCAATCATACAGAAATCAATGGCAAAATTATTAATAACATATCTTAGCAAATACGGTTGGAGAAGCTCAATATGGAAGATGACTCCAAAAATAAGAAAGTACAAGTGAATAAGAGCGAAATAGCTGCCACATCTCCTAATGGTGAAAATATTGCTTATCCAGATGTATGTAAAACTCCATCACCAGCAGGACCTGTTCCCATTCCTTATCCAAACATTGCCAAGTCCAGTGATACTGCAAAAGGAACCAAGAAAGTAAAAGCAGATGGCAACCCGATTTGCACCAAAAACGCTTCTTTCGAAAAAAGTAGTGGTGATGAACCATCAACAACTGACAGTATTGAATGGAGAGAAGTTGAACCATTAGATCAAAAAATAATTAGTATGGTTAAGGAACATCCAGTATTGGCGGCGGTTATCATCCTAATCATTTTGGCAATTTTATGGGTTTTGATGTCAAACATTCTTTTTACTCCTAAACCATTTGAAACTGAAGAACCTATTTTCAGCTTGACTTTCGGGTTTTAATAATTGGAAATATGACTTCTGGCATACATATATAACCGGGTTCCCACCGAAAATTATTAGGAGAATTAAGAGTCGCAAGCAGAATTTAAAAAATCATCTAGGGTATCAAGAAACCTTTTTTTAACATATAACTATGTGCGCGCGCGCGCAGAGAGGCTAGAAAACCTCGTCAATGTTCTAGTTGATTCCTCAACAGTCTCGGGTCGCTAAAATGTGTTCCGATGGGAGAGTAATAGCATGACATACGTCATATTTATATCTTTCTTTATCCATATATAATATGAGAATCGAAGAATTAGGCTAGATGAGTTAGATGTCAAAACAAACTTTAACCCACGCATCCTGCCCGGAATGTGAAAGTAAGAACCTAGTAATGGATATAGAAATGGGAGAACTGGTTTGCGGTAATTGTGGTCTTGTAATTGAGGAGGATGTCCTCGATCAAGGAGCAGAATGGAGAGCTTTCACAAACCAAGAAAGAGCGGCCAGAGCAAGGGTGGGAGTTCCAACTCGATATTATTCATCAGACAAAGGTTTATCCACAGTCATACGAATTGCTAGAGACGCTTTCGGTCGTCCCCTATCCCCAGAAGTCAGATATCAGATGTGGCGCTTGCGAAGATGGCAACTCAGATCAATTTTTGGAGCTTCCAAAGACAGAAACCTCAGCTTGGCCATGGCTGAACTTCAGCGCCTCTCCGATAAGCTTCATATGCCATCCTCAGTTCGAGAAATGGCAGCCGTAATCTATCGCAAAGCTCTGGACAAAGATCTTATCAGAGGACGTTGCATTGCGGCAATAGTCGCAGGAGCCTTATACGCAGCGTGCAGATTCACTAGAACACCTAGAACCCTGAAGGAAATCACTGAAGCCAGTACCCGTAGCCAAAAAGAAGTTTCAAGAGCATACCGTCTTGTAGTCAAAGATTTGGAAATGGAAATGCCTGTTGATGATCCTCTGGATTATGCCACAAAAATCGCTGAAAAAGCAGGAGTCTCTAGCAACGTGGAAGGACTAGCCATTCAAATAATTCGCGAAGCGAAGAAAAAGAATGCAACTATGGGAAAAGACCCATCAGGATTAGCGGCTGCGGCGCTCTACATAGCCTCCAAACTGGAAAAAGAAAAAATTACTCAAAAACGTTTAGCTAAAGCGGCAGACATAACACAGGTTACAGTAAGAAACAGAACAAAAGACCTAAAGAAAAGACTCGCACTCAACACTCGTTCACCTAGAGTGAAAAGGTCATGAGCAACAAAAAACCCACGGCCGGGACAAAATTCTCTAAAGGTGAGACATATTGTTCTCGGATCAACGAGGCAAGTGGTTTCAGCGAAGTCTGGGAAATAGTTAAGGACACAGTCAAAGAAGTCTTAGGCAAACACAGGGTGGGCATGATGCTTTTCTTGGACGATTTGCCTCTTCACCTCGGTGCGTATCACCCACTGGGTACAAATAACATGGTCCTAAACAGAACTCTCGTTCAAATTGTGGAATCCGTCACGAAGTCAAAACAGCTAGTCAACGCATTTGTCTACAGCTTGTTAATCCACGAATACTTACACGCTCTGGGATGCGTAAGTGAGGCCAAGGTTCGTTCCTTAGTCTACAAAATATCAAAGGAGTGTTTTAGTGACAACCATGTAGTCACAAAGTTGGCTGAGGAGAGCCCATGGGCGCTCTTGAAAGGTATTCCCCTCAGAGGCATAGAACCTCCTAAACACTCCATGGAAATCGTAAAAGACTTTGAAAAATCGAACGAAAGATACATAGTTTAGGAACCTCAAGCACCCGGGGAACGTAGCGATCATCGTTCCTTAAAGGTGATTTTTGAGAATATACTTTTAACTTTCTTCCTTTTGTTATATCTGTGCATTTTAGGGTGGTTCTATGTCTTCGTCTTTTCTAAGTCGCCGGATTGAGAGGACAAGTGATCTGCTTAAAAGAGGAGCCTATGATCAGGTTTCCGAGTATGAGGAGCGGTTTCAGTCCCTTAGAGGCTTGTATGATCGCTTGCTTTCGGATTACATTGTTTCGGAATTTAGCTATGAAGGAGCCTATGAAACAGGACGCAGGTTTTTCGGATCTACCAAGGTTCGGTTTGCTGGTGTTGACGGTACCATGTATTCCAAGCCTCTTTTTGATTTAATGATCTTTTTTGGTGGAGCCTATGCAGCAACTGGAACTATCGAGTTTAAAGTTCATGCGAAGCCAGTAGTGGAGTACGACTCTAAGTTTCTGAAGGAGGGTACAGGGGTTTCCAGCGTGGTTCCGATCTACATTAATGAGGTGCCTGATGTTGACCAGACTTTCTTTGATTTGGAGGAACCTGGTGAACTCTCGGTTTCTAGACCTTTGGTTGATGCAACCATTATTAACAATGCTACTATTGCCAATTGGATTATGACCTTCGCTGAGTATTACCTGGCGTACAAGTTAATTACAGATTCAACCAGAAACATTCGGATTCTCATTATGGATCGGGCTCTTTCAGCTGAGCGTGCGAGTTTGTTGTATGACACATCGAAACGGGAGTTGTGGAAGTCAAAGGGGTCCTTGATCGGTTACAGAATAAACGATACCCAAGTAGACGTGAACGATTTGGCTTACGGCAGATATTGCATTCGGAATTCAGCTTTGGGTCTTCCACCAGCTAGAGCTGACTACTTGCGATACGCCATCATTTATTTGGTGGAGGAGAAGGGTCCGCTCTCTTTAGGTGAGGTGTGTGAGGCACTAGGCATTAAAAATGAGAAGCGTGTCAAAAGGGTAAAAAGATACCTTAAGGCTTCATTGAAGGAGGGTTACTTTAGGAAGAAGGCTTCAAAATATTCCATTAACTCACGATACATGGGCACTTGGGAAAGGCTACAGAAGCTTGTTAGGATGCTTGGAGACAGATTATTCTACGAAGAAAATGGCAGGAAAGCAAGCCCAAACAGAATGAAAATAGTGAAAGACGGAAATGAGTATTGGCTCACAACCCTCGACATTGCCTTTCTTACTTTGTTTTGCTTCTACATGATGGTTGAGGAGTGTTGGAAGAGAAAGATTCTACTCATCGGAATGACGAAGGACACGGCTGCAAGGGACTTCAAACGGCAACTAATCCCCATTCTTCAGAACGAGAAAATGTTGCGGGGTGAGCTAACAGCTGAAGAGTTTGAGAAAATGCCTAACACCGACCGCATGATCCTACAATCTGTTTCTCTCTTCAACACTGAGAAAGTAAAGGTTCCCTGGAGTCTCGTCGAGTATGATTCATCTTTCAAAACCATGGTTGCGGACCAAAAAGGCAGGAAAGGATACGTAACAGGCGCCAGAAGAAACAGGATAAGCCTTGAAAAAACTTTCTTAAAAACCTATGTTCAACTTTCCCAAGCTACTAAGGACCCTCGTCTGCGAAGCAATGTCTTGCTTATGGATCGTCTTGTACATCCAGAGTTTGACTCTTCCCCAAGTAATGTAATTCAATTTTGGAACGAGTTTGGAGGCGCGAAAGAACCTGTGAAAGCATTTTTATTTAATAACAAGACACGGGAGAATAGGCTTCAAAATTTGGTTATGGTGACTCTACAGTCTATGACTAGCCCCAGCATTCCAGAGGCTTTTGGTCACAACAAGCCATTGTTCATCGCAGATAAGGTGGCAAAGTGGCATTATGCAGCTTTCAGTCGAATGGCCGAGAGCACCAGAGAGTGGATTCTTAACAATCCTAAATTGAGAAAGTCCGTATTTTATATGAGCACGTTTAGGGAGAGACGAGCACGAATCGAGACCGCAAGAAGAGAAATCTTATGACAAATATGCACATGCTTTTCAGATTTCTTGCACATGAGTTTTCTATTTATACCAGCCGAGGCTTTCCTCAATATATGTAATGAGGCTGTTGAAGAATTCCTTGACGTCATCACTCAGGTTTGTTTTAGAGATGAGGGCTCTCGCCTTCTCAGCATATTTCTTCGATGTCTTCTTTGCAGCTTCTAATCCTCCACTTTCCTTAATCACAGTTCTTATCAACTCTATGTCTCCTTGACTGAGGCTTTTCTTGCCAAGAAAACTTTTCAGAGCTTGGGATTTCCCCTGATCTGTCGAGTTTAGAGCATGGATTACATGTAGAGGTTTCTTACCTAGAGCGATGTCCCTGCATGAAGACCGACCATACTGTTCCTCCTGAGCAAATGTATCTATTATGTCGTCTTGAATGTCGAAGGAGTATCCCATGTTCTCGGCGGCCTTTTCCAATATCCCTAGATCTTTTTCCGAAGCTCCTCCTAGAATGGCACCGGTAAGCATTGTAACTTTGAAGAGTGAAGCAGCTCTCTTGGACGCCATAACACGCCATTCATTTACATCTACATCCTTATACTCAAATAGTAGGTCGAGGATCTGACTTTCGTTAACCGCCCCATAACCTTTGGAAAGGAGGAGCAGCAATTTGACAACTTTCTCTTCGGGAAAACCAGATTCTATCAGGGCGCGAATCGCCAAGGCGTATGCTATGTTGCCAACGAAGACAGCAGTTCCTTCTCCAAACCGGGTGTCAAAGCTTTTTTCGAATTTTTTGTGCAATGTACTTCCTCCTCTTCTAAGATTATCCACGTCCACTATGTCGTCATGAATCAAAATGGAGTGGCGATACAGCTCGATTCCAACACAGACCTTCAGGATTTTTTCATCAAACTTTCCCGAATACCCTTTGTATACGAGGAGTGTGCTACATGAAGCCAGCCTCTTACCCTCCCTAAGAACAAACTCCTCAAGATCAGAGTAAACCTTCGCTATGAAAGCATGATAATCTGACGCTTCTTCCACGGCTCTCGCAAGAAATGAGGCAAGATTTTCTTTGATCATTGCACCATAATCATCTAATGTTTTCTCCCAACTCATTCTCTATCCAACCAGATGTTGACAGTTATAGACACCTAGATTTTCTAAAAACTTTTCCCAAAATATTCTTGCAGGTTTACAAACAAGCGAATAGAAGTGTTTTTTCAGTGCACGGCGGCGGGCAATTTGTCGAATAAAAAGTGATAATCAAAAGTAAAATCTAGGAAAATATTCAAAAGAAAATCTTAAATGCAATTCCTTGGAATATGTGTAATATGAAGAAATACTCCTATATGATATAATTTTTTGATAGGAGACCTCTTCATAAGAAAAACCGAAAAATTGAGGAGACAAAAAGAGAGGAAAGAAAAACAATTGCGTCAATAACGAGTCTCTTGTTACTGGCAACTATGTTGCTCGTTGCGATTCCGATACAAACTGCATATGGCTATCCAAGCAAGAAGACTTTCATCGTTTCTCCTACGGGAGCAGATGATACTGTGAATATCCAAGCTGCCTTTAACGCCGCTGTAGCTGCAGGGCCAGGAAGCATCGTGCAGTTGACGGCTGGACAATTTTATTGTGACAATATCTTTGTAGAAGAGTTCCACGGCACCTTCAAGGGAATGGGCAAGGACGTAACGATAATCGACACCCTCCGAGGATTAGACCCAAACGCTCCAGGATTGGAGCACATCGGATCCGGCATATACCTCTTCTTCTTCGGCTTCGATGGCGGTGACATAAAGATTTCAGACATGACTTTTGACATCACAGCAGAAATGCCAGCTGAACTTTGGGAATGGCCTTGGGACCCTGATGGGTTGGGGTGGAATGAACGCTACGACGTCGGAAACATAGTGAGAATAATGGGAGACGCAAACTCTGCGTTTGAACGCGTTGGATTCAGAGGTCATGAGAGAACTTTGCTTGAACTAAATGGAGAGAGTTACAATGTCGAGTTAGCCGTGGTGATCTCGGATCCACAACTTTATGACGAGGGAACCGATTGGGTGACTTGTGAACCGATAACGGGAACACACACGGTGTCTCACTGTTCTTTTGAATACGTAGACGAGTCAATAGATGTTGCTTGCTTAGTGGACGGCACGGTGAGAGTTGGGGGTAGCCCACCCAAAGGGAATTTTATGGACGGAGGGGCTTTGCCTTTAATCTTTTGGGATTTAAGCAACTCAAAACTTGAACTATCCTACAATGAAATTCATGCCGAAGGGTGGAGTGGCATACTGATTAGTGGAGGCGAGTTAAGTCTTTGCCTCCCCTCTAAGTTCTTCATACACCATAACGACATCTATATTACTGGAACAACGGACGCCATGGAGTTTATGGATTTTGGCTCCCTCTTCGGTGGAGACAAGACATTGGACATCATTGTCTCTCACAACAAGATAATTCTGGACACTGAATGGGGTGGAATATGGGGTTGCAGCGCTCAGGATGTTAAAATAGTAGGTAACAAGATTACGGGCACAGCTGGATTGGCTGGGGTCTATATGAGCATGGAATGGTGGGGAGATCTCTGTGCTGGCTGGAAGATAATTGGAAACGATGTGAAAGACCTTGATGCAGTTTGGGGGGCACCTATATGGCTTGGACCTGGTAGCAGTGATTGTATTGTGGTGGGTAGAAAGGACACAACTGTGTTGGACGAGGGTACTGACAACAGGCTCGTAAACGTCAACTAAATTATGTAGATATTTAAGAAGACCGATTGCCTGCGCATAAGCTGAATCAACCTTCACCTCCCTTTTTTTATTAAGCCTTTAGCTAACAACAGAAAGGTAACACTTTATTTGACGTTCCAACTCTGAAAGCAAGTTCTTTTGTCGCCTATAAGAAAAATGTTCAAGAAGTTGAGTATTTGGCCTTTTTCTCAAACTGTGGCAATGTCACCCACCACCCGTGCAATCCCTTTTTTTAAAAATTGGAAATTTAACCCCCAAATAAATTAGGTTAATGTTCTTTTTCTATATTATTCTAAAACCATGTAACATATGAACAATTATTACAAAATAGAAAGTAACTGTCAAACTTTTGTGAAGGAAGAAAACGTAATTCCTACCTTTGAATAGGTTAAATCTCCTTAAAAAGCCTGTAATCACTAACAGTATTACTGAGGGATAAAGCACTATTCCTGTTCCAAGATCTGGATAAAACCGTGCAGGTCTTCCTATTTGATGGGCAAAATGAATTGAGATCAATGTAAGTGCAATTAGGTTGCTGAAAACATGTGTAAATAATATCCCTTTAAGTCTGTTGATGTATTTGCGTTTTATGAAATAATAAATGGGAGTGAATAGCGCTATCCAAAGTGTTCCAGTTATAGTAAACCAGTGATGAAGAGTGTATTGACCAATTCTGATTTCAATTATTTCGTTTATCAAATCGTAGTATGACGCCAAAGCTGATAATAAAGCTAAAACCAATATTATAATTACCAACCAGAACTGCAAATTAGTTAGAACACTTCTCTTGGACATTATCCTCATCCCAAAAACTTTCTAAATATCTATGTTTTTTAATTATATATTTTGTGTGTGCGCGCGCGCTTGGATTCAAGTTAACGCAGCCAATATGGTTGTTTTATTTCTTCGAAAGCGTGTACTGCAGCCACGATTCCCTCAGCGCATGCAGTTGCTATCAGCCTTACTTCTCCAGTAACGTCTCCAGCCGCAAATACACCTTCGATATTAGTTTGCAGGTTTTTGTCAACCTCTACCGAACCGTCTCTTTTTACTCTGAATCCATTGTTTTTCAGGAAGTCTTTGATTTGCTCAAAACCTATCGCAATGAAGATTTCATCGGCCTTTATGACCCTTCTTTCGCCTGTCCGAGAGTTTGCTGCTTGGATTCTTTCGAATTTGCCAGACTTGCCTTTCAGGATTCTTATGATCTTAGTATTGTAGAGAATTTGTGTCCCCAAATCTTCCGCAAGTTTGACCGTCTTTTCCTTTGCCTTGGCGTATTCGCGATTCACAAGGACAGTCACGTTTTCAGCTATTTCACTTAACTGTACGGCGGTGTCGAAGGCATGGTCCCCACCTCCCACAACCACCAACCTCTTTCCTTTGTAAGCCCGAGGATTTTCCACCTTATAGTGAACATTTGGACCAGCATAACCTTTAAGCACCTCTAATCTTTTGGGAACATTGTAAATTCCCGTGCACACCAAGACTTTTTTTCCTCGATACGAATCATACGTGGTCTTTACTTCCAAGGAATCGATCCCCCGCCTTTGTATCTGCAACGCCTCTTCATCAAACTTGAATTCTGCTCCAGCATTCTTAGCCTGCATGAACAACATTCGACTAAGTTCTTTTCCAAGTATCCCCACTGGAAATCCTGGATGATCTCTTATAATCTTGTCAGGATAAAGAAGGGTGGGTAAACCTCCAGCTATGTCCTGTTTCTCAACTACCAAGGTTTTCAAACCTCTTTGGGAAGTGTTTGTTGCTGCAGTTAACCCTGCAGGACCTGCTCCAACAATAACTACGTCGTACATTTGTTGTGCCAAATCAGTTTCTGGTGTATTTATGATTTTTCCATCATGCGCGCGCAGTGATCCCGGGACCCCAGCAGACAATACTACAACTAAATGCATTTATAGTTGTGTGAGGAGCCCTTTCCTAGTAGGGCTGAAAAAACTTGCGTAAAATTTTTTCATTCAACAATACAGGCTATATTGTTAAACGACCATTCGTGGAAAAAGCAGAATTCCAAAAGGAGCCTTTTTTGAGCTTTAAATTAATTTCCATTAATGAATTTAGTAGACAAAGTAGACGTTTTAAACGCGCATTTTTTCAGTCTTATCAGCCACACGGTCTTTCTGTTCAAGCAGACTGAGACCCAGCTCAGTTATGTCATACTTGTAGTAGTGATCCGCTATACGATGTGGGCTAATCAGCCCTCTCGCCTTGCATCGAATCACACTCTCTTTCAAGTCTTCATTTACGAGACTTCCTCTTACCGGACCCTTGTCCTTTATCAGATTCAGTAGATCCAAGTCTACGTGTTTCACGCGTTTCATGAGGCTGTCCATATGCGTGTCCACAAGGCTGTCCTCAACCACCTGTAGCACCTCCTTCGCCAGGTCCATCCGCAGCTCATCGTACTCTTTAAAACGGTCCATTGGTATGGGGTCAAAGACGTCTTTGTCAAGCCACTCTTTCTTCATAACAGGTTTCCAGCCACCATAATCCTGTTGCCACCGGACTGCGTCGTACTTGTAGTGGCC
>JABAOF010040558.1_pt2 | contig 10112 bp, 7 predicted proteins | sample 7062171 | NCBI WGS metagenome assembly JABAOF01 (sample SAMN14538628, study PRJNA623070) | marine sediment metagenome | biome: marine biome [ENVO:00000428]; feature: marine pelagic biome [ENVO:01000023]; material: deep marine sediment [ENVO:00002113] | place: India: Gulf of Khambhat ...
TAGCCGCTTGTCATCCCACGGTGGTGGTGGCCAGTTCCAGGAATCCTACCTACCTGGAAGAAATCCAGAATTATTTTTCTTCTAATAACTTACGTATTTACCGCACCGACGATCTCACCGGTATCGAGGTGGCTGGTTCCGTTAAGAACGTAATGGCCATTGCTTCCGGTATTATTAGGGGCTGCGGTTACGGTTACAATACCACTGCTTCCTTGGTGACCCGCGCCAGCATGGAGATCACCCGGATCGGACTGAAACTGGGCGCCCGCCAGGAAACCTTCTGGGGCCTTGCCGGGATCGGGGACCTGATGCTTACCTGTTTCGGCACACTGTCACGAAATTTTCAGCTGGGAGAACGGATCGCGAAAGGGGAAACCCTTGAACAAATCGAAAAATCCAGCGCCATGATCGCCGAAGGAGTTGAAACCACAAAAGCAATCAAACAATTGGCCGATAACATGGCAATTGAAATGCCCATTTCCAATGAAGTTTACCAGATCCTATTCAACAATAAAGACCCCGGGGATGCTTTAAAAAGCTTGATGAAAAGGAGCTTAAAAACAGAATGGAATTTAAACTGGAATACACCATAAACGAGGAGATAAAAACCTTTTATCTCAACAAAGATACGGTGACTACCGGGAAATTATCCGGTAATGACCTGCAATTGAGTGACAACTCGGTATCCAGGAACCATTGTAAATTTGTAAAAGCAAAAAACACCTATAAAATCATCGACATGGGAAGCACAAACGGTACCTATGTCAATGGCAGACGGGTCACTGAAAAAAAACTTGAAAAGGGTGATACCATTACTATTGGCAGGACAATTCTTAAATTCCTGGCTGTTACCCGGAAGGAGACCTATACGGATGTGGATGACCAGAAAATCTCAATGGTTGTTCCCCTCTCCGAAAAACTGGATGAATTAAAAGTAAAAGAAAAAGAAGAGATAGAAGTCGAGAAGCTTAATCTCCTGGCATCGTTGACGTTACTGGGTAAAGCACTGATAGCCTCCACTACCCTGGAAGACAGTTTTGAAAAAATCGGGGAATTAATCTTTGAATTCCTCCATCCCAAGCGGTTGTTTATCTTTTTTTATGACGAAAACCAGGAGCAGCTGGAGCTTAAATACTGCCACACCCGGAAAGGAAAAACCCAGGAAAAAGTCAATATATCCAAAACCATTGCCATGAAAGCCATTAAAGAAAAAGTGGCGATTCTCTCTTCCAATACCCTGGATGATGACCGGTTTGACGGTGCCCAGAGTATCATCATGTACGGTATTACCTCGGCTATTTCTGTCCCTATATGGACCAAAAAGTCAATCTACGGCCTTATCTATATTGACACCACGGAATTTGATAAGATATTCAAGGAAAATGACCTGGAAATTTTATCGATTATTGCTAATTTTGCCGGGCTGTCCATCGAAGGGATCAACAGTTTGGAGAAGCTGAACCGGGAGAAGAAAATAAGAGGCCGACTGGAGAGATACTTTTCCCCATCCGTGGTCTCCCGGATCATGGAAGGCCATGACAGCAGTACCCTGGAAATGAAAACCTACAAAGAAACGGAGGCAACGGTTTTATTTATGGACATTGTCGGCTTTACCCCCAAAGTGGAACATATGAACCCGGTGGAGATCGGTGTGTTTTTAAATAATTTCTTTACTGAAATGACGGAAATTATCTTTAAAAACAACGGCACCCTGGATAAGTACATGGGTGACGGCATTATGGCTGTTTTTGGAGTTCCTTTCGAGATAGATAATCATGCGGAATTGGCGATTCAAACCGCCCTTGAAATGATCAAACGATTGGATGAAATGAATGAGATTCTCCCTAAAGAAGATAAAATAAAAATCAGGATCGGCATTAATTCCGGTAAATTGATAGCTGGAGATTTCGGTTCACCCAGACGGTTAGACTATACGGTCATTGGTAACAATGTTAATATTGCGTCGCGGCTTGAGTCTTCAGTAGCAGGAATCAACGACATTGCTATTTCTGAGGCTACCCATAAAATCATTAAAAATCAATTCGACTGCAAACCATTGGGAGAGAAAAAACTTCAAGGGCTGTCAAAACCCGTAAAAACCTTCAAAGTAATTGGAGAAAAAAACAAGGAGAGCCAATGAAAAAACCAGTAGTCGTTTGTATTATATTGATTTTGTTGTTAATAGCCCCTGGCGGCTGTTCCAGAAAAAATACCGGGACTCAAAACCCCCGGCAGCTTAAACCCGGAAGCGCAGAATTTTATCTAAACGAAGGTATTTTTTATCTCAATACCGGTAAAATCGACCTGGCCGAACAAAAATTCTTAAAAGCATTGAAAAAGAAACCCACACTTATTTTAGCCATCAATGGGCTGGGGATTGTCTACTTAAACAAGCAGGAATTTCGCAAATCCATTCAATATTTCAAAAAGGTGATCAACTTAAATCCCAAGTATTATGATGCCTATAATTACCTGGGTGTCATTTACACAGAATTGGGCGAATACAACCTGGCCAAAGAAAACCTGTTGATTGCCGCCAATGCCAAAAAATACAAAACCCCGGAAAATGCCTATGTTAACCTGGCTGTGTTGGAAATCCGCAAAGAACGGTTTGATGCAGCTTTGCGCTATGTGGAAAAGGGCCTGAAAGAAAACGAACGCTTTGCTCCACTTAGTAACTTAAAGGGCGTTATTTTGGAAAACCAGGGAAAACTCAAAGAAGCTCTTCAGTGGTATGAAAAAGCCTTATCCTTTTTAACCATAGAAGATGTGACTTACCTGGTGAATATTGGCAGAGTCTATACCAAAATGGGGGAAAAAGGAAAAGCCCTGGATATACTGGAAAAAGCATTGACCATAGCCTATAACCAGCAGATGAAAGAACAAATACGCGAGATGATAAAGAAAATAGAGGAAGAGAAGAGCAGTAAGAAGTAAGAAGTAAGAAGTAGGAAGTAGGCAGCAGGAAGAATGTGTTAATTGTCAGGTAAATTTCCCCTGATGAGTATGTGTTTAACTGCCGGGTAGGGTTTCGTCGTCTCGTTTTTTGAGGGCAATGCCAATGCCGGTGAAACCGTAAAGCAGCGCAAAAACAATACCCAGGTAGCACATAAACGCCCATTTGGCATATTCAATCGTGGGCACACCCAACGTTCCAGCCATATAAACACCTGCCATGCTCCAGGGAATCAAGGGCACCACCACTGTGCCTGAATCTTCAATAGTACGGGACAGGTTTTTGGCAGCCAGGTTCTTTTTTCGGAAAGCCGGAGCAAAGAGCTCGCCGGGGATGAGCAAGGAAAGAAATGAACTCCCGGTGATCAAGGCAACGACAATTGTGCTGAATGATGTACTCATGATAAGGGTACCGGTTTTTTTAATGAACCGCAGCATATGTTCCAGGATCACGTTCAGCATCCCGGTTTTTTGCATGATACCGGCAAAACTAAAGGCACAGAAAGCAATCAACGTCACTCCCATCATGCTCATCATGCCGCCCCTGGACAGCAGCAGGTCAAGTTCTTGAACCCCGGTATTTGACACGTAGCCAGTGGTCATAGCTTCGGCAACTACTGTCAATGCCTTGCCCTGGAAGATCATTGCCAAAGCGGATGCGGTGAAGCTGGAAATCACCATCCCCGGGATCGTGGGCAGTTTTCGCACGGCAAAGTATAAGGTAATGGCTGGCGGCAGTAATAAGAGGACATTCAAATTAAAATTAGCTTGAATCGCATTGATAATGATTTCCAGTTTTGCCGGTGGAGCTGCGCTGCCCTGGAATTTTAATCCCACCAGGAAATAAATCAGCAGACCGATGAGCCATGCCGGTGTAGTGGTCCACAGCAAGTGGCGGATGTGGTCGAACAGGTTACTTCGGGCAGCAATGGGAGCCAGGTTGGTGGTATCTGAGAAAGGTGATATTTTATCGCCAAAATAGGCGCCGGCAACGATGGCCCCGGCAGCAGGCCCTGGGGGAATGCCCAGGCCCTGGGCTACCCCGATAAAAGCGATGCCAATAGTACCCACAGTTCCCCATGATGTGCCGGTAAAAAGTGAAACCGCGCTGCTGACAATGCAGGCAGTTACCAGGAAATACATTGGCGAAATGATTTTTAAACCATAAAAAATAAGCATGGGGATTGTGCCTGAAGCGATCCATGAACCGATCATCAAGCCGACGCAGATAACGATCAGCATGGCCGGCATGGCACGAGAAATGGAATCGATAATTCCTTCTTCCAGTTCTTTCCAGGTATAACCCAGGAGGAAAGCCAGGATTCCGGCTGCTGTGGCAGAGCCGATAAGCAGAACTTCCGCTTTTAAATTAAAAATTCCGTAACCAACTCCCAAGAATACAGCCATTATGATAAGTGGAACCAGGCTTAAGAAAAAGCCCGGTGTTTTTTTTGTTTTGGAAATGGATTTATTTGATTTCATAGAAGAATTTTATATGAAAAGTGTATGCATTTCAACTATTATTTGTTCCTCCGACGGCCCTTAAGCCAGGGGGCTCTTTTGAAAAACCGCCCCCTGGACCCCCGCAAAACTTTTGATTCACGGTCAGCCTGTGTTACATGGTTTCTATCATCGTGCCCAATTATGGTCGTTGTAATTCGGAATTAGTTGAGATGCAAAAGAAAAAATGATAAAATGCCCTGTGATTAAAAAAAAGAAACAACGCATTATCTTTCGAATATCTCCATTTAACCGCCTCTCATTCCCGGTCCTACTCAACGCCTGGGAACAACACAACATCGATAAAGACTTTGAAATCATTATCCGCCGCCACCCCCTCTCCCCCGAAGAAACCCAAACCAACGACATTATCCTCTACTCCTTTATGACCTCCTTTCTGCCAGACATCCATGCAGAAATAAAAGAAATTAAAAAAACAAAAAAAGAAAAAAATTTTTTAATCGCCGGAGGCGGACCTCATATTACCGGAGAACAGGAACTATCATTTCAAATTGGGTTCGATACCCTCTTTATCGGAGCCGGGGAACGCAATTTCCTGCAATTTGGTAAAGATTTACTGGACAATCGCCCCATCCCCAAACAATACATTTACCAGGATAACCGGACATCTGATGATTTTAACCACTACCTTCCCATTTCCGGACACATGGATACCATTCCTCCCCTTGAAATCATGAGAGGCTGCTGGTGGAATTGCCGGTATTGCAGCACTCACCTTTATGATGTCATGTTTAGAGACCTCGCTTCCATTGATACGTATCTCCGGGAGATGAAAACACGGCGCATAAGCCGTATCAATTTCATATCCCCTTCATCCATGGAATACGATGCAGCCAAAGGCAGACAAATCAATATCGACAAAATTGCGGAATTGCTGGAACTGGCCCGGTCCTATGATTTTCGTTTCATCGAATACGGCATATTTCCCTCGGAAATCCGGCCCGATACCGTCACAGACAGCGGCATGGCGCTGTTGAAAAAATTTGTTTCCCACAAATTTATTACCATTGGTGCCCAAAGCGGATTAAACGCCCGGTTAAAAGAACTTCAACGGGGACACACAATAGAAGACATCGAACAGGCCGCGGCTATTGCCGATGCCAATGGTTTTTCTGCACACCTGGATTTTATTGTGGGTTTTCCGGACGAAACACAAAAGGAACGCCAGGCTACCATCGAGTTCATTCAAAGACTCAATAAAAAATACCAGATTCGCACCCACCTGCATCACTTTATTCCTCTCTCCGGCAGCCCCTATGCCTATCGACTTCCCTCGTTTCTATCTGATACCGAAAGGGAGCAATTGCGAAAACTCAAATCCGCGGGCATTGCTACTGATGGGTGGATAAGCAACGAGAAACACGCAGTTCATTATATCCAATGGCTCAAGACCCATTTCCCTGATTATTATTCCCGGTACCGTTGAGAAGAGAAGAAAAAAAGCAAATAACAATGATGCCAATGGGGCAGGGTGATTGAAACCTTGTAACACAGGCTGACCATGTATGAAAAGTTTTTGCTCCACTTTTTTCCAAAAAGCGGGCCGCCGGAGGCAATAATTAATAATAAAAAATCTTGACAACAGCGGCTATAAATGAGAAAATTTAACGAATAGAGAAAATAAAAATGTTTATAAACCACAGTTCACGAGAGGTAACAGCCAAAATTGTCTATTATGGCCCCGGTTTGAGTGGAAAAACCACCAATCTGCAATATATTTTCTCTGTTACCAATCCCAGGACCAGGGGTGAACTGATCAGTATTGAAACCGAGGTGGAACGAACCTTGTTTTTTGACCTGTTACCCATCAATGTAGGTCTTATTAACAACTATCAAGCCAAATTTCAACTCTATACAGTGCCCGGGCAAATATTTTATGACTCCACACGAAAACTGGTATTGAAAGGAGCTGATGGTATTGTATTTGTGGCTGACTCCCAGGAATTGATGAGACAGGCAAACCTTTACAGCATGGAAAATTTGAGAGAGAATCTTGCCTCTCATAAATTAGTTTTAGATGAATTGCCTATGGTATTTCAATACAATAAGCGGGACCTTAGCAATACGTTATCGCCACGTCAATTAAATCGATTGCTCAACAAACAGAATCGACCCTATTATGAAGCCATAGCCACAGAAGGCAAAGGGGTGCTCGAGACCCTCAGGGGAATTTCTACCTTAATATTGAATCAAATAAAACACATGCTGGAACACTCCGGGGATGAAGCCGAGGAAATACCCTTCCCTATGGTTGACTTTGACACCAATGAACAGCAGGAAATAATTAAAAGAGAAGATTTACCTCTTAAAAAAATTCACACAGATAGTCTCGAATCAAAGAGCTATCATATGGAACCGGCAGGAAGTGAAATGAAATTTACACCTCTTGAAGAAAAACAGGTGGAGAAAGAAAAAGAGGTGGAAGATTTAAAAGTCGAAACCGTGGAGGAAATCGAAGAATTTAGAGACCTCAACAATATTTTTAAGGGCCAAGGGATGCAAGGCAGCGAAACCGAGGAAGATACCAATGAGTACGAAAAGTTTAAGGAAATAGGCGACCTGTTGGAAGATGAAGGTTTAGCGGAGAGCGAAGAAACCGGAATGGTTGTACCTGAACCGCCTGAACCCCCTGAACTTGAAGTTGAGTTTGAAGAAGAACCTCGAATAGATATAGAGCAATTACCGGAGCTTGAAGATCTCGAAATGGAACAAGCCGAAGCAGCGAAAAAAGAAGAAGCTGAGGGTGAACCTAGACGTGAAGGTGAACCGGCGAAAAAAATCAGGGAAATCGAAGAAATTAAAAAAACCCTGGAGACGGAAAAACCCGGCAAAAAAGAAAAAACACCCGCGGAAAAGCTGAGTGGATTGGATTTATTTGAGCGTTTAAAAGATAATACCCGGTTGACTGTCATCAAAAAAGTCCATGCTAAGGACTCGGAATTAATCATTGATATTAAAGATAAGGATTCCAAGGTGTTGGAATCCATTAAAGTAATTATTAACCCGGAGACCAAGAAAGTCAACCTTATCCTCGATGTAGAGAAGTAAGTCACCAACAAGCGTTATACAAATGAAAAATGATGGATAGGGGAAAAAAAATGAAAATACTTGCATTAGAAAAAGAATTTGCAGGGAAAACAACAGAGGATTTTCAAAAATATTCTGAAGCAGAAGCGATGCATGTCTGGAATCTATATAAATCTGAAAAAATTAGAGAAATTTATTTTAGAGGAGACCAAAAGAGTGCAGTAATAATTCTTGAATGCAAAGACATTGAAGAGGCAAAAGAAGTTTTATCGACTTTACCACTTGTGAAAAACAAATTAATAGATTTTGATATTATTCCTTTAATTCCATATCCTGGATTTGAAAGATTGTTTAAGAAGAAATAATAAAACCAAGTTAGCAGTTGGCAGTTGGCAGTTGGCAAAAGACAGCCCCTGAGGGGGCGTTATAAATAGGTGGGTGCCAGGTAAATAATCCAAAGCAAAGAGGTGTCCTTCGGACTGGTTTTAAACGCCTTCGGCGAAGAGAACACAACAGCCTTCTATTCTTCGTTTCTCCGTTTCTCCGTTTCCTACTTACCAACTGCCAATTCCAAGAAAAAGGAGACAGGCGAAAATTTAATTTTATCAAGGAAAAATCAAACTCCAGGGATAAATTCCACCAGGTCAAGGATGAAATTTTTCATATCCACACTAAAGAAATTATTTTCTACCGGAGAAAAATATTTTTCTACCGGAGATAATTTCTTTTCTACCGGAGAAAATACTCCTTTCTACCGTAGAAAAAAATTTTTCTAGGGGAGAAAACTACCTTATATCCGGGAGCGGTTAGATCAAACCCCGTATCTTTCTTCATGTTTCCTTATTTATTTTTCGCCTGGCGACTTTTTCGTCACTCCAAAATTCTTCCTCCTGCCTGTTGATTATTACTCACAAAATTGGTATAACTTAATTTAAATGTTATTTATTTTTGAATATTACTAGAAAAAAATTAACACTAACACAGTGTGAAAATTCTAAAGGCTATGCGAGGTACTCATGATAAGCAGGATTAATTCAGCAGTGATGAATGGTCTCAGTGTTATATTAACAGAAGTAGAAGTGGGTTTTTCCCGGGGCATCCCAGGTATCACCATTGTGGGACTGCCAGACAATGCAGTCAATGAAAGCCGGGAACGCATCCGCTTTGCTATTAAAAACTCCGGGTTCGATTATCCCATCAGCTCCAAAATAGTGATAAACCTCTCCCCCGCAGATATCCGTAAAGAAGGTTCATCCCTTGATCTTCCCATTGCAGTAGGCATTCTTAAAAACAAAAGCGAACTGCAAAGCGATATCTTCGAGGATTTCTTATTTTGTGGAGAATTGAACTTGAACGGAGAACTAAAACCCATAAACGGTGTTCTGAATGCGGCAATTTTTGCCAGGGAAAAAGGATTCAGGGGTATTGTTGTTCCCTATAAGAACGGAAACGAGGCGTCCTTTGTCAAAGAAATCGATGTGTTTGCCTTTAAGACCCTTAATGAAGTAATGGCATTTATTCTCTCTCCCGATTCCTGTAAAAAATTTAAACACAAGTCAAAAAAATCCGACAGGTTGAAACATCGTATCGATTTTAGTGAGATTAAAGGTCAGTACCTGGCCAAACGGGTATTGGAAATCGCAGCTGCCGGTTTTCACAACGTATTGATGGTAGGCCCTCCAGGTTCAGGTAAATCCATGATCTCTAAAGCAATGCCCTCCATCCTGCCAAACATGACAGATGACGAAGTCCTGGAAACATCCTTGATATACAGCGCCGCAGGCTTATTGAACAACAACAACAGCCTGGTCACTAGCCGCCCTTTCCGTTCCCCCCACCATACCATCTCAGATGTAGGCATCAGCGGTGGAGGCAGATACCCGGTTCCCGGTGAAATCTCACTGGCCCACAACGGCGTCCTGTTCCTGGATGAACTGCCATATTTTAAAAAATCCGCCCTGGAAGTTCTAAGACAACCCCTGGAGGATGGTGAAATCACCATATCCCGCTCGTTAACCTCCTACACCTACCCGGCCAAATTTATGCTGATCGCAGCCATGAATCCCTGCGAAGACTCAATAGGTGTAAAAAGCAATAGCTTTTACACCTGTACCGAAGCCCAGAAACGGGCGTATTACTCCAAGATTTCAAAACCGCTGCTGGACCGCATCGACCTCCAGATCGAAATGAAAAAAGTCAACATCGACGAAATTACCTCCAATATACCGGCAGAGAGCTCATTTGCAGTTAAAGAACGTATTGTAGAAGCCAGGAATATCCAACTGGACCGCTTCCGGGGCATGAAAAATAAAATATTTGCCAATGGCCAAATGAGCAATAAAGAAATCAAAAAATTTTGCACCCTGGATAAGGAAAGCGAAACACTGCTTAAATTGGCTGTTGAAAAACTGGATCTAAGTGCCAGGAGTTATTTTAAGGTTTTGAAGATTGCCCGAACCATCGCCGACCTGAAAGCCAGTGATGCGATTGACCGGGATCACATCCAGGAAGCGCTCCAATATCGAGCCCTGGACCTGTTTAATCTCTAATCGCCGACCCACTGGTCAGCGGATTTGCTCGCCTACCATGAAAAAAACCACAGATTACAC
>JABAOF010018023.1_pt9 | contig 10111 bp, 14 predicted proteins | sample 7062171 | NCBI WGS metagenome assembly JABAOF01 (sample SAMN14538628, study PRJNA623070) | marine sediment metagenome | biome: marine biome [ENVO:00000428]; feature: marine pelagic biome [ENVO:01000023]; material: deep marine sediment [ENVO:00002113] | place: India: Gulf of Khambhat ...
TATGATGAGCATACCCTTGATCTGCGGGATAGTAATGGAAAACAACCTTCTGAAAGCCCCTGCCCCATCTACCTGGGAGGCCTCATATATATCCTTGGGGATGGTCGTAAGTGCCGCCATGAGTAGTATACTGGCGAATGGTACCTGTGTCCAGATATGGGTTACGCTTGCTGAAAACTTTGCAAGACGGGAGTTCATGAGCCAGGGAATATAGTTTCTTATAATACCCAGCTTCAGGAGAAATCCATTCAAGAGCCCCCACTGACCGTGAAATATCCAGAGCCAGAGAATTCCGGCCACAGATCCAGGTATAGCCCAGGGGAGCAGTACCACCGGTCTCAGAATGGCTCTCCCAAAAAATTTGGTGAGCAGAAGCCTCGCAATTCCCAGTGATACAATGACCGTTACCGGAGCCGTTGTAACGGTAAAGAAAAGGGTATTCATCAGCGCCTCACGGAAGTAGACGCTGGTTATGACCTCTTTGTAATTTTTAAGACCAACAAAGGGTTGGGTGGGAAGAACGATGAGAATCTGATGGAGACTGTTCCAGATGGCATATCCGACAGGAAATGCAGTAAAGAGGAAGACCAGTATGATAACCGGAAAAAGCCATTCTATGGGATACCGGGAAAATTTTACCTCCTGCATAAATTCCTCCCTCCGATCATGCCAACCTTTTAACAGGGGATATGCTCGAGACTATTTCAAATCAGAGCATATCCCCCCAGATTTCAATTGATAGTTTTAACCCATGAGCAGTTGTTTATACTCGTTCCACTTTTCAGCACCCTGCTCCATCACCTCTGCAACCGATGCATCTCCGTTGATCGCCTTTGCCATGAGAGGACGGAAGAACTCACTCCACATACCCATCCACTCCGTCTGGGTGCCGTTTCGGGCAAGCTTAGCCTGCTGCTTGAACTTATCCATGTCGATCCCGATCTGTCCCTTCCATGCATTGATCACATCCTGGTCATCCATCAATGGCAGAGCGGCAAAGCCAAGGCCTTTCTCCACTGCCCAGCGTTTCGCAACCCTGTAATCGCCTCCGCCAAAAGCCTCGATGAACCTCCAGGCTGCTTTCCTTCTATCCTTGTTTTTGGCGCATTGGGTTGTCATACAGTAGAACTTTGCAAACCCAAGGCATGCGTGCGTTTTACCGGGCATCAGCGTCATGTTGAACTGACCCGATAGTGCGCTTGCAGGGCTGTTCATCGCTGCGATCATATAGTTGTACATGACCGTCAACGCGTGCTGCCCCGTGTTCATCGCAATGTTTACCTTCGATTCGTGATCAGAGTATGACATCAAACCGTATTTGACGTTCAAGTCCTGCAACCACTGCAGGTGCCTGAAGGCCTCCGAGCCAGAGCTGGCAAAAACCGGGTTCAGATTGCTGTCGAAAAAGTCTCCACCTCTGCCGTAAACCTGGGACATGAAAGCCTGCAGGAAGTTTGGAAGCGTCTGGTTATACTCATAGACGAATGGTTTGGGCATCTTTGCATCTTTTTTCAGCTTCAGACATGCATCGAGCACCTCATCCCACGTTTCGGGAGGATCGATTCGGTACCTGCCAAGGATCCTCTCATTGAACTGGAAGGTAATCAGGTCTGCATAGTAGGAGAGCCCGTACAGCTTCCCCTTGTAGGTCATGTCCGCAAGTGCATAAGGGGCGGTCAGTGCCTTGTACTTCTTGATCTCCGGGAAGTAATCCTCGATGGGAGCAACCCAACCAGCTGCGGCCCACTCAGGCAGCCAATCCTCTCCGTTGTAGAGAATATCGGTACGGGTTCTTCCCTTCAACCTCAGGACCAGGGTATCGTGGTAGGTCGGCCAGGTATAATCGGTGAGATTCACTATGATGTTCGGGTGCTCAGCTTCNNAGGGAATAGTTCCATACGACAAACTCGAGCGCAATCTGTCCTTTTTTGGGTTTTCTCTTCTGCTGTGCGAAAAGCTGCATTCCAGGTGTCAGAAGAAGCGCGGCTCCAGCAGCACCACCTGCAGCACGACGTATGAAATCCCTTCTCGAGATCTTCTCCTCGAAGATGCTCAACTTTTCCTTCGTTTCGTCCATCTCTTGTACACCTCCTTTATAAATTTTGTATATTTTTGCTTACGCCGCAAAACGTTCTAGTCACTTTATTCCATTTCTTCGAATTCTTCAACAAGTATCGGAGCCATCCATGTTTTTGGCGCCCTTGGATCAGTGTCCTCAGAAATATCCACGTACAGAGGATTTGCAAGCTGTAGGTACAGCTGGTCGAGGTACTTGTAACTTTTTTCTTTATTATCAGACTGCACGGGAACAAAGGCCATCTTTTCATAGTAGAGATTACCCGCAGGTACGGGAATAAAACGGCCCGGTCCACTCGAAACAAAGGTATATACCAGAGGACGCGCATAGTACGCCCATGGTCCCCACTGCAGATACGAATAGGGCCGGAATGTTCGTGAAAATCCTCCATCGCGTTGGAAATTGGCAACATCAACGGTTACCATACCCAAACCGCACCCCTTCTTGCTATTCAGGAAGCATGCCCAGGGTGTATCAAAGGGAAGTACTTTCGCATGCCGCGGATGCCGCGGTCCGTCCTGAATATTCATACTTCCGGTTTTTCCCTCTGGGTCTCTCCAGGCGAACTGGTCTACCAGTTTTCTGTCAATTACTATCTCTCCGTTTCGGAGTGCCTTGACATCAATGTCTTTCCTTACGTCTATGGTTGAAGACATCAGCACCCAGGGAACATTCTCATAAAACACGTAAGTTATCGATACATCGGTTTCGGGATAGTGATCAAGGGAACCGCTCCGTTTTGTCATGGCAAAAAGCGGCCCCTGTATGATCGAGTAGTGAGCCGGCGGATCCCAGTCAGAGGCATGGAGCCATGGTCTAGGGGGTGCGTATATACCCGGATTCCAGTGTAGCGCGCCGTTCGTCTCGAGTCCATGTTTGAACGTAAAGGATGCACCTTTTTTAATTGTAATCTCATCGATGGCACCGCTCTTTTCAGAAAGGGCAATCCTGTAAAATTCATTTTCAATCCTTAAACCAAGCCCCTCTCCGTCTATATGTAAACCGCTTCTGTACTGTGGTGCATATGCATTTTTATTACCGTAGAACGCGAGGTACACCCGGGAGGAATTTGCAGGAACATCGGCTAGGAATGCTACTTCACAGGTTGTGGTTGGTTGATATCTCTCATCTGGTTTATCCCAATCATACCTACTTACCGCGTATACCTGTGAAGGTATCTCTTTCGTTTCTCCTGTTTTGGAATCAAGCGAAACAATGCGCAGCTCCTTTACCGGATCTTTAACCCTGTCACTGTAAAGACCGAGGGTCACATGAACGGGTTCACCGACTCGAGGAACGCCGACTGTCTCTTTGAGCACAATTCCTGCACAGTGGTGCCAGGCTGGATTCCAGTACCCGCCGCGGGATGATGCTTTCACCTTCGCGCTGAGAAAAGGAGCGGCTCTTTTCTTCGCATCCGCTCCCGATATCTCCAGCGTCACTTCCTCACCGCTCTTCCAGTCATAGCGCGAAACGACCTCGTTCATGCCGCCCCCATTGACCGTGAAGCTCTTCTGAAAACGACCATTGTGATAGCAAAAAAAGTCCAGTACTGGTCTGCCGTTTACAAGGATATTTCTTTTATCTTGAGAGCTAATCCGTTATCGAGATTAAACTCAGCCTTGAGATGATAAAAAGGATGCTGCACAGTGGGATGAGAGAATCTAATGTTTGTATTCCTTGGTTTCACGTTTTCCAAAATTTAGGACAACCTCCACGCCCGAATGTTTATTATAAATTGTTTAAAGAGCCTGTCAAGTTCAAATACAATGAACTTTTTAGATGAAATTTTTAAAACTTCAATACCACCGGGGTGAAAAAAATTATATTAAATTTATCGAATGCTTGAGTAATTATAATTCCAAAGCTTAAATTAGACAGATGCAGAGAAAGAAAGACATTTGGAACGACATAGGACTTGCCCTGCTTCTCCTTATTCAATATTTCATGCTGAACGCACTCTCAACATTCCATCGCTGGGTACCGTCATATCAGTTCAAACTCATCTTTGTTCCCTCATTGGAAAGCATAGCGATTTTTTTACTTTTGTTTCTGTTTTCGCTTCTGGGACAAAATTCCAGAAAAATCATTGCTTTTCTTTTTGGTCTCCCAATTACCATCTACATTTTATACAGCTTTGGTGAAGCCTTTGTTCAGCACGCTTATCGGAGAAGCTTTATTCCGTGGACCGACCTGGGCTTCATACGCGGTATCATTCATCTTATTATCAAAGAACCTCTTTTCGCACGTCCAATAATCTATATACCGGTATTTGGTCTTGTCATCCTTATTCTATATATTGTCTTTTCACTGTTTCTTAAATTGGTGATGGGTACGTTCAAATTCGTAAAAAGCAGAGTCATTACCCCATGCATTGTTTTCTCAATCATTGCGGTAATGGGATTAGCAGCTGGATTCGACCATTTTCTCATAGACGATATAGTTACACAGCTTCGTCCACCACCAGAAATCGAGATGGCATCTATGCCTGAGGAGTCATATTCAATAGCAGAAGAGGAACCTGAACCTCCTGAATACCCCTTTTTACGACTGAGAGATAGGGATGTTTTGCTCTTTATAATAGAATCCTACGGGTACACCGCCTATTCAAAGTCCAAACTTTTCAGCAAGCTCCAACCTTTTCTCCTTGAGAGGGAAGATACATTGAGAGCAGCTGGCTATCATGTATTCTCACACTTTCTCGGCTCACCGGTAATTGGTGGATGGTCATGGCTTGCGGATGCCACACTCCTTACTGGAATCAGGATCGATTCTCAACAAAAATACGAAGCCCTGTTGCAGAGTAACACACCCAGTTTGCCAAAATTATTTCAGAAGGCTGGATACAACACACTCCTCGCTGCTCCAGGAACAGTTCACGGGCCGTGGGAAGAGGTAAGAATATTCTATGGTTTTGATGAAGACATGCTGGGTTCCGATTATTCCTACAACGGCCCCAGTTTTTCCTTTGTACCTATTACCGATCAGTTTGCCATATACACCGTCCATAATAAAAAACTTAAGAAAGATGAAAAAGCCCCCTGTTTTATCGAATACATCCTTGTAAGCAGCCATGGCCCATTCAACAAGATCCCCCCCTATATAGAAAATTGGGAAGAGATTGACGATGGGTCGATATACAACGATTTACCAATACAGCGTTTCGACAACGACTGGTATACTGGCAGGGAGTACGATGAAGGGTATCTAGCGGCAATCCGCTATGTGCTAAGGGTTATCACGGAATATCTGGTACAGTTTATCGATGACGAAACACTGGTTGTCGTTGTGGGTGACCACCAACCAAAGTTTCCGATAACTGAGCGTGGCTCACCACTTTCAGTACCGGTACATGTACTAAGCCGGGACAGATCACTGATTGAACCCCTGTACGGGTATGGGTACGTTGAAAGTCTCATTCCGTCTCAGAATCCTCCCCACCCTGGAATGGACACTTTTTATCAAACCTTCATGGACCTCATCGACGGCTCATAATCACAAGTATCTTCCTACTCTTTTTTTATAGTCCCTGAATGCACGGCCATATTTCGACTCGAGATTCTTCTCTTCTATTTTTATCTTATGGTTCATGTGGAAACAATAGATAATGAAGCCAAAAATCATAATCCATGAGGGAACAGTAAATATGAATCCTATATAAACAATGTGAATTCCTAAAGTGATAGGATTTCTGCTTTTGGAGTAGATACCATCAGTTTTCAGTTGGTCACAGGAAGGATTCCTACGTATGAATGCGTGTAATTCTTTCACAGCCCATAAGGAAATACAACTTCCCGATGTGATCGCTATTATACCTAAGAGTTTAGGTAAAAAGCCCCTAACTATCTTTAGAGGAAAAAGTAATTGGCCTATTTGAGGCCAGAAAACCCAAGCGAGAGGTATACAGAATGCGCAGAGTACAACTATGCTTGATGCAACGACATATGCTCGGTAGAGCGTATGTCTTAATTTTCGTTTTTCACCCCCATATGAAGGATCTGATCTATTTTTCCTTGATAGAATTGCAACGGTCGAAGCCTCACTGGGTATTGGAAAGAATACAAGTTCTGCCACGATCAGTGCATATGCGACAATGACGACTACTTTTTGAAAAATAAGCAATGAAATTGAACGCTCTATCCCTTTCCATAAAACTCGTCTTGAACCACCAAAGATAATACATCCTTCATTAAATATACGAGTAATAAAGAAGAGAAAATTATTCAAAGGAAACAGTATTGGTACGGTGTAATTTTAAAACCCTTAGCGGTTTTGTTCTTTACACTTCTCTTTGTAGTTTTCCCAATATTTTCAGATGAGGATCACACAGATTCGCATGGCAAGCCTCTCGAAGTCGTATTGGAGCAAATAAGTGAAAAATGATCCGCATGAGTCTGATCATATGAAAGAACATACCCATCGCATAGACCATAAAAGCATTGAAACTCATGCTGCGCACAGCCACCAAGATCATCACGCTCACTTGGTACAGGATTTTAAAACCCGGTTCTGGGTATCCATAATCCTGACCATTCCCGTACTCCTCCTGGCGCCCCTGATTCAAACAGCTCTCCGTATACAGGACTCGATTGGAATTTTCAGGAGACCTGTATGTACTGACTGCACTTATCCTCGGTGGTATTCTGTTATGAAGCCATCCCCTTTTAAGGGGTCTCTTTAAGGAGCTTGGTGATGCCCGCCCTGGAATGATAACGCTTATCATTATGACAATTTCAGCCGCCTACTTCTACAGTAGCGCAGTTGCACTTGGGCTTGACGGGAATCTCTTCGTCTGGGAGTTTGTTACACTCATCGATATCATGCTGCTCGGACACTGGATAGAGATGAAATCCATAATTGGAGCCTCGAAAGCACTGGATGAGCTGGCGAAAATGCTACCATCAGAGGCACACAAAATAATGTCCGACGGCAGCGTTAGGGATGTACTGCTCCCTGAAATTCTTGCCGGTGACCATGTTCTGGTGAAACCAGGAGAAAAGCTACCTTCTGATGGAGACTTAATCGATGGTACAACATCGGTAAATGAATCCATGATAACCGGCGAATCAAAGCCCGTATCTAAAAAAATCGGTTCAGAGGTTATTGGTGGTTCGATCAACGGTGAGGGCTCAATTACAGTTAGAGTAAAAAAGGAGGGAAAAGAATCCTTCCTCTCACAAATGACTGAGCTGGTGAAGTAAGCGCAGGAGAGCAATTCAAAAACACAGGATCTTGCAAACAGGGCGACTCTTTGGCTTACGATCATTTCATTTACGAAACCGAGTGTCTTGTGAGCAGGGCCGTAATATCAGTGCTGTAATATTTGATAAAACGGGAACCTTGACAGAAGGGAAATTCGGTGTAATGGACACGATCCCCTATTCAGACGATTTAACTTAAGCTATGCTCCTTGCCTATGCTGCCTCTGTGGAAGCTCACTCTGAGCATCCGATTGCACAGGGCATTATCGGTTCTGCGGAAAGCCAGTATCCAGTTACTGATTTCAAGGAAATTCCGGGAAAGTGCGCTGAGGGGAAGGTCAAGGGAAGAGATGTCAAGGTGGTGAGTCCAGGATATCTCAAGGAGCGGGACATATATGTTGATGACGAACAGATCGATAAACTATCTGGACAGGGGAAAACTGTTGTTTGGGTTCTCATTGATAACATACCTGCTGGTGCGATAGTACTCGCCGACATCATACGCCGCGAGTCGAAAAGAGCGATAACTATGTTGAAAAAATGGGTATAAAGATCATGATGCTTACGGGAGATAACCAAGAGGTTGCTCGGTGGGTATCTGAGGAAATCGGTTTAGATGAGTATTTTGTCGAAGTTATGCCCCAGGAAAAATCCAAAAAGATAAAAGTGGTACAGTCGCGAGGGATAACAGTGGCAATGACCGGTGATGGAGTGAACGACGCTCCTGCTCTTGCACAGGCCGACGGTGGTAGAGCGATTGGGGATGGAACCGATGTAGCTGTTGAAACGGCTGACATCGTACTGGTAAAGAACATTCCAATTGATGCAGTTTCCATCCATAAACTTGCACGAGCTACGTTTAAAAAGATGATACAGAACCTCGTCTGGGCAACCGGATACAACGCATTCGCCATTCCTCTTGCCGCAGGAGTTCTGGTCGGTGATGGGATAGTACTGGGACCTGCCTTTGGGGCTGTACTAGTGTCCCTCAACATGGCAATCGTTGCTATTACCGCTCGATTTCTCAGAGTTGAAAATTAGGACATATTTCATATAGGCCAAATTTCATATAAAGAAAGGCACATACCTGATAAACTGAGCAAAGCATAGTGGTTTTGGAATTCCGGTAAGTTACTGCCTCGTATGAAATTTGAGACCTGCAATATAACCCGTTGCTTTCTTTTTGTGATGTCCGTATCGTTGATAATACCAATGAAAATCAATTTCCTTGGCTTCTCTCCGTAGAGTTTGAGGAAGTCTTGGTATAAATTTTCCTTATACTACATCCATCTGCCGATGTTTGTGCTCCCTCTCTCAATAACCATCAATTTTTGTTTCGGCTTGGAGGGATCCGCTATGATTTCTCCTGTTTCAAGATGACTACTCCAGAGATATTCAGTGAACCTGCCTCCTACAGGATGCCCGTGTATCATATCCAGGAAGAGAAATCTTTTAATCCGGAACCACAGCTATTGTTTGGAACTATCCGGTTCAAATACGAAAAAGATCCGTATGGGGTGATCATCACCCTGAATCGTCCTTTCATCAATTTCTTCTAGGATATTATCAACCTTCCATTTCCAGATAACGATCGGAAATTGCTCGATATCAATACTTACATCTTTCTGAAGGAATGTTAAGGCACCATCTGATTCCAGTTTTACTCCTTCAATGTCATCTTCTCTGGCCCATTGTGCCGTTACACGGGATGAAGTGTAACCTTTGACTTTCTTCAACTTCCAACCGTTCGGGATCCGTCCCTCCTGAAAAGCGCGAGAGGATAATCCCAGATCAATCGTCTCGCTGAAACCGAAAGATGAAAAGCTTATGAGCACACCGAAAACTAAAGCGAACAAGATCCTCTGTAAAATCATTTTGCCTGGCATCTTATTGTGAAACCCTTTGACTATCAAATGTATTTAAACTGCTTCAAAAACCCTTTTCATCTTTCCCTCAATGTGTTTTGCTATATCTTCAAGATCCTTGTTTTCGATCATCTGCATGGCCACAGTAGGTTTTATTGTGGAACCCACCGTTTGACCATTTTTCTCATATACAATGACATTGCAGGGAAGCATCAGACCGATGTTTTCCTCACTTAAAAGAGCTTTATGGGCTGAAGGGGGATTGCATGCACCGAGAATAACGTATCTCTTAAAATCAATTCCCAATTTCTCCTTGAATTTCTCCCTTAAATCAATCGATGTGAGAACCCCGAAGTCCTCTTTGACCAATTCATTCTTTGTTTTTTCCAGCACTTCTTCAAAAGGACTCTCAATGGTTTTTGTGAATCCATAGGTTATCATTACTTTCCCCTTTCTCCTCAATTTCTGTCAGGTAAAACCTGTTCAGTTTTATACTCCTATTACGTCTTCTATAGAAGCGTTTGTTTAATGCTCTCATACTCTTCTTTGGTAATTTCACCGCGCGCGTATCTTTTTTTCAATATTTCAAGTGGCGTTTCACGAGACGTTCCACCCATACCTCCTCGAATTTTCTGATTTCTAATTATGAGGTATACAACAACTCCAATGATAATGATTACAAGCCACCACATAACAATCCCTCCATAAGGAAAAAATAACATCCGATTGCCAAAAAAACCTCCTCCCATCATGCCACCCATCATACCGTGCATTTCTTTCCTCCACTTAATCCAATCAAGTGTGTGTACCACTATTTCTAATTAGAGTACTACCCTACTTAAGTAGAGTATATTACAATGATATTAAGTATGGTCACTTCAGTCAACTGGCATTACGCTTTTTCCAGTACATTTTTTTCTGTGCAGGACAAAATCAGTTATGGTCTCTCCGTAAGGGAATATTATATT
>JABAOF010023404.1_pt2 | contig 10111 bp, 7 predicted proteins | sample 7062171 | NCBI WGS metagenome assembly JABAOF01 (sample SAMN14538628, study PRJNA623070) | marine sediment metagenome | biome: marine biome [ENVO:00000428]; feature: marine pelagic biome [ENVO:01000023]; material: deep marine sediment [ENVO:00002113] | place: India: Gulf of Khambhat ...
TCCCTTTTTATCTTCATAAATGCATTCCACATCATTATGCTCCAGTCCCTCTTTGGTGGTGTACCGGGTGAGTTTTCCCTCTTTCAACCTGTAAAGCCCACCGCGGTATGTACCGACCCAGAGAGCTCCCTCCCGGTCTCTACAGAAACACTGGAGGGGCTTATTAGAAAATTCCTCCCTATCGATAAATACGGTAAATTTCCCTTCATAAAACCGGATTAGATTTTTTTTTGTAAGGATCCAAACGGCCCCACTTTTATCTTCCGACAATTGAAACGTCTCGTAATAGAGAATATCGGTGTGGATATTGAAGCGGTTGAGTGGTCCATCCTTATACCGGTTGTTCAGGCCGGCTGCAGTGCCGATCCATAAATTTCCACTGCTGTCTTCCATAATGCAATGGACAATATTGCTTAATAGTCCCTGCCGGGTGGTGAATTCCAGGGTCAATTTCCCATCTTTTAATCGGTTTACACCTCCATTTGTACCAATCCAGAGATTACCGGCCCGGTCTTCACTGATACACCTGGCTGCATCATGGGACAATCCTTCTTTGGTGGTATAGGGAGTAATAGTCGTATCTCTCAGGCGGTGCAATCCCCCTTTGAGGGTGCCGATCCAGAGATTCTCTTCCCTATCTTCTTTGAGGAAAAAGACATAGCCGGATGCCAGCCCGTCATCGGATAAAAAGGTTTCAACTTTCCCATTTTTTATTCGTACCAGACCTCCGCCCTCGGTACCGGCCCAGAGGTTTCGATGGCTGTCCTCATATAAACATTTGATTTTAAGGCTCGGCAGTCCCTCCTTTCTCCCGTAATGGATAATCGTCTCATCCTTCAAACAGTAAAGGCCGTCGATGCAACCTATCCAGAGGTCCCGGTTTTTTGTCTTAAGCATTGAGATGATGTATTTGTCAAACTGACCGGTTGTCCCGGTGTAAGGGGTAAAACTCCCATCCGGCCCACGGATGGTAAGACCGGCAGAAGTGGCGATCCAGAGTCGCCCTTCCTCATCCTCGTGGAAAGCCCGAACCCGGTTGGCGGTCAGCCCGTTTTCAACAGTATAGGTGGAGAATTTCCCGTTTTTAAAACGGGTTAGGCCGCTGTTCAGGGTCCCGATCCACAGTGTTCCTTCCCGGTCTGCGAAAATAGTCGAAATCTCTTTAAGCCCCAGACACTCTTCCAGGGTATACGTTTTAAATTCTCCATCTTTTAAACAGGATAAACCTCCCTCCGAGGTTCCGATCCATAGGGCGCCTTTTTGGTCCTCCCAGAGTGTCGTAATTACATTGTCATTTAATTGGACCGTATTATCCTTGTTAAAGGTCTTAAAGCGGATACCGTCAAAGCGAACCAATCCATTTTGTGTGCCCAACCAGATGTAACCGTCAATGGTCTGATGAATAACAACCACTGACTTCTGCATCAAACCCCGTTCCGTCTGCCATATATCCAGTTTGTATTGAGAAACAGCTTTTTGGGGGTCCAATCCCCTTAAATAATCAAAAGAAGATATGGCCCCAAAAAATAAAAGAAAAGAAAACAGGAAAGCCCTTGTTTTTTTAATCGTTAATTCTTTTCGGATACAGCTATCTGTACTTCCTCGCCGCAGCAATCCTCACAGTTTCCCCCCTCATCATCTTCTTCTTCGGGCTGATCTGATTCGGCTTTGAAGAGCATTTCCAGGTGATTCAAGGCTCTTCCGGCTTCCTTCTTTTTGAACAACAAACCAGGATTGCTGTCATCTACAGCAACCGCATCGTAAAACTCATTCAACAGGGTCAAACATTTATCTACATTTGCCATCTTTAAATTATTCATTTCACCTCCTTATATTTTTAATAAGTGTAACAACTTTACAATAAAAACGATAAGAAATCAAGTCTTTATTTCTTCCAGGAAATTTTTTTGCGCCTTTCTTATTATCCGTCTAAGTTGACACATCCAGGGGGGGATTTTACCCACCGAGGAAGTGGCATGGGCAGCGTTGATCGGGCAGACGCGGCAGGTTTCTACATCGTCGCAAAGAAAGCAAAATTGATTCTCAGTAAAAAAGCAGTCCTGCCGAAGGGCGGCATAATTAGCGAGGGCCTGGGGATAGATGGTTTCATGGTTTTTTATAAAATCGTCCAGTTTGCCGAGCGAGTAGGTATGAAAATCCGGGTTTTCTTCCCGGTCATCTAGGAGTCCGCAGAAGACCAAACATCCCCAGAGATTTTCTTTGGGGCTGATGGCTATGCGGTGCCGGGCGCCGTCGCAGGTGAAAACTTTTTTTTTCTTTTGACGGGGACCGGAACGACGGAAGTTGGTCACCGGGATGGTTTCCGTTTCTTTATAATACGAAAGCAAGAAGTCGGTTAACTGTTCCAATTCCTTCTCCAGTGCCAGCAGAGCCGCTTGATCCCAGGGCTTATCTTCATTAAGACTAAGTATAATTTCAGTCACACCGGATTCGATAATATCCTGCAGCGAAGCCGACAAATATATGACGGTCTCCGGTGTAAATACACTGTTTGTGCGAAAATCAATGCCCGGGTACGATCCGCTTTGAATGTGCCGAATAACCTGCTGTGAAGAAACCAGGCTGCCGGGTTTGCGGTTAATTTCCTGGGCCTGCCCGTCAAAACTAAGCATCATAAGAAAACGGTTGAGATCGAAAAAATGAAGTATCTCATCGGTGAGCAGGCTGCCGTTGGTGGTGAGAGAAAATTTTAGTTTTTTCCCTCCTTCTCTTTCTTTTTCCTGGAAAAGAAAAACCGTATATTTAATGTTTTCCAGGGAAAGCAAAGGTTCGCCTCCGTAAAAAATAATATACGCTTCTTCTTTTAAAAAAGGATAAAAAAACGTAACTGCTTTTTCAATGGTCGTTGGTTTCATGTATCTTTTTTCTTTTTTGAGCCGACAGTAGGAACAGTTAAAGTTACAATCATCGGTTATGATAAAAGCTAAGTTTGAAAATTTCATTTTTGATTATTTTCCTGTTTGATTATTTGAGAAACTTTTATGGTTACCTCTCTCCAGTGAGAGCACAATAGGGTTGCCCGGTTTACCACTACCAATCGGACCGTAGTTTCCCCGGGTTTTCTCCCCTTAAAGGTTAATTCAAATCTCTTATGAAGGTTTTTGTCTTCCGGGTTTGTCGCCGACTCTCGCAGCAAACGCAAACTTTCCCCTATTAGAAAAAAATCCAACATCAAGGACTCCAGACCATTCCTCACTGCAGCATCTACCCGAATGGTTACTTCTTCGTCGACGTTTATTTCTCCGGGAGGGAAGAGGTCGATATTTTCAATGACCGGGAGATACTCCGACAGCTTATCCTTTACATGAGCTTCAGCTTCTTTCTGCAGCCAACGGGCAAAGGGGGTTAAATCAATCGATGGGTTGTAAGTTACAATCTTGAAGATAACATTAAGGTACCACCATTCTTCTGCTGTATAATAGGGAAATTTCCAACAAAGACTTAAGTGCCCCAATTTTTGGGTTTCTTTTTTGAATGGGATGGTGGGCACCGTCGTGGATAAGGCGGGAATGATCAGGCGATTTTTAGCTGCATCAATATGGTTTGCCACACATATCTCGATGCCAATGTACTCGTTTACTCCTATAAAAGCCCATTCTTTTACGGCGCTGTCAATACCATTTCGAAGATCTTTGAACTTTCTTGCCCAGGGGGTGTCCCCCAGACCCGGCCAGTCCCAGGGATCCGGCCAATCGAAAACCACTCCCTCATCCGGCGGTATATCTTTCCCAATATCGTTAAATTTAATGTCTTCCTTAAATTCTTTTATTCTTTCTTTTTCTTTATCCGTTAGACATTTAAAGTATTCTTCGGCCGGAGAAAACGTAACGTCACCTATACCGGTAACTCCCGTTAAATCTTCCATATCCTTTAATCTACCGGGATGTTGAAAGTATTTATTCGGATATAAATTTGTTGATGCGTCAATACTTATGTCTATATATGCTTGTTTATAACCGGTTAAATGCGATTTCTTGATATCCCTTGCATAATGTGGGCCAACACAGGCATCCAGGATGATGTCGAAATTCCCTTCTTTCCACATACAAAACGCATGGGATACAAATCCATACCGTTTCGTACTGTTTACGGGGAGCATTTCCGGCCGAGACCGGTCTGATGCTAAAAACCAGGGATTATTACACCTCCCCCGGCCAATGAGATTTGTTTCACAGAGATATCCGAAAGGATTCATTCCTTTCCAGGTGACGTTAATGCCCAGGGCCCCGAGGAGAGTTTGTATAGCCCCGGCTTGATCAAAACAATTACAAAAGGGATGCGCTTTTTCCAGGAATGCTTCCAGGTTGAATGATCCCCCATTATATATCAAACCGTAATTGCTTGCACAACGATAACTGTCATACCTCAGACCTGTGCCTGAATGGCAGTAATTGACAATTCTGCGGATGACCCAACTTTTATTTTGGAGTCCGAGGCATTCTGTATCTAAACGACGCAGAACTTCGATCCAAACGCCCTTTTTATACATTTGCCCGGGATACCCGTAAATCCAGAAAATTTCTAATCGCGTTTTGGGTGGTTTGACAGTAAAACGCCTATTATCACAAAATAAAATCCAATTCATATCACCCCATATTCGTTTAAAATAAGTCGGTTCATCCCGGGGAAAAACAAAAAAGTCAACAATTTCTCCCGAAGAGTCCGTGCCCTCAATTTTTCCACTAAATATTATCCCATCCAACTCCCCGATTAAAATCGCTTCTTTACAGGCTCCCAAAGCCATAACCCTCACTTTCACCAGGAGTTTGTTGTATTTTTTATCGACGATTTCAGATACATCAGGTCCCCCGGATTCCTTTTCAAATATTTCAAATACACCCGGCCGTTTGGAACCATCCCCATCCTTTAAGTCAATACCGGGTTCCCAATTGGGGGTCTTTACCGGGGTATTTTCAAGGCAGGGAGTAATTTGGCTATCAATAGTTATGGAAAGTATTTCTACCTTCACCGGTAATTTTTCATCGCCATCTTCTGCCATTGGCCTCTCCTTTTTTGAAACTTATTTTTAACATAAATTAAAGAAAATTGCAAGAAGGGGCGGCAAGAAATCACTTGTGGAATGTGGAATGTAGAGGAGAAGCATTTACCCGTTGACCGGGTAAAATGCTTCTCCCTACCCCCCTACTTTACCATGCTCTGGGTCTGCCAAGACAACCGGGACCGGCTAATTCGCTTTCCACAGTCCCCACGTCATTACCATTAACAGAACCAGGATCATTTGGAGAGCCTGTTCCTGCTGTGATTTTTTGCAGCTGCTCCAGGGCCAGCATGGCTCTCTCTTTTTTGCTTCCCAATAAAGGTGCATCATCGATGAATTCCCTTAAAACAGAGAAGCACGTTTTTGAATCTTCGATTTTTAATCGACTCATTTTATCTTTCCCCCTTATTTTAAATTTTCGATCCTTCGAGATTTGATTTCTCAAACGATCTGCTTATATTATGGTATAAAAATAGTAAAAAACATACCACTGGTGATTCAAAAATTATTGGTAGTGATTCAGGGCAAATGCGAACAAGCACAGTGCGGGGATTTCTTGCATCTCCCCTTTTTAGTCCTTGTCTTTCTCACTTTTTTATAGTACGGTTCAGGCGAGAACCATTGGTAATGGTTTTAATTCCCGCTTCAGTGGATCCAGGGCAAGCCCAAGTGCCTCAAGGGTGAAGGCCCCCAGTAATTTATGGTCGCCCTCTTCGCCAAAAATGACATCAGCGCCGCCTACCCTCTCCCCATACCTGAAAAAAGCAATTCCCTTCTTACGAACAACCCTGGTACCATTGGCCAGCCTGAATTCCTCCTCCGACACCGGCTTGATATTTAACTTCTCTAAAATAACCGTGGGAACCACAGAATAGATTGCCCCGGAATCAACCAGGAATTCCAGCTTCTCTGTTACTTCCGGGTTAGATGGGTTCCCAACCTCTATTTCCAAGACTGTTAGACCCATTAATTTCTCCTTATCGCATTAAATTTGGGGCAAATCAAATCTATTATTATATACATCTTTTTTCAAAAAAAATCAACCGTGAAGGTGATTTTTGATGCCGGCCAACGATAGCAACGATGATGGACAGGCAAATAACATTTGTGTTCCTTCGTGCTTTTTACCGCATTGTAAATGCCTTCGGGGCTAAAACTCCGCGGCTAAAATTAGGCTCGTTATCGGGCTTTCCGCATAGTTGCTTTTAACTCGATACACGTGTATAATTCATTCTAAATCACTGAGAAAAATAAGGAGTTTCCAATGATCAAAAAAACCGCAAGCCTATTTTTTATCCTTATCATTATTATTACTTATTCTTACTCACAGAAAAGTCCTGACGATTTTTTTGGGATTCACATCGGCGCAGACCGTACCCTGGTTAAATACACGGATATTATCAAATATTTCAGATATATCGATGCGGAATCAGAACGCATAAAACTGGTGGAGGAAGGCCAATCCACCCTGGGGAACCCTATTTTCGCGGCATTTATCTCTTCGGAGGAAAATATAAATCAGCTCCAGGAACTGGTCAACATCAACAAAAAACTGGCGAACCCGGATACCATCAGCAAAGAAGAGGCCCAGCGATTATTAAAAAAAGCAAAGGTTTTCGTTCTTATTACCTGCGCCCTCCATGCGACAGAAATCGCTTCCACCCAGATGTCCATGCTTTTTGCCCACAAACTGGCAGCCAGCAAAGACCCTTTGTTATTGGGTTACCTGGAAAATGCGGTGATTATGCTGATGCCCTCCATTAACCCGGACGGCAATATTATGGTGACCCAGTGGTACAACAAATATGTAAATACAGAGTATGAGGGATGCCGGATGCCCTACTTATACCATCATTACGCGGGACACGATAATAACCGGGATTTCTATATGTTGAACCTGAAGGAAACTCGTGTGGTGAATGCTGTGCTTCATCATAAATATTTTCCTCACATTTTCCTGGATATGCATCAAATGGGTTCCACAGGAACGCGGATGTTTGTACCACCCTTTTACAACCCTTTGAATCAGAACCTGAATCCGCTGCTTACCAGGGAGACCGATATGATCGGTACATTTATAGCCTTAAAATTGCAGCAAAAAGAAAAAAAAGGGGTTGCCAACTCTTATGGATTTGATGCCTACTGGCCTGGTGGTTCCAAGAATACGGCCTGGTATAAAAATGTGGTGGGTGTATTGACTGAACTTGCCAGTGTGCGAATTGCCTCCCCGGTCTATATCGAACCCAATGAGCTGCGGATGTCTTCCAAGGGTCTCCCGGAATACAAGGCACAGGTCAATTTCCCGGATCCCTGGACCGGCGGCTGGTGGCGATTAAACGATATCATGGCTTACGAGCTGATCGCGGTGGAAGCCCTGCTGGAGATCGCTGCCAAACATAAAGAAACCTTTTTGTCCAGTTTTTATAAACTGGGTATGACCAATGTGGATAAAGGCAGCACCGACCCGCCTTACGGATATGTGATTCCGATACAACCCCATGAACAGTGGGATATCCCGGCGACCTATACGTTCCTTAAGAAAATAGAAGAAAACGGTGTCCGTATTTATACCCTGGGAGCGGATGTCCGGTCAGACAATCATATTTATCTACGGGGTTCGTTTGTTATCCCCATGAGTCAGCCCTTTCGCGGTTTTATTAAAGTGATGATGGAACGGCAGCACTATCCTGAAATTAAATATATGAGAAATGGCCCGGTCATCGAACCTTACGACGCTTCCGGCTGGACCCTGCCCTTGCAGATGGGAGTCCATTACGTTGAATTACACTCTCCTTTGCCAGGGATGAAGCTCACCCGGGTCAAAGACCTGGATTACCCGAAAGCAGTCATCACTGCTAATAGTGAAGGAAATTATTACTGTATTCCGGCAAAATTCAACCGCTCTGCTGTGGTGGTAAACCGATTATATAAAAAGGGTACAACGGTTTTCCGTTATATTAAGGTAGGGGACAGTAAGAACAACGCTTTTCCTGTGAACCCGGGCGATTTCCTGGTAAAGGCAGCCGATACCAACGCAGAAGCAATGGAAAACATACTGACTGGAACGGGAGTCAGTATTAGAAAGATAACTATTGATAAGCCGGGCCATATCAAAAAGATATCTCCCCCCAGGATCGGGATTTACCAGTCGTACCGGGCCAGTATGGATGAAGGCTGGACTCGCTGGGTGTTGGATCACTTTGAATTCAGGTACACGGTTCTCCATAACAAGGACTTCATTGATAAGAAATTCTCTCAAAAGTATGATGTTATCATATTCCCGGATATGAGCAGGGATACCATTGTCAAAGGGACGTACAGGCCTTCTCGTTCCTATTATACCCAGGGCACTCCCCCGGAATACAGGGGAGGTATTGAGAAAAAAGGAGTTGAAACGTTAAAGAAATTTGTCCAACAGGGGGGTACCATTGTGTTGTTGGATTCTGCTGCGGATTTAGGCAGCAAAGATTTTTCCCTGCCCTTTTATAATATCATGCAAAACGTAAAGCGTGATGAATTTTACTGTCCCGGTTCTATCTTAAGAATTAAAGTGGATTCCGACGATCCCATTGGTTGGGGTATGGAAACAGACAATATCATCTTTTTTTCTCACAGTCCGGCGTTCAGGACACGGCCTCCTATACTCAAAAGTATCAATCGTAAGGTGGTCGCCGGTTTTAACGCTGTAGGACCCCATTTGTTAAGCGGCTATATCAAAGGTGAGAAACTGCTGAACCGGGCAGTTATGGTGATTCGCTTTGATTATTATAAAGGGAATGTCATCGTTCTGGGCGGCCGTATTCAACACCGGGCACAGACGTTTGGCACGTTTAAATTCCTGTTTAATTCAATCTATTATGCAGGGATGTGATAGTTGAACTTAGAAGGAAGAAGAAAAAATGACGTGTTGCCTCCGGCGGCCCTGCCGGGGGCCAAACTTTTAAATTCTTCCCTCTGGTATTGAAAAGTTGTAAAAATTTTTATTCACACAATACAGGTGAAGGGATTTGATCCCATGACATTGATCCGATGCGGATTTTGTCTATTTTTGTCTATTTTCCCGGAAATTTTAGGGTCAATTTTATTATTTTAGGCATTGAAATTTAAAGTTTAAAATGTTAAAGTATAAAAGTTTTATATAAGAAGGACTTTAAATATGAACGAAATAAAAGAGATCAGTAGTAAAAGCATTGTTGGGGCAATACGGCGATTGGTTCGGCTAACATATCTCGATTCCAGGGCCATGGTAAAGAGATATGGAATTACCGGACCTCAAAGTCTGGTTCTCAAATCCTTGATTGAGTCAGTTGAACCTTTATCCTCAGCGACGTTGAGTCGAAAATTAAACGTATCTCCCGCTAATATTACCGGGATCATTGATCGACTGGAGGAAAAAGGACTGGTTAAACGTTTGAAAAAGCAAGGTGACCGGAGGGCAATCCTGATAGAATTAACAGAAAAAGGGATTGGTTTTGGTCAACAACTGCCTGATTTGATAGAAAAGAAGCTGATAAATGGGCTCGGGGATCTCGATTCTGCTGAGATTGATAGAATATATATGGCTTTCAATAAAATTATTCAAATTATTGAAGGGGCAACTGAAGATACTACAGAAACATCTTATTATTAAATTATTTACAAGATAAGGGGATATACAATGCGTAAAAAAAAGGAGGTAGAAGAGCTTGGTTCAATCCGGGTAGAAATTACTGAGAAAGCACTCTTAAACCGGATAGGTGCAGCTCAAAACCGTAAAGTATCCACAAGAGTTAAGGCGGGAATAAAGAAAGCAATGGAGGAAGTCAGCCGCTATATTGACGCTAAAGCAATTTTCCGTATCCTGCCGGTGATAAAAAAGAATGGCTCTGTCGTATTAGATGGCGGCTTTTCTTTTAAAAGCAGCAACCTGAGGGTTATGCTTTCTCACTGTGATAGGGCGGCTGTATTTATGGCCACCATCGGCCCTAAAGTGGAGGAAAAGATAAAAGAATATATGGACAGCCATCCTCATTACGGTGTTATCCTGGATGCCGCGGCATCTACCGCCGCAGAAGAGACCGCCGAATATACTCAAAATTATATCGATGAGAA
>JABAOF010035644.1_pt1 | contig 10108 bp, 10 predicted proteins | sample 7062171 | NCBI WGS metagenome assembly JABAOF01 (sample SAMN14538628, study PRJNA623070) | marine sediment metagenome | biome: marine biome [ENVO:00000428]; feature: marine pelagic biome [ENVO:01000023]; material: deep marine sediment [ENVO:00002113] | place: India: Gulf of Khambhat ...
ATGGGATGTCTTTCTAAATTATTTTTTTTACGGGTTTTGGAAAAAATCTGTGGGTTTTAAATAATAGAAACCGAAATCTTTAATCCCCATATAAATAATTTTATGAAAAATCTAAAATTAAAAACATATGGTTTGATTTGACGACAACAAAAGATGCATCATAAAAAGCTCCGGTATTCGTGCAGAAGGGGATATTACTGATCAGGAATATATATAAAATATTTTTATAAAAAAGTATCAGATATAGGCAACTATTAATACAATTTATATTATTTGATTTTAAATCTTAATCTATACAACGATGACATAGAAACACGATTGAAATAATAAAGCTACCATTAATTGGTAATATATCGTTTGAGGTGATAAGCTGAAAGCGAAAATTTATGATTTAATTGATAGAGCATATATTAATATTGATAAAAAATATATTAAGAGAACAAAAAATTTAAGGTTAATTCCAAGTTTTATTCATAGACACGGAGGTAGAACATCTTATGCAGAATGGTGTCATGTTGTAGGTATTTTTCAAACTCTTTTATATTTACATTTAAACAAATTAGAAGATAATAATATTTTAGATGTTGGATGTGGATCAGGTTTTATGGCTATTGCATGTGAACCATATATCAGAAATAAAGGTAAATATACAGGGATAGATATAAAAAAAAGAGATATTGAATTCTGCAAGAAATACTACCCAAAAACTAATTTTGAATTTAAACATTTAAATATTAGTAATCCAGTTTATGCACCAAAGCAACCAATTGAAAAAGTAAAATGGGACATACCTAAAAATAGTATGGATATGATTACCGCTCTATCTGTATGGACTCACCTCAATGAAGATGATGCAATTTTCTATTTCTCTGAAATTGATAGAGTATTGAAACCAAAAAGTAATGCAATTGTCACTTTTTTCATATTAGATGATATTTATTATAAGACTCTCAAAAATCGAACTGATGAAATGGGAAGGTATCATAATACTAATCAAAAACTCTGGATTTTCGACAGGAATTGTTCTAAATCCAATAATTGGTTTACTACATCATGGGTTAAAAAACCAGAGAATGCAATAGCGGTGACAGAATCAGGGATACAAAGCATGATAAAAAAAACACGTTTAGTATTAATGGAAAAATACATGGGTAACTGGAAAGAAATTCCTGGTATTTTTTTTCAAGATGTTTTAATTTTCAAGAAAGAACATTGATAATTTAATAATTTAGATTAAGGGATTGGAAGTAATATTTGAAGATGAATATATTCAATAAAATATTGGGTAGATAAAAGATTCTAATAATTATTAACCTACTTAAGAATACAACTATTTCGACTTATAATTTGTATGTTTGTCTAACAAATTCATCTCATAGTTGAATTTTTCATTAACTTAACTATAAATTACCTGAGGTAAAGTTGAAATAATATTATATTATAACAAATAAATTATCTCTTAGATTTGAATAATTATTTGATAAAAAATAGATAAAAATTAAGTGTATGAAATATGATAGTTATTATTATTGGAATGCACAGAAGTGGAACATCGGCAATTGCTGGTTTACTTCATAAAAATAATATTATAATGGGTGAAGATAAAAATTTCAAGCCTAAATCAAATCCTCAAAATCCAAAGGGGTTTTATGAGAATTATCTATTTAGAAAAATAAATGATAATATTTTGCAGAAAAATAAATATGATATAAAATCTTGGGATACAAATATTCCTTTAATTAACCATAACTTTATTGATGAATTTAAAATGAAAAGATTAATAAATAAGTACATTAAAAAATACGAAAATTGGGGCTGGAAAGATCCTCGTAATTGTCTCACATTACATATCTGGTTAAGTGAAATTGATAAAATGAACAAGTTAAAAGACACAAGAATTATATATATTTTTAGAAAACCTGAGGCTGTTACAAAATCGATGTATAACCGGAAGGACACTGATTTGAAAACAGCATTTATATTGTGGAAAGTATACAATAAACGAGCATTAAAAACAATTAATGATTTCGGTGTAAACTCGTTTTTTTTCAGATATGAAGATCTTTGTGAAAACCCTGTTATAGTTTCACAAAAATTATTCAATTTTTTAGGTTTGCTTTTAGATAAAACGTCTGTTTCTAAGTTTGTTGATAAAAAATTACAACGAAGTGATAAATTAAAATTTTTAGAACATGTAGATAATGATATAATTAAAGGTGTTGAAGAAGTTGAAAATGAATTGGTTAGTTATATGAAATAGGATAATATTTATAATTTTAACAACTGATTTAACTGAAAGTAAAAACACCTGATATATCTATTTTTATATTTATAAAACATGAAATTAATTTGAATATAAAAATTGGAAGGAAGCAAGGGATAGATTTGGAAATATTATCGAACTATGTATCCAAAAATTCTAATTATTTTAAACTAGGAGTGATATCGTCAGTTAATTCATCATTAAACCAGCTCCAACCTTTTGTTTTTTTCTTTGAAATTGTAGATGCTCTTGCCATATGATTAACGTATTCTTCAAAATCAATATTAACAATTTTTTTACCTGCAAGAGCACATTGATAAAGAAAACTTGCTCCGTTATCTCCAAGTATTCTATGTTTTGATTCATTGTTTTTTTTCTTATCTAGGACATCTAAATAAAGATTCTGAAAACACATATCGTATGTGTTAAATATTTTTCTATTTACTGTTAATAAAGCGGGGTGAAGTCTTGGAAATCTTCCAAGGTATTTATCACGTATTACATTTTTTTTTCTTTTTGAAAAATGATTTACTGATAGTTTTAGAAGAATTTTTTGTATCCCCAATAAACTTTTCCGGTTGATCTTTTCATTTGAGCCAGTCAGAAATAAACCGTAAATAGATGATGGAAGCTCTGGTCTAAGAGTTAAATGAAATGGTGCATTTTGAAACAATGTTCCTATTGCTGCTAATTCATTATAATCATATCTGTTGCAAACATTTATCATATCAAGCAAATATTTGTCAGATATAAATACTATATCGCTGTCCATTAATACTACATATGCAGCTTTTGCGTATTGTTTCAAAACTTTATCCATCGATTGACCATGGAAGAGAGGTTTTGACTCTTGGATGATTTTAATTCTATCTTTATATTCATTCAATAGTTGTCTGAACTCATCATAGTTTAAATCGCACTCAGGATCTATTTGGTACGATCGCCATGTAAGATATAATTTTTTTTCTTTGGATGCTAATTGTTTTTTAACTGCTTGTGATTTATCAATTACATTTATTTTATAAGAATCAAAGTAAGGAAAACTTTCAAAAAGTTTTTTTATTTCTTTTAATTCACTTTGTCTTAATCCTAAAAAGAAGGTATAAAACTCAAAATCCTTAGGTTTAATTTTCATAAAATGTCACCTATTTAATACAATAGGAATTTGAATGCATCATTTATATTAAAATTATTTTATTTGATGTTTTATCGTTAAATAATCTCTTTAAAATTTTTTATTAGAGGAATATTTCTTGGAAAATAATTTTTAGAATTATTTATCATCCGTCCTAAAAAGATAATATTGGCTTTTCTTGCGGCGTTATAGTCTGATAAGCTATCACCTATGTATAAAACTTTTTTATTGTTATAACCATTCTCAGAAATAATTTTTTTGAAATGAATAGGTTTTATAGTAGGTGTCCCAAAAACACCTTTAAAATATTTTACCATTCTTCTCTTTGATACAACTAAATTTAATTCTTCTTGAGGTGTTCCTGAAACAATATATAAATCTATTTTTTTATGATATTTTTCTAAAAACTCTTTTGCACCTCTTACCCAATCTGAAGTAATTACTTTTTCAACAACAAGATTTGAAAAATCTTTTGCTATTTCGTTAACCTTTTCTTCAGTAATTGTTTTTTTTAAAAACTCTTCATAATAATGTTTTATCTTCTTATATCTTGAAATACCTCCATTTTCAATGTGATGTTTTACAACCTTTTTTACTATATCCTTTCCATATGATTTAAACAAATCTTCAAATGCTTTTGTTTTAACATCCATACATTCACAAAGAACACCATCAAAATCAAATAATATTGCCTGATAATTATCTATTATAAAACCTTTTTTTTTGTTCATTGAATAATTCTCCAAATGATAGAGTCTTACACCTTCATTTTTATTATTTTCTTAGAATCCATTTCAGCTTGTATTTCAGATAAACACTCAAGTAATCCTTGACCTAAGTCATAAAACTCTGTACTTACTAATTTTTTTGCTATCTTTGGATTATAACAATATGGGGTAATTTCATAATGGGAATCTGAAATATCAGGTAAAAATTCAAGTTTTATTTTATTTCCTAAAATCTCTTTAACCATAACATGTAAATCTTTTATTTTCATTGGTTGATTACCTGTTATAATTATATTTTGATTCTTATACTCTTTTGAAAGAATCTTAACACTTAGTTTTGCTGCGTCTCTTACATGAATATATTCTCTAATTTCTTCTCCATCACCATGTCTAGTTATTTTACCTTCAGTAAGACCCTGATATAGAATTTTATGAATCCAGTTATTCTTTTTTGCCCTTGGACCATAAAGTGATCCATATCTTAAAATGGTATATGGTAGTTTAAACGCTTCATAATAATTCTCTATTATCAGTTCACAGGCTTGTTTACTACTTCTATAAAAAGAACCTGCTTCACTATATACGTATATTGTACTTGCAAACACAAATCTTTTAACATTATTATTTCGACAGGCTTCAAGAATAATAGTATTACCCATGATATTATTTTCAATAGTTTCTAATGGTTTAAAATAGGCTTGATCAATATCTGCCATCCCTGCAAAATTATAAACCACATTACATCCTTTTACAGCTTTTTCAACAGTATCTTTATCAAGTATACTACCTACAATCATTTGTTGATCGGGTTTTATATAGGGTGATTCTATAATATCAAAAATTTTTACATCATGACCTTGTTCTGTTAATACATCGCTTGTGTGACTTCCTAAAAAACCTGAACCACCAAATACAATAACTTTCATAAATATCCCACCTCTTTTAATCCCTTTAATAAGTTTTTTACTGCCTCTAGCTCCATATCCTTCCTTGTTTCAACAGTGTAAGTTCCAATATGAGGAGTCAAAATAACATTATCTAAATCCTTTAATCTTCCTTTGTAAGGTTCTTCTTCAAATGCATCAATTGCTGCACCAGAAATTTTTCTTTCTTTTAAAAATTTATATAATGCATCTTCATCAATTAATCCACCCCTAGCAGTATTTATTAAAATTGCATTTTTTTTCATTAGCATTAACTCATTTTCACCAATTATATTTTTTGTTTTATCTGTTAGAGGAATGTGAAGTGTTATAATATCACTATTTGATAATAACTCATTCAGGGAAACAAGTCTTATTTTATATTTGCTAGTAAAATCTTTATCAGGGTTTATTTCATAAGCTAACAACTTTAAATCAAATACTGTTAATAATTGTGCCAATTTTTTTCCGATTTTCCCTAGACCAATTATTCCTACAGTTTTTCCTGATAATAGATTACCAATTTCAGGCGCCCATAGATTTTTTCTTATTTTTCTATCTAAATTACTAATTTTTCTTAATAAATTTAATATTAAAGATAAAGTAAGTTCACTTACTGAAATTACAGGGCAATCTGGTGTATTATAAACTAATATTCCCTTATCATTTGCAGATTTTATATCTATATTATTAATACCTATTCCATATCTTGATATCACCTTGAGTTGATTTGAACTGTTTATAACTTTACCTGTTATCTCTTCGGTACCGGCAATTATTCCAACAACTCCATCAAGTAAGCCAATGAGTTCATTTTCATTTAATTTTCTACCATGCGGATTTAATACTGGATTTAGACCTTGCTCTTTTATTAGATCTATTGCACCTGACTGAATCTTTCCAAAAGAACGACTTGATATTAAAATATTCATTTTACTATTATCAATCAATTTATTTTCTCCTCAAATATATTATGTAAAGTAAATTAACTTAAATATAATTTCGAAATTTTATCATTTTTCATTAATTTTTCAACACGTTTTAAATCATTAATATTGTCAACACTATAAGTTTTAAATCCGCTTAAAACAGTTTTAACTTTATGTCCATGTTCTAAAACTCTTAACATATCTATAGATTCAATAATTTCTAAAGGTGTAGGTTCAAGCTCATTGAACTTTATTAAAAAATCTCTTCTAAATGGAATAATGCAAACCTGTTTGTACATATAATTTTTATTAGACTCCTTTTTATTTGAAGGTATTGGCTCTCTAGAAAAATATAAAGCAAAATTATTCCTATCAACAACTACTTTTACTTCGTTTGGATCTTTATGTTCTTCTGATGATTTAATCGGAGCAATTAAATTAACAATATTGATTTCTTTATCTTCAATTAATGGTTTAATCGCTCTATCAATCATTTCTGGAAAAACCATTGGTTCATCACCTTGAATCATTACTACAATGTCAACTTTTTCTTTAGTATTTTCTTCAATTTTTAGTAATGCTTCTGCCACACGATCAGAGGCTCTTTTATGTTTGTTTGATGTCATTATTGTTTTTCCATTAATAGATTGAATGTAATCCTTTATTTCTTCATTACATGTTGCAACATAAATATCATCTAAAACTGAACTCATTTTACTTCTGAAATAAACATGTCCTATCATCGGCATATCATTTATTTTTGCTAATGGTTTACCAGGAAAACGAGAAGATTCCATCCTCGCAGGAATAATTCCTACTATTTTAATCATTTTAATCTCCCCAATAATTATTTACAATATTTTAAAAGACTATTTGATATCATTCATTATATTTTTGCATAAAGTTCCCAATAATAGTGTATCAAGACTTACAGCAATAAACTTGTAACCTAATCCAATAATTTTTTTAACTTCTTTTTTGTCTGGAGGAATAACATGGAAACCAGCTATTTTTTTACATTCCTTTGCAATATTTCTTATCTCTGATATACATTTTTTAAAATTTGGATTTTCAAAATCACCAGGAATACCAAGAGATCCTGAAATATCATATGGTCCGACAATAAAACCATCGACACCCTTGGTTTTTAAAATTTCTCTTAAATTATTAACTGCATCAACATGTTCTATTTGAACAATTACTATACTATCATTAAGAAGCCATTTTTTATAACCTTCAAAATCAAATCCATAATCTTGAGCACGAGCTAAACCAACTCCTCTTAGACCTTTGGGAGGATAATGCACAGCTTTAACAGCAGTCTCAGCATCTTTCTTTGTATTAACCATTGGAACAATAACACCATGCGCACCTGCATCCATTACTCTTTTGATCAAAAAAGGATTATTTTCGCTAACTCTAACAAGTGGAATACAGTTATTTAATTCAATTGTTCTGATAAGATTTTGTGCAGTATCTAAAGTTAAGGCACTATGTTCCATATCTATTGTCAACCATTCAAATCCTGATCTACACATTACTTCAGCTACAATTGGATGACCTATTGTAATCCATGAGCCAAAAGTCAAGCTTCCATTTTTGAGTTTATCCTTTAATATTTTTGTTTTCCTATGCATTTTTTCCCTTCAATTATTTTTAAAACAATCCCTTAAAAAATTGTTATATCTCTCCAATACATACTTATCAGGTACATCAATTATTTCTTTGATAAATCTTGTTCTTTCTTTTTCATTATAAAAGGTTTGACTTTTATTTTTTAAAATTTTTCTTAATGAATTATACAAGTCTTCTCTAGATTTCATCTCTGTTGATTTCATGTAATGGGCCACTGTAGAAAAATTTGCATGCAGGTATTCAATCATTAAGACAGGTTTATTTTGTCTTATTGCATCCCATGTAACACTAGTACCAATATCTAGAATAAGATCTGCCCAATTCAATAGAGAAACTGAGTTAATACCTTCATAGATAAATTTTAAATTAACATCAATATTATTTTTGAGTTCAGGAAATTTTTTTAATAATTGTTTAGTAAGCCTTCTTGCATTTGCATTTCTTGGATGATGTTTTACAATAAGATATACTTCATCAAATTGCATAATAAGCCTAATAGTATTTACAAGTTCATCCCAAAAAATTGGATAGCCAACATTTCTTAAGAAAAAAACGATTTTGAATTTATTAGAACTATCTTTTAGTTTAAACTCTGGAATGAATTTAGGAATAATTTTCATCCATTCCTCACAATATCTAGGTGAACCAAGAACCTTAATTCTATCTTTTTCCATATATTGCTCATATCTTATCACATTTAAATTATTTGGAACGACAACATAATCAAATATTTTTGAGGGCTCATAAGATTTTAAACAATCATAGTTAAATGATTCAATTGTTTCAAAAACACTATAATAAGGTCTATCGCCATGTGGTAAAGAAATTGTCGAAAAACCTTTATTTTTTGCAATTTCAACAATTTTACTTACAAAATATGTGGTTGTCCAATCAAAAACTACGATTCCATCATCAACATCATTGAAAAGAACCTTTGATATCTTTTTTATAGTTTTATCAATCTTTTTTTTTACAAATTTTGATTTATTAATCAAATCATCTATCTGTGTGTTATATGAAAAATATATACTGTTAAAAATATGAGAAATACTATATTTTTTAAAAAGTTCATTTATATGAACAATTCTAACATGATCATATTTTTTAATATACTCAATTCTTGGATCATTTAGAAAATTTCTTTTTGTAGTTATTATAACGTCTGTAGGAATATTTTCACTGGAAAGCCATTTGTAAATAACAGGTACCATATGATCTATGTCATTATTGTGTCTTAAAAAGAAGATAGCTTTTTGACAACCTTTTGATGATAATTTTTTACGTTCAGTAATTGCTTTTTCATGTTGCATTTTATTCCCAATTTTAATCAGTTAATAATTTCCCAATACCTTCTTTTGATAGAGATTTAGCCTCTCGAGATATGTATCTATTTAATTTGCATAATTTGGCACCTTTATAATCAGATAATTTAAGATTTATTCCTATGTCAACTTTTGGTGTAATAATTAACATATCTTTTGTTTCAAAAGCCTTTTCCGCTTCTGATTCTGTCATTAGTTCTTCATATAATTTTTCTCCTGGGCGTGGTCCGATTATATCTTTTTTAACCTCATTTTTCTTATATCCATATTTTTTTGAATAATACATAATCACAGAATTTGCTAAATCACCGATTTTAACAACTGGCATTTTCAAAATAAATATCTCCCCGCCTTTTGCCATAAGTGTTGCTTTAAAAACAAGATCAATAGTATTATCAATAGACATCATAAATCGAGTCATTTTAGGATCTGTTACAGTTATCATTTTTTGATTTTTTATTTGTTCTGCAAAAAGTGGAATTACTGATCCTCTTGAAAAAAGTACATTTCCAAATCTAACATTTGAAAAAATTGTTTTACTAGCTCCTTTATAGAAATTTGCATCTATTATTAATTTTTCTGCAAGAAGCTTTGTTGCCCCCATTGTGTTTATTGGATTTACTGCTTTATCTGTACTAATGTTTATTACTTTTTTAACACCATTTACTAAAGATGCATCAATTACATTTTGTGTTCCCAAAACATTTGTTTTAATTGCTTCAAATGGGTTGTATTCACATAGCGGAACATGTTTTAGTGCTGCTGCATGGTAAACAATATCGATATCTTCCATTGCAACAATAAGTCGTTCTTTATCTCTAATATCACCTATCAAAAATCGTGTATGAGAATTTCCTAGTTCTTCTTTCATTTTAAAAGTATTATCTTCATCATTGCTAAAAATTCTGACAACATTTGGTTTATATTTCAATAAATTCTTTACTATTTCACTACCGATACAACCTGTTCCACCTGTTACCAGGATTTTTCTATTCTTAAAAATTGTTTCCAGTTTTTTTTCCATATTAATCACTCAAAAACATTTCTTTATGTTACTAATTATATAATCCATCTCTTTAATTGTTAAACTTGGATATAATGGTAATGTAAGAACTTTTTTTGAAATTTGTTCTGTTTTTGGTAATATTCCTTTTTTATAGTTAAACTTTCTTT
>JABAOF010083462.1_pt1 | contig 10107 bp, 9 predicted proteins | sample 7062171 | NCBI WGS metagenome assembly JABAOF01 (sample SAMN14538628, study PRJNA623070) | marine sediment metagenome | biome: marine biome [ENVO:00000428]; feature: marine pelagic biome [ENVO:01000023]; material: deep marine sediment [ENVO:00002113] | place: India: Gulf of Khambhat ...
TGGCGGTCGTGGTCCAGTCGGTGCGTAACGACTGGTCTCTGTCGCGAACGGCGTTCTGGGTGACCGGAACCCTGATCGTACTCTCACCCACCGTTCACCCCTGGTACCTGCTGTGGATGGTCCCGCTGGTGGCGCTGCGCCCCAGCCGGGCCTGGCTTTACCTGAGCGGTTCGGTCTTCCTCGCCTATTATGGCCTGGCCACCTACCGGGATATGGGCGTGTGGCCTGAGCCGTGGTGGCTCCGGCTGGTGATCTACGGGCCGTTCTTTGCCCTGCTGGTCGTCGATGGCTGGCGCGGCTCGTGGTGGCAGTCCGCCTGGCAGGCGCTCACCCCTGGCTCGGAAAGCCGACCTTCTGCCGCGCCGCGGTCTCGGTGAGCGAGCGGGCGGCGACCACTGTAAACCCGCACTGGAACAGCATGAGGAATGGGACGGATGGATAGATGCCGTTCAGCAAGGCATAGCCGACGGCGACGGCGACATAGAGGGCGAGGGCGATCTCGGTCGCCGTGCTCCAGGGGCCGCCGCGCGGCCGGTAGGACTCTCGGGCCGCACCCTGCTTGGGGGTGCGAACGAACTCGGCCTCGCGCCGAACGGCGAGCCCGGCCAGCGCCGCCCTCGTGTTGTTGAGCGAGATGCCGATCCCCAAGGCGACGACGACCGGTAGGTTGAAGAGGACGGCGGGCCAGGCGCGGCCGCCCCGCGCCCTCAACGTTTCGGCGCAGTACCAACAGACCGGTCCCATGGCGCACAGCAAGAAGACCAGATCCGCCAGCAGCAGCAGCGGCCACCCCTGCTCGAAGCGGACGATCGCGGCGGGGAAGACCAGGAGGCTGAGCGTCAGCGTCAACGGGGCCGCGAGGTGAGAGGTCAGATGTGCCGCCGCCTCCAGCTTCACTCGCCACGGCCAGGGCNNCCAGCTTCACTTGCCACGGCCAGGGGCCGCGCAACAATGTCGGTAGCACTTTCACAGCCGTCTGCATGGCGCCCTGGGCCCAGCGCGCCTGCTGGCTCTTGTAGGCGCGAATTCCCTGGGGCAGCTCGCCGGGGACGACGACGTCCGGGGTGTAGACGAAGCGCCAGCCTCGCAACTGAGCCCGGTAGCTCAGATCGAGATCCTCGGTGAGCGTGTCGGCGTGCCAGCCGCCCGCGTCGCGTATGCACGAAGTCCGCCAGATGCCGGCGGTTCCGTTGAAGTTGATAAAGAGGCCGGCTGCGGCGCGGGCTGGGTGCTCGATCAAGAAGAGCCCATCGAGCAGCAAGGCCTGCGCACGCGTCAGCCAGGAGGCGTCGGCGTTCAGGTGACCCCAACGCGCTTGCACCATCCCGACCCGCGGATCGGCGAAGGGAGGGAGCAGCCGCTTCAACAGGTCGCGCGGTGGCACGAAGTCGGCATCGAGGATGAGCACGAACTCGCCCCGCGCCCGCGCCAGGCCGTAGGCGAGGGCCCCCGCTTTGTAACCGGCGCGGCTTCCGCGCCGCAGGTGCTCGATGGCGACGCCGCACGCCGCGTGCTTCGCGACGCGAGAGCGCGCCAGTTCCACGGTTTCATCGTCCGAGTCGTCCAGGACCTGGACCTGGAGCCGGTCGCGGGGATAATCGAGGGCGCAGACCGCATCAATGAGCCGCTTTACAACGCAGCGCTCGTTGTAGACCGGCAGTTGCACGGTGACCACCGGCCACGCCCCGGGCCAGCCGGTCGGCAGCGCGCTCGGGCCGCGTCGGCTATACAAGTGCACCAGCCAACCGCGGTGCAAGCTGAACGCGGCCAATCCCAGCAGCGTCAGCGCGTAGGCGCCGAGAACGAGTTGGGCGATCACCTAAGAGGTCGATTCGCGAGTGTCACGATCGCGTCCGATGCGAGCGGGTCTGCAAGGCGCCGCAGCATAACACGGACCATTCGGTCACGCCACCATGCTCTGCGGCGCCCCGACGGTCGGCCACCGGCCTCGAGAGGGCCCCGGCTTGACTGCGGGCCCGCTGCCCGGCAACTAGAGGCTCGAGAAGCGGGCCTGATGGCGACTCTCGATTTCAACAATGACGGCGCGGGCGGCGTTCCGCGGGAACAGAGGCGGTGGCGCGCGCGTTCTGACCACGGTCTCGAGGAAAGTTGACGAGAAACGACGAGCAGAACATGGACTTGAACGTGGAGGAGCAGGTGGCGCGAGCGGCCGAACTAACCGGCGACCGGGACGCCGAGCACACGTCGGCAGCGGCGGCGCAGGCGCGCGGCTCGGGCCGGCGTTTCGGCCTGCGACTCGCTGTCCTCGCGCTCATCTTCCTCGGCGGCCTCGCCCTGTTCCGCCTGACCCCGTTGGCCGACTACGCCGAGCCCCAGGTGATCGCCGATTTCTTCCGCGGCCTGGGCACGCCCTGGTGGTCACCCCTCATCTTCGTTCCGCTTTACGCCGGCGGCGTCGCCTTTGGGCTGCCCGGCACGATCCCGACCCTCGCGGGCGGCGCGATCTTCGGCGTGGCTCGCGGCATGCTTTACAACACCATCGGCGCGAACCTGGGTGCGCTGCTCGCCTTCTTGCTGGCGCGCTACCTCGGGCGCGATTTCGTGGCCCGTATCCTCAAGGGCCGGGCCGCGTCGTTCGATGAGAAGATCGGAGAGCATGGATTCGGCACCATATTATATCTGCGCCTCATCCCGCTCGTCCCCTTCAACGCGCTCAACTTCGGCGCCGGCATCTCCCGCGTCTCGCTGCGCGACTACGTGCTCGGCTCGCTGATCGGCATGTTGCCGGGCACGCTCGTCTATACCTACTTCGCCGACGCGCTGATCCGCGGGACCGGTGAGGCGAAGCGCGAGGCCTTCGTCCACTTCTTGATCGCCGCCAGCCTGCTGGTGGCCTTCACACTGCTCACGGGATGGATTCGACGGCGGAGGGCGAAGCCGTCACCTGACGCGAGCTGACGTTACCGACCGATCGAAGAGGTCAGCGCGCCCCATCGGCGCCCAGCCACGTCATCAGCAGGCTGCCCCCCACCGTCACCGTCCCGTAGTTGAGGAATAGGCGCCAGACGGCGGTGTAGGGTAGCACGAGCCCCGGGCTGAGGAATGGCGACATCACGGCGGCCGCGATGATCTCGCCGATGCCCGCCCCGCTTGGCGTGGGCACCACGAAGAGCAGATACTGGATGACGATATGGAGCAGAACGACCTCGACGAAGGGTGCCTCCAGGACAAAGCCTCTCAGCACCACGTAACCGAGCACGAAGCGCGAGCCGAAGTGGACCAGCCCGCTCAGCACCGCAGCCAGAAACAGCAGCTTACCCGATCGCCAGTAAGCAACCACTCCCTCGTGCATCTCATCGAACTGGAACAGCACCCTTTCGATGCGAGGGTGCTCGGCCCCCATCAATCGACGAATCACCCCGCGGGTGAAGTTGGGCAGCAACACCAGCACGACGACCGCGGCGACGCCTAGCCCGAACAACCACGCCGACCATCTGAACAGCGCGGCCGCCGACAACCCAGCCACCGGCAGGCGGATGTCGGCGATCTTTCCACCGGCGCCCAGCGCCCAGGCGATCAGGCCGGCGAGCGAGAGGAAGACGACGTTGGAGAGATAGGAGACCGTATTCACGGCGGCGGCGCGCCCGAACGACAACCCCTGTCTCATCAAGCCGTAGATGGTCGCGGGGCCGCTCCCTGTCGATGACGGCGTGAGATAGCCTACCGCCGTGCTGGTCACGCCGATCTGGGCGCACTTGATGTACGAGACCCGGCTCTCATGCGGGCCGACCAGCGCCTTGAGCCTCAGCCCCGAGCCGAGCCAGTCGAGCAGGCTGAGCCCGGCCGCCGGAAGAAACCAGATGGGGTTGAACCGCTGGAGGCTCACCAGCTCCTGGCCCCAGTCCTGGGAGAAGAGAAAGGCGAATAGAAAACCCAAGACCGACGCCGCGGCGAATAGGATGAGCCCCCACCGCACGGCGGAGACGGGTATTCCGACGATTCGCGCCGGGCGTTTACCTTCCACCCTGTTTCCTGTTGTCTGGCTCAGGCTATCGCCGCGGCCACACCTGTCGGCCTGTGAGGTGTAAGAGCACGCGCCGAGCGAAGCTTGGGCGGCGGTAATAGCGGTAGCGAACCGTGCCGCCTCCCGACACCCGCACGTCCACCGGCCGACGGCCGCGAACCACTATGCGGTCGGCGCGGCCGCCTTCCAGCTGGATCGGCGTCAGCCGACGCCGACGCCGTCTCTGGGCGCGTGCGGCGCGGCGCGTCTCGCGGTGATGCCGTCGTCGCTGCTGGATCTCGGCGGCGCGCCGGCTGATGGAGTCGAGGCGTTCCGACACCGCGTCGCGGCCGGCACGCGCTCGCTCGCCCGCGCCACGCAGACCCGCTTCGGTCCGCTTGCGCGCCTCATGCGCCACTTCCCCGGCGCGCTCCGTCGCCCCTTCCATCGAGCCGGCGGCGAGCGACACGGCCTCGACAAGCCGGTCGGTCCAGCGGCCGATCAGGGATCGTTTCCTGAAACCCAGGAGTTCGAGCAGTTCGTCTGTCCAGGTCATCAGAGCAACCGCATCAGGTGTTTCGGGTCAAGCTGTTCCCAATCCATCCCCACCACCACATGGGCCAAGCCGGACGGCGCGATCCGCATCTGCGCCGGCCGGCGGCCCCAGAAGAATGTCGCCACCTCGCCGACCGTCGCCGGCGTTGGCGCCCGCCGAAGTCCATGCACCGCCAGGTGACGGACCGGCTTACCCTCGAATACATCGGTGCCCTCGTCGTAGTCGACGCCGTAGATCAAACGCAGACCGAACGAGAGATTCCGCATGTGGTCCGGCCGGTCGCCGGGCCAACGATTCCAGTCACGCTCCAGCTCGCCGAGCTCGATCCAGTGCTCCCGTTGCTCCGCAAACGCCCGCAGCGCCCGCGCAACCCGCCGCAGCTCGATCGCGCCCATCGAAAGGTCAACGATTTCCTGTCCGATATAGCCCGGCGGCCGGGGATCGATGATGATCCAATGGCTGGGTCCCGGCTTGTCGTTCTCGAGCGAAAATCGCACAGCGTTGTACCTCTATGTCCTCACTACGGAGACGGATTCGCCCGGGTTTTACTGCACAAATAGCGCCAAAACCCTCAGAACTGTGGTCCGCATATCGTCTCCTCACTAAAGATCGAGCCGCCGACCTCACCCGGCAACCGGCGATCCAAAACCGGCCCGAGTTTTGCCCCGAACCGGGGGCAAACGCTAGGTTGACGCCGATGAACGCCGAAACACCACAGAACCCGCTCGCGGCAGGCCCGCTGCCCTTGAGCGCCGAGGCCGTCGTCGACGCCCACGCCGCCCTCAAGGAGCATCTGTTCGAGACGCCCTTGCTGCCCTCCCCCGACCTGTCCGAGCTCACCGGGGCCACGGTGTTGCTGAAGGCCGAGAACATTCAGCGGGCGGGCTCGTTCAAGGTGCGCGGCTCGGTAAACAAGCTGCGCAAGCTGGCGGCGCTGGAGCGAGTTGCGGAGGTCACCGCGGCGTCGGCGGGCAACCACGCGCAGGGCGTCGCCTACGCCGCCAGCCGCTTGGGCATTCGCAGTACGATCTTCATGCCCGAGGAAGCGCCCCTGTCCAAGCGTCGGGCCAGCGAGCGGCTGGGCGCTCGAGTTCAGATCTCCGGGCGTAATTACGACGAATCGCGAGCCGCCGCCCTCGCCTACGCTCGAGAGCGCGGCGTGCCGTTCATCGACGGCTTCGACGATTGGGACATCATCGAGGGACAGGCGACGATCGGTCACGAGATCTTCCACGAATTGGGCGACCGCGCCCCTGACGTCGTTTTGGTGCCCGCAGGTGGAGGCGGACTGCTGGCCGGCGTCCTCTTTTACTTGCGAACGGTCTACGGCGAGCGCACACGCGTGATCGGGGTGCAAAGCGATCGAGCGCCGGGGCTGGCGGAGTCGCTGCGATTGGCGCGGCAGGGCGGTTCAAGCAGCGAGGAGCTTTTGCCGCTGGAAGTCGCGACGCGCCCGACGATCGCCGACGGCATTCGCATCGGCCGGCCGGGTGTCCGTCCCTTCCAGGTCATTCGCCGCTGGGTCGACGACGTGATCTGCGTCGGCGAAGAGTCGATCTACGAGGCCATCGTCTACCTTTACGAGCGTTCGCGTCTGGTCGTGGAGGGCGCGGGCGCGGTCGGTGTGGCCGCGCTGTTGGACGGGCGCATACCGCTGGAGCCGGACTCCACCGCGGTAATCGTGATCAGCGGCGGCAACATCGACGTGGGCGCCATGCAGAAGATCACCACGTCGCACCTCTACAAGAGCCGGCGGCGCGCGGTATTCCGAATCAGGGTCCGAGACCTGCCCGGCCAACTCGCCCGCATCGTGAGCATCTTCGACCGTCTGCGGATCAATGTGGCCGAGATCCAGCAGCCACCTATCCTGGGACGGCCGCCCTCGCCCGAGTACACGGTGTTCGACATCTGCGTCGAGACCGAGGGCGAGACGCACATCCCCGACATCATTCAGGCCCTCGAAGAACAGCGGACGCGGATGCAGGAAGAAGGCGTCGAGCCGTTCCAGATTCTCGAGCGTTAGTCCTCCGGGTTCCACGTCTTTCGTCGGAGGCGAGCGGTCAGGGCCTCCCCTTCCTCCTTGACCGCGGCGCGCCCGGTCCCAAGACTTCGGAGCATTAGCCACGGCAACCCGGCCCTGCGACCGGAACGCATGAGCGAGGAATCCGCAGTCATCTCGCGCTGGAAAGAGCTGCGCCGCCACCCAGCGGTCCAGGCGGCTGCCGTTTACATCGGCGGCAGCTGGGCGCTCATCCAGGTCGCGGACATCTTCTTCCCCAACCTGGACATCGTGCGGGCGCTTGGGGTCGTACTCGCGGTCGGCTTCATCGCCGTCGTCGGCGGCGCCTGGTGGCTGGCCTCCCGGCCGGCGGAGCGTACGCAGAACGACGCGGACGAAGCCGAGTCTGCCGCCCGGGGTACGGTGCGGCGTCGGCGGCGACGCTTCGCCTACACCGCCGCAGGCTCCCTGCTCGTGCTCGGCGGCGTCTTCTGGTGGATCCGGCCGAACATCCTCGGCGCGGTGAACCCCGACGCCCAGGTCATCGCGGTGCTCCCCTTCAACACCTCGGGCCCCGGAGTCGAGCTGCTGGGCGAAGGCGTGGTCGATCTGCTTTCGCCAAACCTCGACGCCGTCGGCGGGATCCGCACGGTCGATTCACGCACCGTCCTGCACCGTTGGCGGCTGCGGGCCGCCGGGGGCAGCCTTGACCTCGACGGGTCGCTCGCCGTCGGTCGCGACGTAGACGCCGGCTCGGTGCTGCTCGGGAGCGTGGTCGCCGCCGGCTCCGAGGTGGTCTTGCGCGGGGAGCTCTACTCGGTGCGTGGCAGCCGTCTGGCCCAGGCCGAGGCCCAGGGGCCGGCCGACAGCGTTCTGGCGCTGGTTGATCGTCTCGGCGCCAACCTGCTGCGCGAGATCTGGCTCGCCCGTGAGCCCGTGCCCAACCTGCGCGTCGCCGGTATCACCACCGAGAACGTGGACGCGATCCGCGCCTACCTGAAGGGGCAGCAGCACTACCGGCAGTCGCAGTGGGACTCGGCTCTGGTCGCTTTCCAGGCCGCTGTCGACGCCGACTCGACCTTCGCCCTCGCCCATTACCGCCTGGCGCTCACCTACGGTTGGAGCGTCCGGCATGGCGGCTTCGGCTCCCGGGGCGCCCGCCGTCACGCCGAGCTGGCGCTCCGCTACGCGGCACGCTTGCCGGAAAAGGAGCGGACGCTGGTGGCGGCCCACCAGCTGTTCGAGGTGGGAGACCTGGCCGCCCACGACACGATGGTGCGCTACGTCAATCGCTACGACGGCGATCCCGAGGGCTGGTACATGCTGGGTGACGTGCGCTACCACGCGCAGCCGATTCTGGGCCTGGCGCTCGATGACCTTCTCTCACCGTTCGACCGGTTGCTCGAGCTGGATCCTTCTCTGGCCCCGGCGATGATTCACCCGCTCGAACTGAGCCTGGTCCACGATGACAGCGCCCGCTACCTGAGTTATCTCACCGCCCTCAGATCCGTCGCCGACTCGGCCGAGCTGGCGCGCTTCGAGCTCGCCAAGCTCTTCTGGGACCGGCCCGACTCGTTGCTCACCCGGCTTGAAGATCTGTTTCACAGCAGCGCTAACCTCGGTGGCACGACCCTGCTCGCCTCCTACCAATCGGAACGGCTGCACCCGAACGTGCTCTTGAACGAGATGGCGAAATTTCTGGGGGCGCCCGAAAAGATCCAACGGGACAAGCCCGAAGCACTTGGGGCGGCAGCCATGTTGCTGGTGAGCCTGGGGCGACTCAACGAAGCCGCGGAAGTGTTCGACTCGCTGTGGGTCGTCGCTCCGAACACCGCCGGGCCTTACCTCAGCATATTACCGGTCCTCGCCGGCTTTGCCGACACGACCTTCGCTCTGCGGGCTTTGCAAAGCATGCGAAACCCTCCGCCGCTGCCGGGCGCCGAGCGGCCGCTCACCTACCTCCGCATGCTTTACGCCCTCAGCCGGGGCCGGGTGGCAGAGGGACGACGAGACGGGCAGCGTCTGCTCGCCGATACTACAGGCGACCGGTCTGTGCCCGATCCGCTGGTCCGCGCCGCCAACGGCTGGGCCGATATCATCGAGGGTGACACGCTGGGCGGCCTCAGGGAGCTCCGGGCTGGCATCGAAGAGGCCGGGTACGGCATGAACGCTGCTCTCAATATGGGCCAACCGCTCCGCTTCGCCTTCATCTCGACGCTGGCCGCTCATCCGCAAACGAGGGCCGAGGGGATCCGCCGGCTGCGGGCGGGATTCACGTTTGGAGATGTTACCTACGTGGCGATTCGCTACCTGCTGCTGGGCCAGGCGCTCGAGGCCGAGGGCGATGCGGCGGGTGCCGTCCAGGCGTATTCGCAGTTCATCCGGCTGTGGGATCAAGCCGACCCGGAGCTGCAGCCGCTGGTGGAGACGGCGCGGCGGGGGCTGGAGCGTTTGACGACCGAGCGCGCCAACTAGCCGCGAAGGCTCGATCGGTCCATCACTCGTTGACTCATTTCCCCTTCGCGCGGGGCCCGCGGCCGACCGGCTCGACCAGCCTCTGATAGTCCTCCCAAGAATCCACATCGTGGGGACGCTCGCCCGCCACCGCGACCGCGACCACCCACTCCGGATGATCGGACAGTAGCTTCCGGGCCCCGAAGTCGCCCCGAATGGCTTCGACCTGGCTCCAAACGCCGCGGTCGATGAGCACCGGATGCCCCGGCGCTCCGCCGTAGGTCGCCCTCACCACCGGGCCGCCCCGGCGCTCGTACTCCGCCATCACCGCCCGGATCGCCTCGACCCCGACCGTCGGCTGGTCGCCGAGCAGGATGACCGCCGCCCGGACATCCGGGCCGGCCGCGCGAAGTCCAGCACGCAGAGACGACGACTGCCCCTGCAGGTAATCGGGGTTCAGCAGCGCACGCGCCGGCGCGGGCAAGACGAGCTGCGCGAGCATGTCCTCCGCCCGCTCGCCCAGAACGACGATGACATCATCGAGGCCGGCGGCAATGGCGGCGTCGATGACATGCTGGGTCAGCGGAGAACCCTGGTAGGCAAGTAGTTGCTTGGGACGCCCGAGCCGCGACGACGTACCCGCGGCGAGCACGACTCCGGCAATCATGGCTGCGCTATCCCGCTCGCGGTCAGTCCGAATCGCGGCCCCGCAAACCGAAGAGGCGACCGACGGCCCGGAACAGCGCCCAAAGCCCCAATCGCAAGCCGGAGATCGGCTTCGCTGACGGAGGCGGCGGTGCTGCCCCCTCCCCGCCCGAGGTCGAGATCTGGCCGGCAAGGCAATCGGCGAATTGATCCGTCATGCGCTTCGACACATCCGCGATCAGACCACGCCCGTATTGTGCCACCGCGCCGGATAGGGTGAGGTCGGTCACGATCCCTACCCGCGTCCCGCCGTCCGCCGGCTCGAGCTGCGAGGTGATCGTCGCCGCGGCGGTCCCCTTGCCGCGAGACTCCGAGCCTCGGGCATTGAGCACGACACGCCGCGCGGCCTCGTCGGTCTCTTCCCTGACCACGGTGCCGGCGAACGATAGGCTCACCGGCCCCAGCTTCACGATCACCTTACCCTTCCAG
>JABAOF010004485.1_pt1 | contig 10106 bp, 4 predicted proteins | sample 7062171 | NCBI WGS metagenome assembly JABAOF01 (sample SAMN14538628, study PRJNA623070) | marine sediment metagenome | biome: marine biome [ENVO:00000428]; feature: marine pelagic biome [ENVO:01000023]; material: deep marine sediment [ENVO:00002113] | place: India: Gulf of Khambhat ...
ACCCACAATTTTATCGAGATGGTCCTTCATCAGTTCTTGATAAACATTCAGGGACATTATTTCCGTTACCTGGGCATCAAGGCTTTCTTCATCAAGAGCATCTTCGGCTTCCGGGATTAGCACCTCACCATCTACTTCAAGAAGAGAATCCATGGAACTTGCTCTTACCTCGTCAGATTTATAAGAAATTATCTTTTTCAGTTTAGAACTCAACTTTTCTTTCTTCACAAGGTCAAAAAGATTCATGGCATACAGAACAGAACTCCTTTTCTTGCTTTCGATGGTGTCGAAAACCAACTTCGTCATATCAATATCAATCTTTTCTGCAACAAATTTGTCAGCATCCTGCCATTTTATCTCGAGGTTTCTTTTGACGATATTCACATATTCCTTGGTAATCAACAGATTGAGGATGATCCAGATAAGGATAAATGCGATGGCGATAATGCTTATATATTTGATCTCAAAGCTCAAAACTGAAAAAAACAAAAGAATAAGAAGAGCTCCTATTCCTTTAGCAAACTTATTGACGAACATATCAATGAATACCTTCGCTTTGTACTTAATCTCAGGAGGAATCGGGATGTAGAGGAGTTCCCTGACAGACTGATTGAGAGAATGAGCAAGGCTTTTATCAGTTCCTTTGATTATCAAAGCCCAGTAAATCAGAGCAAAAGGGACAATAAAAATTGCACTAGAGAAGACCAATAAAAAGAATGGGGCAACCAAAAGGGCAACCCGGATTCCAAAATTTTTCAAGATGCGGTTGGTCGAGAAAACATGAAGCAGATTAGAAAAAATAAGAAATACGGTAAAAAATATGCCAAGAAAAGCAGTCCTCGCATCCTTATCAGGATAGGCACCTTCGACGAAATAATTGAACTGAAAATCAATCAAAGTTGTAACAATAATGGCCACAGCCATAATCCCGGTCAAAAGCAACAAATGCCGATTTTTTCTCAACAAGCCAAAACTCTTGCCGTATCCAATTTTTGGCTTCTTCCGCTCTTCAGAAGGCTTAACCTCTTCTTTTTTCTCTTTTTTAATGAGCCTATGAACGCGATTGACTATCACAAGACAAATGCCAAGCATAAAAGGGCAAATTAAGAGAAGATTTTCGGTTCCGACTATTCTAGACAGAGAAGCAAGGAGAGCTCCTGCAACTCCACCTAAAAGCCCCCCGCTCACTAAAAAGCCAACCAGCCTTTTTGCTTGACGAGGATTATAAATATCATTGACTAATATCCAGAATTGAGTGACTGAGGTTACCAGGAATATATCTGCCCAAAACCAGAATACCATAGAAATCCAATTCCAGTAAGCAAGAGGCAGCCAATTCCTCCCTTGAGTGAAAAGCAACCAGAAAACCAAAATACTCATAATGAAAAAAACCAAGCTGAGAGATATGTATACGTGTCTCTTCATAACCCGCAGCAGCCTGGAGTTTAAAGTGACAAAAAAACCTATCAGGATGGCTGTCAAAAGATAAGCATAAGGGAGTCTCCTTGATGAAAGCTTATCCAAGAAATCAGAGATCTTGACCAGTTTGATGATGTAGGCAGAAGAGGTGATCAGGAAAAAATGAAAAAACATAAGCACGGAGGTCGAGATCTCTTCAGGTCTTACATCAATAAACCGCGATAAAATTTTATAAGGTAAGTTCTTGGCCATGAAATTCTTTACATCTTAGGAAAAGTCTTCAGAAGTGTCCGGCATCTTTTCACTCTTTCCTCGAGGGGAAGATCTTCAATAAGCGGAAAGACTGCATCTCTAATATCTTTAGGCAATATGTTATCAAGAAGTTCAACAGCATAATCCACAGAATCCTTTGTTGCGGTCCTTATATTCTGGTAGGCTCTAAAAATATCTTCATGAGGATAGATGAGCCCCAATAATTTAAAAATATTCATCATGGAAGTGGCTAGATTCTCTGATAATTGTTCGCTCGTCTTTTCTTTTTTAGCTTTAGACTTTGCATCGTAAAATTTAAAAAGAATCTGGTAGTAATTCTTTATTTCTTTGAATATTTTAGTCTCGATTATCTCTTCTTGGACCTGAATATCAGGATTTCCCGAACGAATCCTATCCAAAGCATCTATGAGCTCAGGATCCATATCCTCATTATCTTCTGCTAATTCCCAGGCTAAGAAATCCGCAGAATCTTGAATTGGAATGCGAGCTAAAACTGAAGCCACTTCTTTGCGCAATCCAACTTCCTCGTCAGAATCACTCAAATAATCTGATAGCGTACCGACAATCCTTTCTCCGTATTTTTCAAGGGCGGTACTGGCATCTTCCCTGGTTAAAGGATTATGCAACTTATAGATTAAAGCGGGAACATGCTCTCTTCTTTTTAGCCTTGCCGCGCTTTCAATTGCGTATTTGCTCACTTCTGGCGATTCATCTTCAAGGAGTTCTTCGAGTTTCTGAGCAAGAGGAGAATGAGATTCCATCAATCCTATGGCCTTGGCCACTTCCATCTTTGATGTCTCAGTGTCATCAGTCTTATCAACCAGGACTTTATCAACGTATCCCTTCATCACATCTTGATAAACATCCAGGGACATTATCTCTTCAACCTCTTTTTCCAAGACTTCTTCATCTAACATATCATCAGTCTCAGGAACTAAAGTTGTCTCCCCAGATTCAAACAGACCCCCTAATGAAGAGACTTTCCTTTCATCCGCTTTATAAGAGATTAATTTTCTCACTTCAGGAGTGAGTTTATCTTGCTTTATCAAATCATACAGATGCATTGCATACAAAACTGAGCTTCTTTCCTTGCTCTCTATAGTATCAAAAACCAATTTTGTATAATCCACGTCCATCTTTTCAGCCACTACTTTATCGCCCCGATCCCACTTCACCTCCAATTTCTGTTTGACAGTATTGGTATATTCCTTGCTTACCTTCAGATTAACAAAGACCCATGCTATGATAAAAACAACTGCTACAATACTCACAATCAGGACTCTGTTTTGCCAAGGATCTCTAGGAAGAAATAAAAAAACTAAAAGTATCAATGCTCCGATCCCTTTGGCAAACCTGTTGAGAAACATATCGATAAATACTTTGGCTTTGTACTTAAGCTCAGGTGAGACAGGGATATAGAGAAGCTCTCGTACGTACTGGTTAATAGAAAAAGATAGGCTCTTATCGCTGGCTTTGATTAGGAGAGCAAATGGGATTATGGTCCACAAAGCAATGCCTCCAAAACAGAGCAATAATATTAGGGGGAAGAGCAGCAGGACTATGCGAATCCCATAGCTTTTAATCAAGTTGCTTGAGATAAAAACAGAAATAAGAAAAGGGATAACATACAATCCTGCATGAAAAAATCCAAAAATAAAAGTCATCTCATCCATCCTGTCAACACGCATGTCAATTACAGTCTTGAATTGATAATCAATAAATGTAGCGACGATGAATGTTAAGGTCACAACTGCCGCCAAGAGCTTTAAGTAATAATTTTTTCTTACTGTATTGAAACTATCAATAAAACCCGCCTTAGCTGTTTCTTTGTTTTTTGCTTTACTTATACTATTTAAATCAGCAGTGATAGGTCTATTTTTTTTCTGCCAAATGAATATGTAATTTACGACAAAAACGCTGAGGATAAGAACTCCCGTAGCTATAAGAAGAAGCTCATCAGGTATGTCTCTACCCAAAGAACCCGTCAGCACTCCCCCTAAAACACCTCCTAAAAGTCCTCCGCTGCCAAAGAAGCCGATCAGCCTTTTGACCTCTCTTGGATTAAAAACATCATTAACTAGAATCCAGAATTGAGTTACCAGAACGACAACAAAAATGTTGGCCCATACCCAGAAAAAAAGGGGAATCAATCCCAACTCCTCTTGCATAAATAACTGCCTGGCGAGGAAGCAGGTGATTGTGAAAAAAATCAGGCTTGAAATTATTAAAATCCGTCTTTTAACTTTAACTTGAAGCTTGGAATAGAAATGAATCAAAAACCCCATAATAATAGCCGTAGACAGGTAAGCAATAGGAAGATTTATGGATTCCAACTTGATTAAATACTGTGCATCTCTAACGGGTTTAATGATGCCGTAGGGGAACATGATCAGGAAAAAATAAAGAAAAAGAAGGGAGGCGATGAGTTCCTCGCCTGGTTTTATCTCTACAAAGCGCGATAGAACTCTATTAAGGAGACTTTTTGCCATAAAATGACTCGACTATAAGAGGATTGTGATAGTTACTGATCCTTAAGAAAACTATCTATGGCTACTTCTTCTTCGTCAAAAATTTCAAGCACTTTAGTAAGCATTGTGACTTGAAAAACAAGATAAAGCTTCTTTGATATTTTTGCTATCTTAAGCTTCCCCCCTAAATTATGAGTAGAAATATAGCTGGCTAAAATCTCCCCTACCCCAAAGCTATCAATGAAATCGACATTCTGAAAATTGAGGAGTATGTTCCTTTTGCCGGCATCCAATTGATCTTTAACGAGCTGGTGAAGAGTGACATCGGTTATATCCGATCTTCTTATTTCCCCCTCGATATCAAAAATAATAATATCTGTTTTTTCTCTTGTACTAATTTCCATTTTTTCCCATCCTATTTATAATCTTAATATTCTCCTAATGACTAATTTCCTTGACTAATCTTTATAATAAATTGTGTGCATTCCCCTTAAATTCTTTCTCAATTTTGCAATATCTTGGGGTTTTCCTTCTCCTTTCCTACTAAAACCAATGGTTTTCGACTATCTCCTTAGCTTTTATCAAAAGAGAAATCTAAAGTCAATCCATTATTTATGCTTCTAGGGATAGTTTCCTGTAGGCAGTGCTTTATTTATGGGGGTTTAATGAATTAAATCCCTGCATAAAAAAATGACTGAACTAATGAATTATATCCGTGCGTCAAGAAAAGGGAGGGCATTCATTTTTTTTCATTCAGTAAAATTGTGACAAGGACGAATCTATAAAGTCTTGGCTTTTCTCTAAAATCAAGTTCTGTAAACTTTACACCATATGAGTAAACTTCTCCGTCTTCTCTTTCCCAGATAATCTTTCCATATATATTAATATTAAGGTCACCGGTTAAGTTCACGTTGAAAATCAAATCAGTGCCTAAAGCAAAGCGTATTTTAGTTACGACACACATCCCATCAAGACAAATATTCTTAATATATCCTTTTTCCTTTTTTTCAACCTTATAATCTTCCCAGAGTTGGACGTTTACTCTAACCAGAACCCTTGGAGCTTTTCTTCTTTCCGAATCTTTCTGCTTTTGCATCTAAATTCCTCTTTCTACTTAAGAACTAAAAGGATAGAAATCCTTTTTCGCTTGCGATTCCGCTGCCATCTTCACTCCGAGCCTGAATAAGCGTACAGGCAATCTTAACCAACTTTTGTTTGAACTTATAACACAGGAAAAATCCGATGTCAAAAACAAAAATCTGGAGTTAAAAGCAAAGAATGGGATACTGTGAAGGCCGGATTAGCTTACAAAACGCATATTAAGGAAATAATTAATACTTTTCCCTTATTAATTTGAAATTACTAGCGGCAAAATCTTTTTGCCGACGCTTTCTGCTTCCTTAACTAAAATGAAATCTTTGTCTGCGTCAGACAAAAGTTCTAAAGCTGTTTGATATTCTTTTTGAGCTTCGTCCATATTATTATTATTCAGATGGATTTTAGCCATGTTTAAACGAGATGCAATATAATTAGGATTATATCCAATCACCTCTGTTAATAATTCAGATGCTTCACTTGACCTATTATGTTTTATAAGAATTTCTGCATATTTATCAAAAAAGTAAGGAAGGTCAAACATCGAGGTCCAATAACCCATCTTTTTTCTTATCCTTTTCCCCTCTCTGACATAAGTGTTTATGATACTCATATCTTCATGAAGGTAGCCTTCAAGCAATTTTAGATGAATGTAGAACTTGTAGATTGGAAAATAGTTTGTTGCATTCACTTCTTTTGTTTCAATTTTTTTCTCCATCTTGTCAATAACTTCCCTAAGCCCATTTATATCTCTTCTTTGAGCAGCAATTACTCCTATTAGCCAAAAAGGCAGATTGGATGCATCATCCACACTATCAGCATAAAATTCGCTCGAATAAAAATCGATTGCATAGCTTAATTCTTTAATCGATTTTTCAATATTTCCCCTTAAGAACTCAACATAAGCTAAATAAAAATGAATATTAGCTTTTGTCGAATCTCCTTCAGTAATTGTTTCTTGTTCTTTAAGAGTTTCAACAGCTCTAGTAAGTAAACCCTTTTGGGTATAAATATTGGCTAGCCTTCCATATAGATAATCGAGGTTTGGATTTAGCTCTTTTCCCTTATTAAGTGCATTTATAGCTTCGTAATATTTTCCTGCAAACATATATCCACAAGCCAAGCTATCATAAGAATTTGCTGTATTATGCAATTCAACGTATTTATTAAAATGTTCTTCAGCAAGCTTATGATTTCCTATCCAGGAATAACAATATGCGATATGATTATGGGCTTTGGCGTAATTAGTATCTATCTCCAGTGCTTTTAAATAATGTTTAATTGCTTCATCTGGCTCACCCTCATGAAAATAGGATTCAGCATACTCGTAATGGTATTCCTTCTTTAAGGGGAAAGCCTCTTTTAATCGGCCTATATGCTGGCGTTCTTCTCCTGGATTGAAGTTCATACGAGCCTTCAGAGCCCAGAGTCTAAACAAATCATATTTTATAAGTTTATCTCTTTTCTCCAACGCAATCTGAAGATTCTTTTTTGCCTCTTCTCTATCACCGCCAAAATGCTGGATATAAGCAAGCTTTAAATAAGCTAAGCCAAACTCTGGATCATAATCAGTGGCTGTTTCATATTCATAGATTGCCTTATCAGGTTCAAGCTTTTCTAGTTCTTCCTCTCCGCTTAAGAAATGACCAAGGGCATCCAAATTATCCGTGCATATTTGAGAAAATGTTCTATCCTTCTCTATTTTTCCTATAATCCCATCGGATTCACCAGAGATAAATGAGTGTATCTCTTCTATTTTATCTGAGATTAAATCGATAGGGCCTTTACATTCGAACTTTTTCCAGGGCGTTGTCTTTTCTCTGTATCTCATTAAAATTGATATTTCAAATCCTATTACCTCACTGGATATATCAGCAGTAATCTCAATGAGAGGTCTCTTCAGCTTTTCTTCTTGGGCCTCAGTTGTTCTTTTGTAGGCAATAAAATCTTCTTGAACAACGGTATACAAATTAGTGGATGCTGTGATAGACCGAAAGAGCAAATACTCAATAAGATCTTTTTGAATTTCTTTTGTATCTCCTACGGATACCTCCAATAAAACAAACGGCACATAATCATGTGGTTTCCGAATTACATCCTTCCATAGATAATATCCTCCGAAGATTATGAAGGCGATTACTATAAGAGCCACTGACCATTTTAGCTTCAATTTTGGCAGTATTCTTATTTTTCTCGGCTTTCTTTCTACTCCCCTAATCCACCGCCAAATAACGGTAGAGACCATGGCACAGAAAACAACAACAAGGGTAATATCGACGATTACTTTTGGTAGATGATAGTGGCCGACTAGTATCCATTTGACAAATTCCAGAGCCAGCATTCCGCCACCGATAAAAGCTGCCAGCGTTTCAATGATTTTCCTTTCCTTTAATTTTTGCAGGAAGGACCGGAAGTAAAACTTTCTTATTTCAAGAACCTTTTCTCTGGTGGGAATCTCTTTCTCTATTTTGATCAGTTCAGAAAGGATATCTTCCGCCTTTTGATACCTTCTCTTCTTATCCTTCTCCAAACATCTAAGTATCATTCGGCTGAGTTCATCAGGTATCTGAGCGTTAACTTCTTTTGGATTGGGAGGAGTTTCACTTTTGTGCTTAAAAATAATGCTTAAAGGCGTATCACCTTCAAAAGGAACCTCCCCGGTAACCATCTCATAAAGGATCACCCCCAAAGCATAGATATCAGAACGCTGGTCTACCTCCTTCCCTTCAACCTGTTCAGGAGACATGTAATCCGGAGTCCCGATCATCACTCCTGCACCTGTTATTCCTTTCGCTTTAATAGAGCGGGCTACTCCAAAATCCATAATCCGCGCATTCCCTTCCCTATCAACCATGATATTCTGCGGTTTTAGATCCCGGTGCACAACTCCCAGCCGATGGGCTTCAGCCAGCCCTTCGCACACCTGCTTGGATATGGAAATAGCTTTCCCAACACTTAATTGCCCAACCCTTCTGATAGTGCCCTTCAAATCTTCACCGGGCACATATTCCATGGTGATGTACTGGGTTCCTTTCTCTTCACTGAGGTCATACATGCGGCAGACATTCCTGTGGGAGATCTTCCGGGCATATTTTAGTTCGTTTCGGAAGCGCTCTATTACTTTCTCATCAGTGGCTATTTCAGGGTTTAAGAGCTTCAATGCCACCTTCTCTTTTACCTTTTTATCGAATACCTTGTAGACTTCACCCATTCCGCCTTTCCCCAGCTCTTCGATGACCTGGAACCTATCAGCAAAAGTTCCACCAATAGTTAATTCTCTTAGTGGCGCCAGGATAGTTTTTGTATGACGAGAGGAGATTTTCTCTGGGGGATGAGTAGCTGTGCCACATTTGCTGCAAAAATGGCTATCTTCAGGATTTTCAAAATCACATACGGAGCATTTCATATCCCTTGTTCCCTGTAGTTGACTGAGAAAAAAATATCAACTAAAGAGAAAATAGTCAAGTTTAATAATGGCGTCATTAATAACAGAGCAAAATCATCTCCATACGGTATCGGACCTTGACTTAACTTAACTTGACTTTTAATATCATTACTTTACATTATTAATGGTGAAAAAAATTAGAGATAAGACAAGGAAGAAAAACATTTGACAATGGACCTCAGGTATAAAGCTATGAAAACTAACGCCCTTAGAAGCACGATGAGAAAAACTAGACCTATACTAATATTAGCTGTTTTTATCCTTGCCTCTCTTGCCCATCTCTATGCTGCCGATATACAGTGTGTATGGACTGACGTTGAAAGAATTGTCGCCGTGGGAGACCTGCACGGCGATTACGATGCTTTTATAGAAATTCTGAAAGGGACAGGACTAATAGATGACGGACTTAACTGGATAGGTGGAAAGGCTCATCTAGTTCAAATAGGCGATGTACTGGATAGAGGTCCTGATCCTAAGAAAATTTTTGACCTACTGATGAGATTGGATAAAGAGGCTGAAGAAGCAGGGGGGGAAGTTCATATGTTGATCGGTAATCATGAAGAAATGAACATCGGGGACATAGCCTTAAGTCGTAAAGGTTACGTTACTCCTCAGCAATTTGTTTATTTTCTTCCTGATAGCTTCAGAAAGAAGCAAGAAAAAAAATTCAGGAAAAAATTAGGTAATAATGCCCCTAAAGAGTCAGACTCGGATTCCTCCCTGGAAAGCAGTTTTATCCCATTCTGGGAAAAAATATTAAATGAAGCTAAAGACAGGGAGGACCATCCTGCGCGAAGAGCTTATGTAAAAAACTTCAATAAGATATACGGAAAATGGATCGTTAAACAAAATGCTGTGATTAAGATCAATAAGATTATATTCGTCCACGGAGGAATAAGCGAAAAATTCTCCACAATGGATCTGAAGGAAATAAATGATCGCGCACGCTTAGAGTTAGATGACCAAAGGTGGGCGGTAATAAATTTTACACAACCTAGAATCCAAGATTTTCAACGTCAAATTGTTTATGTGCCTGAGGGGCCATACTGGTATCGGGGTTATTTTCCAGAAAACAAAAATCTTCAAGAATTTGTAAATATGATCTTAAAAGACCTCGATGCTGAATACATGGTAATAGCTCATACGCCTAAAGTAATAAATAGAAAGGAAGATATGGAACTTTATGAAGGAAAGATTTGGATAATCGATACCGGCATTTCAAAAATTTATAGAGACCATATGCAAGGGAAGCTCAGCGCCTTGATTATAGAGAAAGGAAAATTCGATGTATGGGCACCAAGTCTTGAAGAAAAAGAAAGTCCTTCGATTGAATATAGTAGAAATTCTACAGAAAGGATTCGGATGCCCGATAATGTTGGTTCAGTCATCTATGGAATACGCAGCAA
>JABAOF010022920.1_pt1 | contig 10106 bp, 9 predicted proteins | sample 7062171 | NCBI WGS metagenome assembly JABAOF01 (sample SAMN14538628, study PRJNA623070) | marine sediment metagenome | biome: marine biome [ENVO:00000428]; feature: marine pelagic biome [ENVO:01000023]; material: deep marine sediment [ENVO:00002113] | place: India: Gulf of Khambhat ...
GGAGTCGAACATCATGTACACCGGGTTGAATCCGCCCCTGGACTGGGCGAGGCTCCGCACCATCGCGGCCGCCACGTCACTGTTCGCGTGGGTCCAGGCGTCGATCACCTTGTTGTAGCGCTCACCGAACGTGATCTGCCCGGTGGTGTAGGCCTTCTGGAACCGCTCTACCCGGGCAGTGGCCTCCTGGAGGATATCGGCCTTCTCGGCCGGGACCTCAAGGTCCTCGACGCCGATGGAGATGCCCCCCACCGTGGCGTGCCGGAAGCCGAACTCCTTCAGGCGGTCCAGGAACTGCACCGTCTCGGCGAGCCCGGCGCGCCGGTACGCCTCGAACACCAGCTCCGAGAGCGCCTTCTTCCGCATGATCTCGTTCTGGAAGCCGAGCTCCGCGAGGAGGGTCCGCGGCAGGATGCTGTTGAACNNAACAGCACCCGGCCCGCGGTGGTCTCCACCCAGCCGGCCTCTTGGTTGGTCGCCTCGGGCGGTGGCTGGTACCAGAACTTGATAGGCTCCTGGAACGCGAACCGGCCGTTCGCGAGGTAAGTCTCCACCTCGGAGAGCGTGCCCACGTACGGCGCGCTCTCCATGCTCCGCTCGGGGTCCTCCGGCCCCTTGGTCAGGAAGTAGCACCCCAGCACCATGTCCTGACTCGGCTCGGCCACCGGGCGGCCGTCGGAGGGCTTCAGCACGTTGTTGCTCGAGATCATGAGCACCCGCGCCTCGAGCTGGGACTCGAAGGACAGCGGCACGTGCACCGCCATCTGGTCGCCGTCGAAGTCGGCGTTGAAGGCCGCGCAGACGAGCGGGTGGATCTGGATCGCCTTGCCCTCGACCAGCACCGGCTCGAAGGCCTGGATGCCGAGCCGGTGCAGCGTGGGCGCCCGGTTCAGCAGCACCGGATGGTCGTGGATGATCTCCTCGAGGATCTCGTAGACCTCGGGGCTCTCCCGCTCCACGATCTTCTTGGCCCGCTTGACGGTCTCGGCGATGCCCTTCTCCACCAGCTTGTGGATGATGAACGGCTTGAACAGCTCCACCGCCATCGTCTTCGGCAGTCCACACTGGTGCAGTCGCAGCTCCGGCCCGACGACGATGACCGAGCGGCCGGAGTAGTCCACCCGCTTGCCCAGCAGGTTCTGGCGGAAGCGCCCCTGCTTGCCCTTGAGCATGTCGGACAGGGACTTGAGCGGCCGCTTGCCGCGCCCGCGGATCGCCTTGCCGCGCCGGCCGTTGTCGAACAGCGCGTCCACCGCCTCCTGCAGCATCCGCTTCTCGTTGCGGATGATCACCTCCGGCGCGCGGAGCTCAATCAGCTTCTGCAGACGGTTGTTCCGGTTGATCACCCGGCGGTAGAGATCGTTCAGGTCGCTGGTGGCGAACCGGCCGCCGTCCAGCGGCACGAGCGGCCGCAGGTCGGGCGGGATCACCGGGACCACGTCGAGGATCATCCAGGCCGGGTTGTTACGCTCCTCACCGGTCTCTCCGGAGGTGCGGAACGCATCCACGATCTTGAGCCGCTTGAGCATTTGTTTCTTGCGATGCTGGCTCGTCTCGGTGGCGATTGCGGCCCGCAGCTCTTCGGAGACCTTGTCCACGTCCAGCCGGTTCAGCAGCTCACGCACGGCCGGTGCGCCGATCTCGGCTCGGAAAGCCTTGTCGCCCTCTGTCTTCGCCTTCACCCGCAGCTGGACGTAGGTCTCCTCGTCGAGCAGCTCGTTCGCCTTCACCTCCTGCTCGCCAGGCTCGATCACGACGTAGTTGGTGTAGTAGATCACCCGCTCGAGATCCCGCAGGGTCAGGTCGAGCAGATTCCCCATCGGGCTCGGCAGGGTCTTGAAGAACCAGATATGCGCCACTGGGACGGCGAGCTCGATGTGCCCCATCCGCTCGCGCCGCACCTTCGAGAGCGTGACCTCCACCCCGCAGCGGTCGCACACGACCCCGCGGTAGCGGATCCGCTTGTACTTCCCGCAGTGACATTCCCAGTCCTTCACCGGACCGAAGATGCGCTCACAGAACAGCCCGTCCTTCTCGGGCTTGAACGAGCGGTAGTTGATGGTCTCGGGCTTGACGACCTCGCCCCACGACCACCAGTACCGCTGCCCCTGGAGGGCCAGCCGCTCACGCTCCTTGGAGTCCCGCGGACCGCGGATCTCCTCGGGGCTGGCGATACGGATCCGGATGAAGTCGAAACTGGTGCCGCGCGCCTCGCGGGCGCTGCGAAAATCGATCATGTCTACTCCTCGCCGTCCTCGGTGACGCCGAGCTCGACCTTGAGGCCGAGCGCCTGGAGCTCCTTCACGAGCACGTTGAACGACTCGGGCGTCCCAGGTTCCGGCAGGTTTTGACCCTTCACGATCGCTTCGTATACGCGGCTGCGGCCGTTCACATCGTCCGACTTGACCGTCAGCATCTCCTGCAGGGTATGGGCGGCGCCGTACGCCTCGAGGGCCCACACCTCCATCTCGCCGAAGCGCTGGCCGCCGAACTGCGCCTTGCCGCCCAGCGGCTGCTGTGTCACGAGGCTGTACGGACCGATGGACCGGGCGTGGATCTTGTCGTCCACAAGGTGGGAGAGCTTCATCATATAGATGGAGCCCACCGTTACCTCCGACGCGAACCACTCGCCGCTGCGGCCGTCGCGCAACCGCGTCTTGCCGCTGGGGGTGAACCCCGCCATCTGCAGCAGCTCTTCGGCAGCTGCCTCCACGTCCGCCTCGCTCTTGGGTCCGAGCAGCCCCGCAAGAGCCGGCAGGCCGCCGGCATGCAGCCGCTCTGCCGGGGCTGCATCCATCACCTTCTGCGCCTCCTTAGACCCAGCCTTGAGAGCGGCCTTCTCGGCCTTGGAGAGCTCGCTATCGCCTTCCTCCAGGCGGACCTCGTGGTACTCCTTCTGTAGATCCGCCTCCTCCCTGCTGCGCTCCGCGATCTCCTTCGCGGCACGCTCCAGATAGTCCCGCAGACCGTGGAACAGGTCCCGCGTGCTCTGCGAGAGAGCTCGGCTGCCGAGCATGTCGAGCCGGACGTTCGTGAGGTCCGGCCGGCCGCCGTTCTCCGCCAGCAGGCGCCGCAGATCGGCGAGTAGCGTGCGCACCTCGTCGGCGCTCAGCGCCGGCGCGCGGGCAGACAGCCGCAACGCGTCGCCCGCCCAGTGAAGCCCGGCAACCCGCAGCAGTAACCCGACCTCTGTTTCGTTCGCGCCCTGGAACACGGGCGTCTCGGCGCGGAAGCCGAGGATCTGGGCGCACCAGCCAAGGTGCGTTTCCAGGATCTGCCCCACGTTCATGCGGCTCGGAACGCCCAGCGGGTTCAACACGATGTCCACAGGCGAGCCGTCGGGCAGGAACGGCATGTCTTCCTCGGGCACGATCCGCGCGATGATGCCCTTGTTCCCGTGACGCCCCGCCATCTTGTCGCCCACAGAGATCTTCCGCTTCTCGGCCAGATAGATCTTCACCAACTGGATCACGCCGGGCGGGAGCTCGTCAGGCTGGAGGATCTTGTCGATCTGATCCTCGGCCTTCTCTTCGACCTTTGCGCGCTCGCGGTTTGCAGCGTCGATCGCCGCCCGAACCCGCTCGTTGGCGCTCTTGGACTTGACCCGCAGTGTCTTGAGGTCAACGTCGGCGAAGTCCAAATCCGCCAGCACCGACTTGCTGAGCTTGGACCCCTCCGGGAGGAACTCCTCCACCGTGCCGCTCTTTAGCATCACCGCGACTTCCTGCCCCTGGAGCAACTCCGAAAGCTCGTCGAACAAGGCGCTGCTGATGCGCGCTTTCTCTTCGTTCTCCAGCCGGCGCACGTCACCGATCCGCTCGCCGCGGTCCTTTTCCACCACCTGGTCCTCGATGCGGGAGAAGATCTTGACGTCGATGACGACGCCCTCCATCCCCGGCGGGACTTTGAGGGAGGAGTCCTTCACGTCCTTCGCCTTCTCACCGAAGATCGCCGTCAGCAGCTTCTCCTCGGGCGAGAGCTCGGTCTCACCCTTCGGGGTGATCTTCCCGACCAGGATGTCCCCGGGGCTGACGGCGGCCCCAATGCGGATGATGCCGCGCTCGTCGAGGTCGACCAACGCCTCCTCGGAGACGTTGGGTATCTCGCGCGTGATCTCCTCCTGCCCACGCTTGGTGTCGCGGACGTGGAGCTCCAGCTCCTGGATGTGGATCGACGAGTAGCTGTCATCCTTCACCAGTCGCTCCGAGATCACGATCGCGTCCTCGAAGTTGTGACCGTACCACGGCATGAACGCGACCAGCACGTTCGTACCCAGCGCGAGGCTCCCGCGATCGGTACCCGCACCATCACCGATTACCTGGCCAGCCTTTACCTTGTCCCCCACCTGCACCAGGGGTCGCTGGTTGATGGCCGTGTCCTGGTTCGTGCGCCAGAACTTCTTGAGGCGGTACCGGTCATGCTGCAGCAGGCGCGCTAGCGGGGTCTGCTGTTGCTGACCGTGCCCCTCCCGGCCCGTATCCACGATTATCTCGTCGGCGGTCACCTTGCTGACCACCCCGCCCCGGCGAGCTACGACCACGGCACCGGAATCCGACGCCACCTTCTGCTCCAAGCCCGTGCCGACCAACGGCGCCCGCGGGAAGAGCAGTGGCACCGCCTGACGTTGCATGTTGCTCCCCATGAGCGCGCGGTTGGCGTCGTCGTGCTCCAGGAAGGGAATCAGCGCCGCCGCAACTGACACGAGCTGCTCCGGCGCCACGTCCATGAAGTCGATCCGCGACGGAGGCAGCAGGGGGTAGTCGTCCCGCTTCCGGCACAGCGCGACCTCGTTCACGAACTTGCCCTGCTCATCCAGCGGCGCGTTCGCCTGGGCGACGGCGTACTCCTCTTCCTCGGAGGCCGACAGCCACTCCACGAGGTCGTGCGACACCGTGCCCTGCAGAACCCTGCGGTACGGCGTCTCGATGAAGCCCAGCTCGTTCACCTGGGCGAAGGTCGAGAGGCTCGTGATGAGCCCGATGTTGGGCCCTTCCGGCGTCTCGATGGGGCACATGCGCCCGTAGTGGGAGTAGTGCACGTCCCGGACCTCGAACCCGGCCCGCTCCCGCGTGAGGCCGCCCGGCCCGAGGGCGCTCAGGCGACGCTTGTGCGTGAGCTCCGCGAGCGGGTTGGTCTGGTCCATGAACTGGGACAGCTGTGAGCTCCCAAAGAACGCCTGGATGACGGCGCTCACCGTCCGCGCGTTCACCAGGTCGTCGAGCGTGATCTTCTCCGGATCGTTGTTGATGCTCATCCGCTCCTTGATGAGCCGTGCCATCCGGGAGAGCCCGACGGAGAACTGGTTCGCGATGAGCTCTCCCACCGTCCGCACGCGCCGGTTTCCCAGGTGGTCGATGTCATCGGTGTACCCGCGACCTTCGGAGAGCTCCAGCAGGTAGCGGATGATGGCCACGAAGTCCTCGCGGGTGAGGACCGTGTGCTCCGGGGGGATGTTCACCTTGAGGCGCTGATTGATCTTGTAGCGCCCGACGCGACCCAGGTCGTACCGCTTCGGGTTGAAGAAGAGGCGCTCCAGGGCGGCGCGCGCAGTCTCAAGGTTGGGCGCCTCGCCCGGCCGCAACAGCGAGTAGATCTGCTCGAGCGCGTCGGCCTCGGTGGTAGTCGGGTCCTTAGCCAACGTGTTCTTGATCATCGGCGACTCGCCGCGGGTGGAGGTGACGATCACGTCCACCTTGTAAGCGTTCGCCTTGATCAGCTTCTTCTTGAGCGCCTCGGAGAGCTCCCGACCCGCATCTGCCATCACCTCGCCGGTCTCGGGGTCCGGGACATCGAAGGCCAGCACCTGAGCGTCCTGCCGCTCCCGCACAGTGGTGGGGCGGCCCTCGTCTCGCAGATCCACGGTGGCGTAGCGGGCGAAGACGCGGACATGCTTCACGCCAGCGGACCGGAACGCGTTGAACCGCTCCTCGCTGATCTCATCACCCTCACGGCCCAGCGGCTCTCCCTCCCTGTCCTCTGGGTTCGGCACCTCCTCAGCCAGGAGTGCACCCAGCACCTCCCGCCGGAACGCCCGCTCGTCCCGCCGTTCGGTCAGGTCGAGTCGCTTGGTGGCGTAGAACAGACGCAAGATGTCGCTGTTGGTACCGTAGCCCAGAGCCCGCAGCAGCGCCGAGGCGGGGAACTTCTTCCGCTTGTCGATGTGGACGTACACGACGTCGTGAATGTCCACGGTGAACTCGACCCAAGAGCCCCGGAACGGGATGATCCGTGCGCTGTTCAGCCGCTGTCCGTTGGGATGGATCGTCTCCTCGAACACCACGCCCGGCGAACGATGGAGCTGTGACACCACCACCCGCTCCGCTCCGTTGATGACGAACGTCCCGAGCGGCGTGAGGATGGGCAGCTCACCGAGGTAGACCTCTTTCTCGATGATGTTCTTGGGGCGCTGGACCCCGTCCTCGAGTGTCTCGTTGATCACCAAGCGCAGCGTCGCCTTGAGGGACGCCGAATACGTCATGTCACGCTCGATGCACTCCTCGACGGTGTACTTCGGGTCACCTAGGGAGAACTGCACGAACTCGAGCGAGTAATTGCCGTTCACGTCGGCGATCGGGAAGACCTCCTGAAACACGCGTTCCAGGGACATATCCGCGCGCTCCGAGTCGTCCTCCGCCCGCAGAAAGGCGTTGAACGACCGCGTCTGGATATCCAGGAGGTGGGGCATGGGCATGCCCTGCTCCAGTTTCGCAAACGAGATGATTGGCAGCCGATCACTCATCTGGTTTCCTCACGCAAACGCAAATACCCCCGCCCTGCTCCGAGGCCGGACATCCGGCCCGGACCGGTTCTCGGGGCTCGCTGGGCGAGCAGAGTTGTTGCGAAGCCTTGGTGCATGCCGTCCTAGCTGAATAAGACCTGTGGTCGCATCCACCCGCCTGCGGGCGGGTTCCGCCACCCGGCTACTTCAGCTCGACGACCGCGCCCTGCTCCTCGAGCTTCTTCTTGACGGTCTCGGCCTCGTCCTTGGAGACGCCTTCCTTCACCGCGCCCGGCGCCGAGTCCACTAGATCCTTGGCCTCCTTGAGTCCCAACGAGGTAACCTCGCGGACGACCTTGATCACTTGGATCTTCTTCGAACCGGCGTCCTTCAACACAACATCAAACTCGGACTTCTCCTCGCCGGCGTCGGCACCGCCGACCTCGCCACCGGCGGCGGGTGCCGCCGCGACCGGCGCGGCCGCGATCGTAACGTTGAACTTCTCCTTGAACGCGTCGATCAGGTCGGCCAGCTCCGTCACCGACATGTTGCCGATAGCGTTGAGGATCTCGTCCTTGCTCAGGGTCTTCGTGGCCATCTGTCTCTCTCTGCATCCGTATGGGTTACGCACTGGCGCGCTGGGCACGAAGCGCCTCAACCGCACCGACAAACTGATAGAGCATGCTCGTGAGCGCGCCGACGAAGCCTTGCAGGGGCGCCTGCAGTGCGCCACCCATTTGGGCCAACAGCTCGTCGCGCGACGGTAGCGTGGCGAGGCGGCGGATCTCCTTGGGCGTCATCTGGCGCCCGTCCACCAAGCCAGCCTTGACCGTCAGTGTCTCATGTTCCTTCTGGAACGCGGCCAGCACTTTCGCGGCCGCCACCGGGTCCGCTCCCGCGAACACGAAGCCGGTGGGCCCACGCAGGAGCTCGTCCAACCCCGTAACCTTGGCTTCCTTGAGCGCCCGGAGAGCCAGCGTGTTCTTCACCACTACGTAATCGACCCCGGCGGCCCGCAGCTTCCCCCGCAGCTCCGTCATCGGCTTCACTGCTATGCCGGTGAAGTCGGTCACGTACAGGGTCTCGGACCGCTGCAACCGGTCCGTCAGATCCTGCACCACCTCGGCCTTCTTGTCGCGGCTCATCTTCATCGGTACCCCGCCGGGTCAATGTGAACGCCGGGACCCATCGTGCTGGACACCGTCACCGAGCGGATATAGGTCCCTTTCGCCGCGGCTGGCTTGGCCCGGACCACAGCTTCCATGAAGGTCGTGATGTTATCCATGAGCTGGTCCGCGGAGAACGACACCTTCCCCACCGGGGCATGGAGATTCCCCGTCTTGTCGACGCGGAACTCGATCTTGCCGGCCTTCACATCCTTGACCGCGCGCGCCACGTCCATCGTGACCGTGCCGGATTTGGGGTTCGGCATGAGCCCGCGCGGACCGAGAATGCGTCCCAGCGGTCCGACTTGCCCCATCATATCCGGCGTGGCGATCACCACGTCGACCTCGAGCCATCCCTCCTTGATCTTGGAGATGAACTCGGCGCCCACGAAGTCCGCGCCCACGGTCTCGGCCTCCTTGGCCTTATCGCCCTGCGCGATCACCAGCACGCGGATCGACTTGCCGGTGCCGTGGGGCAGAACCACCGTGCCCCGCACGATCTGGTCCGCGTGGCGCGGATCCACACCGAGATTCACGGCCAGGTCCACTGACTCGTCGAACTTTGCGAACGACGCCGCCTTCACCGCCTCTCCCGCCTCGCGCGCGTCGTACAGGCGTGCACGGTCGATGGTGGCCGCAGCCGACTGGAACTTCTTGCCCGCGACCGCCATCAGTCCTTCACCTCGATTCCCATGGAGCGCGCCGTCCCCGCGACGATACGCATCGCGGCGTCGATGTCGCCGGCATTGAGATCCGGCATCTTGGTCTCGGCAATCTTGCGCACCTGCTCGGAGGTCACTGTCCCGACCTTCTCACGGTTGGGCGCGCCGGAACCCTTCTCCAACCCGGCCTCCTTCTTCAACAAAACGGCGGCAGGAGGCGTCTTCGTGATGAACGTGAAGCTCCGATCCGCGTAGATCGTGAGCTCCACGGGAATGATCATTCCCGGCTGGGACTGCGTCTGCGCGTTGAACTGCCTACAGAAGTCCATGATGTTGACACCGTGCGGACCGAGCGCGGTGCCAACGGGAGGAGCAGGCGTCGCCTGACCGGCGGGCACCTGCAGTTTGACGAACGCAGCTACCTTCTTGGTTGTCTTGGTTGCCATCGTATCCCTCTAACGCTGTGGGGATCGCTCCCCAAGCTTCCACGTTACCCCGTGGTCAGGGAGGCGGCCCGGTGTCCGCCCTAATGAGCCTTCAGCTGTAGGTAATCCAGCTCCACCGTGGTGGGTCGCCCGAAGAGGCTCACGCTCACGCGCACCTTCCCCTTTTCCGGAAGGACCTCCTCCACGGTGCCGCTGAAGTCGGAGAAGGGCCCCTCCATGACCTCCACGACCTGGCCGACCATGAACGGGATCTCCTCCTGCGGCTCCTGCTCTTCGACTTCCTCCTCGATGCCCAGAAGCCGGTTCACCTCATCTTGCCGGAGCGGCTGGGGCGTCCAGCCCTGCCCCACGAACTTGATCACGCCCTGGATGCCGTTGATGACGTGCATGGTCTCCTGGTTCAGGACCATCTCGACCAGCACGTAGCCCGGGAAGACCTTACGCTCGACCTGCACCTTCTTCCCGTTCTTGATCTCCACCACCTGTTGGGTCGGCACCAGCGCCTGGCGGATCAGCCGCTCCTCCTCGGGCTTCGGATCGGCCAGGATCTTCCGCTCGATCAGCGACCGGACCTTGTTCTCATGGCCAGCGGTCGTCTGGATCGCGTACCACCGGTGGTCCATGGTCGTCCCGATCACCCGAACGCCCGACCGAAGAAGTCGATCAGGATCAGCGAGAACAGCCAGTCCATCAGGCCGATGACGATCCCGATGATGATCACGATGATCGTGATCACCACCGTGGAGCGCCGCAGGTCGTCCCAGGTCGGCCAGGTGACCTTGCGGACCTCCGCCCGAACATCCCGCAGGAACGCCGATGATCGGTTGGCCCACGCGAGCACCGGCTGACGCCAGACGACCAGGGCTACCACGACCACCAGAGTGAGGACCGCGGGGATGATCAGCGACAGATCCACGGCCTACTTCGACTCCTTGTGCTGCTTATGCGTGCCGCACCGCGGGCAGAACTTGCGCGTCTCCATGCGCTCGGGGTGCTTTCGCTTGTTCTTTGTCGTGAAGTAGTTCCGACTCTTGCAGTCGGTGCACTCCAGCGTGACCTTGTCCCTCGGCATCGCGCCGTCTATTCCAGGATCTTGGTGACCACGCCGGCGCCG
>JABAOF010018146.1_pt1 | contig 10105 bp, 6 predicted proteins | sample 7062171 | NCBI WGS metagenome assembly JABAOF01 (sample SAMN14538628, study PRJNA623070) | marine sediment metagenome | biome: marine biome [ENVO:00000428]; feature: marine pelagic biome [ENVO:01000023]; material: deep marine sediment [ENVO:00002113] | place: India: Gulf of Khambhat ...
AATTGTCAGCGAGCGAACCAAATTCCGAGCATTCCTCTGACCGAGCGACTCCGAAAACTATCCCTTCATCTTATCTTTAACCCCAAAACCTCGTATACTTGAACTAAGTCAGTTTTTCCCCTGACAGTCATCGGTTCCAGAGCTCTCGTATTAACTATATCTTTTACCATTTGATAGGTTTTTTCGCTGATTAGAACCTGGTCAGGCTTTGCCAATTCTTCCAGNNAGAACCTATATTACCGACAACAGCCTCTCCTGTAGTAATGCCTATGCCTATTCTAATTGGCTCAATTCCTCGTTCAAGAAACCTCTTCTGCAGTAATCCCATCCTTTTCTGCATCTCCAGCGCAGTCTCCAATGCTTTCTGGGCGTGATTCTCCTCTTCCACCGGAGCGCCATAAATGGCCATAACAGCATCACCCATATATTTGTCTAAAGTCCCATTATACTTAAAGATTACTTCAGTAATCATGGTGAAAAATTCGTTCAGAATACCGACCACTTCCTCTGGACTCATGCGGCTGGCCATACCGGTAAAGTTTCGGATGTCAGCAAAAAGAACAGATATCTCCTCCCTTCTCCCACCCAGAACAATCCTATCGGGACTGGTCAACAACTCGTCCACAACCTGAGAAGAAACATATCTCTGAAAAATCGACTTTATTCTCTTCTTCTCTTTCTCTTCAGTAGCGTACTTATAAACGATGGTAGATAGATAACTGAAAAAAATTATGGCTCCTGGATAGACAACAGGCAACGAGAGAGACCTCCGGCTAAAAGAGTGTAAGGTTAAGAACAAATAGACTGCTAGAATAGAGAAGGCAAAGAGTGCTCCTTTTAATGGTCTCATACGAGGAATGGAGATTCCCATTATTATTCCCACCAGAAAAAAGAGGAGAACATTCGTTCCTCTGGAAACGGGAATCAGGAAGTCCTGGTTTAGAACACTATTTATTGCACTGGCCAGCACGCCCACCTGAGGATAGAGAGGAGCAAAGGGAACTGCCCTCAGGTCAGCCGAGCCAGTAGCAGTAAGACCTACAAGAACTATCTTATCTTCAAAATCGGAGAGCTTGATAACAGGTTCTCTGCCGATTTTTGTTTGCTTGTACGACTGCAGGACTTGAATAAAATCGCTGGTCCAGAGACTTGCGATACCACCCGGATAGTTTACTAACATCTGTCCTTCCCTGTCCACCGGTATCTTTATATCCCCTAACCGGGAACCCCTCAATTCAATATGCTGTCCTGGTTTGACCCTGATATTATTCTTTTCCACACCCAGGTAATCGGAGACCAGTTTTAGACTTAAAGAAGGATAGAGCCTCCTCTGGTATTCCATTACCAGAGGGACCCTACGGGTAGTTCCATCCATATCGGGTCGCACATTGACAAACCCTGTGCCTTTCATACTAGCCGCCAACTCTATTATGGGAAGCGTTGCTTCACTTGCCTGAAGGAAGTGGTCTCTTTCTCTTATTTCGTAATTTAAGGCAAACTCCTCTATGTTAAGTCGAGGACTTCTTTCAACTCTCACTCCCCTCTCTTCTTTCATAGTAAAGAAGAAGGGATAATAGACATTGCCTGCCTCCTTGGTAGCTTTAGCAAAAAGGCGGTCATCTTCGGGAAAATCAGAAGCAGGCTCTATGAACAGCACATCGTAACCAATAACTCTGGGGCTGTATTGAGAGAGAGCATGGAGTAGAGCTGCGTGGTATTGCCTCCGCCAGGGCCATCTTCCCAGGACTTTGATCGACTGATCTCCCATAAAAACAATCTGTATGACAGGGTTAATCTTTCTCTCGCCCCTGAGCTGGAAGCGGTAATCCTGAGTTCTCAGTTCGAAAGTTTCGCCCACACCCAAAAAATATAGAACAGCAATTACTCCCGCCACAACTATACCAAGCAATATGCCAACACGGTGAGGAAAAATTAGACCCGCGATTTTCCCAATAAATTTTTTAAAATAATTATTCAACATATCTTGCACTCCCCCAATGAAATCGGGGGCAATTAAGTTCTGGAGTGTGAAATGCCTCCCATTGATCGGGAGACCCATGGGCTAGCTCTCGCTTGACACTCTTTCCCACCTTTGGGGAAGACTCCAGACCTGTTTTAAAAACTATAGCTGAGCCTGGTGATAAATCCATGACCCTCGTAGTTATTTGAAGAATCCTCATCATCTCTATAAGCATCAAGCTCGTACCCCAAATTTAAAGTCAGTCCAGTCATAAAGCTGTAACTGAATTCGAGACTTGCATTTGTGGTAATATTATCTGCTGGCACCAATAGATCGTTACTCTTTGCCACAATCACAGTTCCCCAAGTGGAGACTGTAAACCTCTGGGGGATGACTCCCCAGTTCACACTGAGACTATAAGATTGCGATTTATCTATCGATTTGTCGTCCAAGTCCCTCGTCCGGGTAAGAGTAATCCCGGAAGTGATTGAGATTGCCTGAGCCAGGCCACTGGTCAAACTGAAGCTTCCCGTGAGAGTAGAAAGGTCATTGGAAGAATCGGTCTTATCACGAAAATTGGACAGTTGCCCGCTGGAGTAGAGACTGATACTTCCCAAGCTATGGGAGAGTCCCAAAGAAAAAGTCTGAGTATTATTTTCCAGTGCAGAACGAGGTTTACCCAGCATTAGATTTAAAGAGTAGCCTATAATCATATCTGGAAGTTTATCTATATCAAAATCTAAAACTCCTGTGAGAATCGATTGGGTGGAAGTGACCTCCGATGGGTCCCCAGCGAGATTGTCTCTATACTCGTTGAACCCTAAAGAAAGATTGGCAAAACTTATACCCTGGTAACCTGTAAGAAGTTCATATCCGGCTCTATCGTTGGTAACCTCAGGGCTGGCCAACGAGAAAAAGTGGGGTTCAATCCTTTCATAAGCTGCCTCAAAAGAGAATTTTTCTCTCTCTAAAGATGATTCAAACTTAAAACCATAATCCCTAAATTTCTCCTTCGCAGCTCCCTTTGGTTCTTCCCAGTAATTACTGTAAGCATACTCGCCATTCAATTCTATTCCGCCACCTGATTCCCAATTAACACTCATTCCCCATACCCCGTTTCTAACCGGAGCTAAACTGGGCCCCCACTCGCCCTTATCCCAATCGAGGGATTTTTCATTATCGTCACTGAAAACATAAGAGGTATTAACAGCAAAATTTTTGGGCAATTCCACCCTCTCCTGTATCCCATAGACATAGCGAGAGAAGGTCCCGTCTGTGGAAGTTGAACCCTTAACTGCCTCTTCTGAACGGGCAACGACCAGACCAGTGGAGAACTTTCCCTCAGTAACTATTGCCCCTCCCAGCGCACCCAGTCCATATAGAGTCAAGTGGGAGAAACCGGGCATAATATCTCCTGCTGACAAGGTAAAAAGTGGACTGTAATAGTTGAACAGGATTGTATCCAGGTCGAACTTGTCCTCAACGGTATGGTATGTGTAAACATTTAGCGAAAAAGCTCGGTCAAAGAATCGCCCAATTAAATTGAGGTTGATGTTACCCGTATAATCTTCCCACTTCTCACGAGAACTATTCTCATAAGAGGTAATGAAATTTCCACCAATCTTAAATGGCAAAGGCGCCTCGGGAGCCACGGTAATGGGGATAACGCTAAAATCGTAATAATCGCTGGAAAAGATAGTCTCTTTCAAATAGGAGAGAGAAATTCTCCAATAGTAAGTGCCAGAATAGTTACCCGGGACCCGAAAAGGAATGTAAAGGGAAACAGTCCCCCCAGCCTCAACCTCCACCCTGCCCTTTATAGAATCGGTCCTTGTCAGATAGTTTTTCTGGGCATCATAGATTTCGGCTCGCAAAGAATATTCTTCTGCTATCCATTTCTCTGTCCCTGTATTTATCAGGATTACCTGAAAAGTCAGTTTCTCTCCTGCTTTAACCGGGTAGGGCGAAGGGATTGCTAACTGAGCCTTTCCCACAAAAGAACCGTGGGCAGGGGAAGGCAAAAGGGACAAGAAAATAAGAAACCATAGAAAAAAGATAAGAAAATGGAAAAGCGAATTGTAAAGCTTCAATTTTATTTGCGGTTAAATATCCTTGCCTGCTGGCATAAGTAAATTCTATGTGAGAATAAGACTGTGTTATTCTTTATTTTTGTTTTAAATTAACATATTTTATAGATAATGTCAATTAAAAAACCCCTGTATTTACCGAATACAAGGGCTATTAAACCAGCCGACTCTCATTTTTATAGACTATCTTTTGAATTTCAGTTTCAGGGTCTTTTCTCCCTCCTCATCTCTAATCTTCAAAATCAAGTCTTTCTCTTGTGCCGGAACTATATTGATATCAGCAATTGCTGAATCCAGGTCAGGATATGTGGCTGAAATAGTCAATTTCTCAGAACGCGAATCTTTCAACATAGCCTCTGCCCAGCCACTTTTCATTACCACTCTTACCGGAGAAGTTCTCCAGCTCCTCCCCTTGTCCATAGAGAACTGGACTGTCCCCGATATAGAGGTGAGGAGAATCTCCTCTTTAAAGTTTAAATTTCGGTCACCATTACCGTCCAGAACCTCAATGGTAAGCCAAAAGGGAAGACCCGCCACCTGTGGGGAAGATTCTAATTCTACTTTTAAACTTCCTTTTATCTTCCCTTCCTTCTGCCATCCGGGTTCAAGCTCAAGGTCGACTTCCTCGGGTGGCCTGGGGGCCTGGTTCGGCTGCACCACTGTCTTCTTGGCCTCAGTTACGGTCACACTTCCCAGCTCATTCCACACCTCTACAATTCCTTTATATACCAGCACAGTAGTAAGTCCACTCTTTCTTACATTGGTATTAAATTCTGTCCCCCTCACAGCAGCTACTGCCACTGGCGTATGCATTTCAAATTTAACCCCCTCTATCATAATCTTGGAGAAAATCTCACCAATAAGGAGGTCGATAGCATTCTTCATCTCTCTCTCTTCTGTTATCTGGATACTAAACGTAGAATTCTCATTAATCTTTAATTCTATGCCATTGGCAAAAGTAATTGCCGCCCGGGAATTTGCACCCGTCTTCAGCTGGTCGCCCTCGTAGAGGAACATCCCTTTTCTCGCCTCTACCCATTTCTCTGTTCCATAAGGAAGAACCTCCAGGGTCCCGGAGATGGAAGTGACAATAGCTGCCACATTCGTCTCCTCCTCAGCCCAAGCGGGTCGTGAAATGGAAGCATTACAAAAAAGAAAGCAGAAAATCAAAAGCCACAAAAGACATGCAATTAGTTTGGAATTCCGTCCCATGTTTCTACCTCTTTCCCAACCTAATATGTTGCTATTTCACCACTTCTATTTCCACGCCCACGACCTTCGCCTTTCCCTGATCAAGCTTCTCCAACTGTTCATCAATATCTCCCCGGGGAAAGAGCGTTACTTCGCTAAGCGTGTAACCTTCAAGCTCCTTTAAAATCTCCAAATCCCTTATGAATGTTTTAATAATTCTCCACGCTTCCCCGGGTTCATAGCGTTTACGCTCCCGGGCTAAAGTGAAGACCTTAGTGAGCATATTATTCTTTATATTGTCGTCGGGAAAATCTAATGCCGCACTGACCGTGACCATCTTTTCTTCAACCGCTTCGCCCACAAAGGTCAAAGTTCCCTCTTCGCCAGTGTTAATAAAATCTAATAACTGAAAGGGAATAACCGGCACTCCATTAACGTAGAGATTGACACGAGTATTAGAAATCGCCATTCCTCCTTGATTCTTCACTAAAACGTCAAATTTTAGCCCGCCTGCTGTGCTCTGTTCATCCAGGATAATGTCAGTCACAGCTAAATCTTTCGTAGTGACAGAAGGAACCGTCTCTTTGAGAGTAAAGGAGAAAGGAACCGGTGTTTTAGCGACCACGTTTCCTTGACTGTCCAGCCCTTCTACTTTCCACCAGTAGACGACGCCTCCTGCCAGTTTCTGGCGGGGGTCTTTAGGGCTGGTAGGATACTGGAAGTAGGTTGTGACCGGGTCGGGATATTCGCCTTTTCCCGTCTGGAAAAGAGTATTATAGAATCCCTTGTCATCATCAACGTAGACCCTGTATTTTGTAGCACCAGAAGAGACCCACCTGAAAGTTAAAGGCTTATCAATTAAGTCCCTGGCTCCATTGGCAGGATAAGAGAGAGTAATCGCAGGCGAATAGACATAAAAGACCATATAGTTAGAAGCTTCCGGAGAGCCGGTTGAGCTACCGGCAATTACTTTTGCCATGTAGAAATATTTGCCAGGACTCCTATAAAACTGGCTGATTGGTATATTTCTTATGCTGGAACTGCCTGTACCTACTTTGCCCTCCGCAGAATTCCCTGTATGTTTAAAGACCTGCGCACCCTGCGCATTGTAAACATAGAACTCAAAATATATCCTATCCACGGGTTGCGGGTTATAACAAGTAACTGAAAAACCAATCTTTTCACTTGAGGAGTAGGTCGTGCGCTCCTTACCCGCAGAATCAAAGACCGAGGTATCTTTAATTTCTATATAGTCGGAAATGGTTATTGTTGGTTGTGCCCCTACAAAGCCGGCCAAAATCACTATAAACAAAATACACAAACCAACAATTGAGACTCTTCTATTTATCTTTTCCATTTTTTCACCTTACCACGGCCAGTCTTTTTACTACTTTCTTGCTCTCACCACTACCATTATCTTTGACTTCCACAATATACATGTAGATGCCGCTGGCAACTTCCATCCCAGAACTGTTCCTGCAATCCCACAAAAACTTGTAAACAGGCGCATCCGTATCATCTATCTCGCTATCTCTAACCCCTCTCACCAGTTCACCAGAAATATTATAAATCTTAATCTCAGCTTCGGGATCGCCATAGCCGCAGTAGTATCGTATCGTAGTTGAGCCACTTCTTGCCGGGTTGGGATAATTGAATACTGTCTCTTTAGGAATTGTACCAAATACAAAATTGACTTTCAAGGTTCTACCTTCCTGTAAGTTTACAGTTTTAGGTTTACTATATATACTTCCATTATATGCACGGGCAATAAATCTTCCGGGAAGGAGATTCGGTATACTGTAATCTCCGTCCATCTCCACTGGGACCCTCACAATAACCTTGCCTCTCTGTTCAAGTTCCACAAAGGCAATGCCACTGCCAGGGGACAAAATCTTCTGAAGACTCAAACCGCCTATCCTCTTCGATTTTGTTGAAAAGATAGAAGCCAGATATTTCCCTTCCACCCCGCTAACATCTCCGGCAATCGTTCCCAGCTCGTAGTCTATTTCCAGAGTGAAATCGAAGGAATAAGATAGGGCAAAAGCTTCCATAGAAACACTCGATATGATACCATTAACCGTCCAGGTTGCTCGCACTTCATAAGTAGTCCCCGGTGCCAGCCCAGTGACCTCATAATATCCATAAGTATTGGTGAAGTCACTGGAAACTAATCCACCATCTTCAAATGCTTCTACCTCTACACCTGTGATCGCTGTTTCCTCATCGGAACGAATTACTCTACCAGATATCGAAGCATACGCCGTAACCGAATCGTCAATTACCCTTTGGGCAAAGATATTGTAATCGCCGGCAACTACCCCGGCTTCCCAGGCAACGATTATTCCACCAGAACCGTCGCTTACAATCTCGACATCACTTATTACCTGAGTGCCTTCACAAACAAGAACCCCCGGATATATGCTCCACACTGGCTGACCATTTTCATCCCGCCTCTGGGCAAAAATCTTGCGGTCGTTCTCTATCCAGGTGCCCATCCCTCCTCCCATATTATCGCTGACCAGACGTATAGATCTTTGAGAACCGATACCTCCGGCCACGAACGTGTCCTCTTCATCAATCAGTGGAGGCTCATCACGATCTACCCCATCGGCATAGATGTCACCAGGGTCATCCCTCATATCCTCCCAGGCGATAATGGCTCCTATAGTAGTTCCTCCGGAAAGATTCCTGATAATGACTGGATTCTTCTGTTCTCCTTGTTTCTCACAGATAGGTATTCCATTATTAGTCCAGACCTGCGCTCCGCCGGAACTTATCCGTTGGGCATATATATCGCCATTATTGTTCCTATAATCTATCCAGGTAATGATTGCCCCTCCTTCACCATCGGCGACAATTTTGGGTCCTAACTGGTCCTGGCCCGCCATAGTCACAGTCGAACCATTAACATCCCAATTTGTATCTAAGTTACCACCGGGAATATTTATTCGGTGCGCATAAATATCATAGTCATTATTACTACGATAGTCCTGCCAGGTAACTATTACATTATCACTATCAGCTCTCACCACTCTGGGACATTCCTTATAAACCGTTCCAGTGTTTACCGGCAAGCCTCCTGTCCAGGAGAGATTTCCACTGGGCTCTATCCTCTGTGCGAAAATCGAGTAATCACTATAATCCGTTTCTTCCCAGACAACAATAGCCTCTCCCTGTCCAGAGATTGCAATTTCTGGCGATAATTGATCATATGTAGTCACATCCCTGAGTTTTATCTCACTTGCCCCTGACCACGCAGGATGGACACCACCGCTGTCACTACTTATCCTTACAGCGTATATAACTGGATAAGTCGCCCGCCAATCTTCCCAGGCAATAATTGCTCCGCCAGAACCATCGCCAACGATTACTGGTTTTAGTTGACTAAATGTCGCATTGCAGACCGCGACGCCATCTGTGGTCCATTGCGGCACTCCATTTTCGTCTATCTTTTGTGCATAAATATCTGCTTCTCCAACACGATAGTCTTCCCAGACAATTATCGCTCCCCCGTAGCCGTCGGGAGCCATCCTGATATTCCATTGGGTTTGAGATGCTTCACAGATGGGTACACCCTGGGGGTCCCAGGCTATGCCACCCTCAGCAAATGCCATCTCTTGTGAGGGAACCAGGAATGCAAAAAAGACTAAAATTGCAATTAAAGCGAATCTTCTCATCTTTTCCATCCACCAACTTATATTTACATTACAACTTTATGGTCAGCGATATCCTGTGCGTATTCCCTAAGTCGCCGTAGGGAACCCAGACATAGTCTATGGCCATCCTCTTCCAGACAAATCCCGCTCCTGCCGAAAGTCCCGACAGGGCGTTCAAGTCCTTGATGGTATTCGTCTTATATCCTGCCCTTGCGGCAAGTTGAATATCTTTCATCTTCTGGTAAACGAATTCTGCCCCAAAATGTCCATTAGGAACATTGTCTATGGGAGCATTCACATCACAAGCCAAAGTGACCTCAGAAGTGATTGACCTCAGGTCATAAGTTTTAGCTACGCCTGCTTTTATATTGAGAGGCAACGGGTCGCTGTCTGTAACAAATTTTATCTTGGGACCAATATTCTGCACTGCAAATCCCACCTGTATTCTATCCCGGGAAAATCTCCCTCTTCGTATTCGACGACGAACCCGATAGAGTAGTCCTATATCTATTGCTCCACCCCACGCTGTCTCATTTTCAATCCTCTGATGGATTAGTTTCGCATTAGCGCCCAGGGATATTGTCTTGCTGATTTTACGGGCATAAGCTCCGGCCACAGCAATATCGTACGCTGCAAAAGTCCCTTCAGGGTCCATGGTCTCAGTGCTTCTCTGTTCAAGACCAGTCGTATACAAACCCATGGCACTGATTCCAAACCCCTGACCTCCTTTTTCCGATTTGATAGGCTGTACATATCCCAAAAATTCGTACCTCATACCTTCCAGCCACTCATTGTGCATAGCCGTAATTTCTCTCTCTTCCAGCTGAGCCAATCCAGCGGGGTTCCAATAAGTAGTATTGGCATCATCAGCCACAGCCACAAAGGCGCCTCCCATTGCTACAGGACGCGCACCTGCCTCAATCTTCAAGAAAGTTGCTCCGGTTGTGCCTACTTTCTCTTTAGAAAAGATTCCTGCCGAACTTGTAGAAGCAATCAATAGAAGAGAGACAGCAAGAATTAGAAATAGAACCATTGCCTCGCTTTTCCTTTCCATTCTTCCTCCTTTTCAATATTAAGTATAATACAGGTATTGTAATATTTCAGTGATTAAAGTCACAATTCAGTCGTGATTTTAGTCACAAAAATTTAGGGCGGACCTAAATCTACACGGCTATTTCGGTTATCCGCCCATTATTATACCACAGATATTA
>JABAOF010055832.1_pt1 | contig 10105 bp, 8 predicted proteins | sample 7062171 | NCBI WGS metagenome assembly JABAOF01 (sample SAMN14538628, study PRJNA623070) | marine sediment metagenome | biome: marine biome [ENVO:00000428]; feature: marine pelagic biome [ENVO:01000023]; material: deep marine sediment [ENVO:00002113] | place: India: Gulf of Khambhat ...
GCAATGTCGGCGCTGGCCCTGTTGGCGGTGACGGTGGCCTCGGTGGATGCCGGCTGTCGCCGCGGTTGTTGTGACGCCTGCGCCGAGCCGGTGATGGTCGAGCGGACGGTGATGGTGCCGACGTATGTCCAGGAAAAGCGGATGGTCACGCAGACCGTCTATCGCGAGGAGACGCGCGAGCAGAAGGTGACGGTGCACAAATGTGTGGCTCAGCACGAAGAGCGGACGCGGACCTGCACGGTGATGGTTCCCCAGCAGAAAACGGAGACGATCCAGTACACGGTCCGCAAACCGGTCTGGGAAACCGTCTCGAACACCTACCAGGTGCGTGTCCCTTCGTGGAAGACGGTCGAGCAGAAGTACACGGTTCAGGTTCCCGTGACGCGGACCGAAGAACGGAAGTACACGGTCCAGGTCCCGGTCTGGAAGACGGTCGAGCAGACCTACACCGTCCAGGTCGCTCATCACGAAGAACGCGAAACGACCTGCCAGGTCGTCAAGTGCGTGCCGGTCCAGAAGACGCGAAAAGTGACCTGTGACCGGGGCAGCTGGCAGACCGAGACGGTCGAGGTCCCCTGCGATCCGTGCGGGCGTTGCCGCCGGCGAGGTTGCGTCGATCCGTGTGCGGATTGTGGCCCGGCCACGCGGACCGTTTGCCGCCGGGTGTGGGTCCCCAACCTGGTCACCGAAGAGGTCGCTTACACGGCTTACGAAAAGGTGACCGAGGAGGTCCCCTACAAGTACACCGTGACGGTGTGCAAGCCTGAGCAGCGGACGCGGCAGGTGCGGGTTTGCCATTACCAGCCCGAGGAACGGACTTGCCAGGTCATGGTGACCGACTGCAAGACCGAAGAACGGACGCGGCAAGTGAAGGTCTGCGAGTGGGTCACCGAAGAGCGCACCTGCGAGACGAAAGTCTGCAAGTACGTGGACGAGGTGAAGTCGTGCGAGGTGACCCGGACCGTCTGTGTCCCTCAGGAAAAGACGGAAACCTACACGGTGACCAGCTACAAGCTGGTTCCGGAAGAGCGGACGGTGGAGTACACGGTGTGTGTTCCCGAGCAGGTGGAAAAGGAAGTGGAAGTGACCGTCTGCAAGCTGGTCCCCAAGAAGGTGACCGTCCCCGTCTGTGCTCGACGCTGTGGGTGCTGAGCGGGACGAAGTTGGATTGTGAGCGGGCGGAGCGGGCTTGCCGAACGAGCCCGTTCCGCCTTTTTTTCTGGCGGGGGAGCTGGCGGGGCAGCGCCGGTCCGCGAGGCGGAACATGCCGGGAATCTGCCGACTGACGCTGGTGATCTGTCTGAGCGGCGCGGCGGGCGCGGCGGCTGATTTGCCGGAAGCGCGGGACGACGGCGGCCTGGTGTGGGGCCACGACTACCCTGCGGCGTATCAACGCGCCGCCCAGCAGGGTCGGCTGTTGCTGATCTACTTTGCCCGCCAGCCCGCCACGGCCGCGGGGCGGCACTTCCAGCAGCACAGTTTGACCGACCCGGGGGTGAGGCGGCGGCTGGCTCGGTACGAGCGGGTCAAGCTGGCGGTGGGCGAGCCGGTTTTGTTGGAGGAGGGTCCGGTGGACCTCCTGCGGCATCCCTCGTTTGTCCACATGCGGGGCCGCGAGGGGCTGGCCGTGGTCGACTTACAGCATCGGGAGGCGCCGTATTTTGGGCGAGCGGTTAGTTGTTTGCCTTTCGAGCCCCCGGTCTATTACGTCACCAACTACGCCGCTCCCCGCTCAATCCGCACTCTGCTGGACCTCCCCCCCGGCTCGATCACGCAACGTTCGATGGTCTATGCGGTCCGCATGCATCCCGACCGCCCGGCCAGTGCGGTGGGAGCGGCGGATCCGCGGTTGATGGATGAATGCCGCGGCCATTCCCGCCACCAGGCTCGGCTCCGCCGGCAGGGCCATCACCGCTGGGAGGCCCGTTTCCGGCGGATCTGGGCCGCGGTCGGCGGCAGGCATCCGGTGGAAGTCTGTGCCGAAAGTTGGCCCGGCCAGGGCCTGGTGGCGGCCAGTCTGGACTGCGTCCACAGCTGGCGGCAGTCGGCCGGCCACTGGCAACAGGTCCGCTCCCCCCAGCCGGCCTACGGCTATGACATCCAGCGGGGCAGCAACGGGATCTGGTACGCCACCGGCATCTTTGGCGGGTAAGGGTCGCGGTGGGGAGAGGATCGTCAGGATTTGCAGGATCACGAGCGCCGGACCGGCTTGGCAGAAGCCGGCTATAGAAAGGGTGCGTTTGGTGAGCGGGAGGCTGCCCTGGGTCGCGTCCCGATTGTGTCCGCGACAGAACGGTTCGGGAGATCCGTCCCTGGGCCAGGCTGGTGCGTGGCGGCATCCGGCAGATCCATTGCATCCGATCTAAATCGATTTTCCTGACCGATGCCCCGTGGTGGTGGTTGGTTTTACCTGCCGGTGCGAACTGCGGGTTCGGGCCGGGGGGCTGTTGCGGTGGGCAGAGGTTATGGCGGTCGCCGGGTCTGATCCGCTTGCGGGGGCCAGCGGAAGATTGCTGGTTCGTCGATGGCCGGGGGGACGAGGAGAGAGGACAAGGAGCGAGGTACGCCAGGGCGGGCTGCAACGAAGTCAGCGAAGGGCGGACCTTTCGGCCCTTCGCCCTGCCAGGGGGGGGCCGCAGGCATGCCCGGTTTCCAGAACATTCGCATCGATTCGGCTCGGGCCACCATCCTCTGCGTGGACAGCGATCCGGATACGCTTTCGGGGCTGACCGAGATCCTGCTGCACGCCGGCTTTGCCTGCGAGTGTTGTCCTGACGCCGACGCGGCCCGCCGCAGCGTCCAGCGGCACATCCCGGACCTGATCATCACCGGCGTCGAGATGGGGGAGACGAGCGGTTTTCAGCTGTTCCAGGAGCTGCAAACGTCGCTGCCCGAGCTGGGCGAGGTGCCGATGATCTTTCTGTCGGCCGCGGGGATTCCCGACGTGGTCCGTCAAGCGCACGAGGCGGGGGCCGCTTATTACTTAAGCAAGCCGTTTGATCCGAACGTATTGGTCGAGCTGGTGGACCGGGCGTTGTGGATGCCGCACATTGTCCGGAACCGCGTCCACGGCCGCCGCTCGGCCACGGCTCCCCGTTCGGCAGGTTGAGCCTGGGGGTTTTTGAAGCGGGATCCGGCGGCCGGCTGGCCACCGATTGACGGCCCTCGGTGGCCGGGCAGATAATCAGCGGTCCAGCGGGCTTTCTCCGCGGGGGGGCCGCCTGCTGGGGAATCTGCCGTTTCGCGACCCGCCGGCCTTCCCGCCGCTCAAACCGCCCAGGAGGTTCAACCATGGAGACGCTGACCAGCGATCAACTGACCCGCAAAAAATGTCTGCCCTGCGAGGGGGGGGTCCAGCCCTACACGGCCGAACAGTCCCGGGACCAGCTGGATCACCTGGAGGGCTGGTATCTGACCCACGAGGGACAGCGGATCCGCAAGGACTGGACGGTCCGTCACTTCATGGCGGGGATGGATTTCTTTCATCGCGTGGCTCAGCTGGCCGAAAGCGACGGCCATCACCCCGACTTGCACATCGAGGGTTACCGGAACGTGTCGATCGAACTGTGGACGCATGCCATCGGAGGGCTCTCGGAAAACGACTTCATCCTGGCCGCCAAAATCGACCAGGTCCCGATCGAGTTAAAGTCCTGACTGGCCACGTGGGGGGCGCGTGGTCGAGCGGATCGCGTGGCCGCCGGGCGGGGCCGCATCTTGCATTTCAGCAGAAGGGGATTTGTGGGCAGGCGGTCTGTGGGGGGAAGCGTGCGGCGGGGGCCTGGGGCCCGGCCGCTGGACCCCTCTGCGGGCCTTGAATTAAAATAAAAGGGTGGCGTCTTTCGCCCTGCCGGTGACGTTCGTCGCCATGGGGTCGGCGCTGTCGGCCGCAAGCCTGCGTGGCGGGCCATCCCGTTGGAAAAGAGGAGAGGGGCTTGTCGGGGGACGGTTGGCCCTGCCCCAGGGCCGGACCTTACCGCGGGCCGGCCGCGGAGGTGGTACCGCCGGGTGGCGTCACCGGCGGGTCGTCGCTCTCCGGGAAGTTCGAGGATTTGCATGTCGACCAGTATGGGCAGTTTCACGGACATTCTTTTGCGTCAGGGCGTGATCAGCCCTGATCAGTTGAATGAAGCCGAAGCGATGGCGCAGGAATCTGCGACCAGCGTCAGTGACGCTCTGGTCCGCCTGGGGTATGCCACCAGCGACGAGGTGATGCGGGCGGTGGCTGAGGAGCACCGTCTGGACTTTGTCAACCTGGAAGAGGTGGCGATACCTCCGGCGGTGATCGAGCTGGTCCCCGAATCGGTGGCTCGAGAAAACGTGATCCTCCCCATGTCGGACGAGGGGGATGCTTTGCGGGTGATTGTCAGCGATCCGCTGGACTTGGACACGTTTGACAAGCTGCGTTTCATTCTGAACCGCAAGATCGAGATCGCGCTGGCTCCGCGCGAGAACATTCTGCAGGCAATCAACCAGCACTACGGCGCGTTGGACGGCGAGAGTGCCGACTCGATGCTGCAGGATTTCACCGACACGGCGATCGATTTCACCGAAACCGAGGCCATGGAGGCGGCCAAGGACGAGGAGATCGACGAAAGCAGCGCCCCGATTGTGCGGCTGGCCAACTTGATTATCAGCGAAGCGGTTCAGTTGCGGGCTTCGGACATTCATGTGGAACCGTTCGAAGACCGGGTCCGCATTCGCTATCGCATCGATGGCGTATTGATTGAACGGGACAGCCCCCCCCGCCGCCTGCTGGGTGCTCTGCTGTCCCGGTTCAAGATCATGGCCAAGATGGACATTGCCGAGCGGCGGCGGACGCAGGACGGGCGGATCAAAGTCACGGTGGGGGAAAAACAGCTGGACTTGCGGGTCAGCATGCTGCCGACCAACCATGGCCAGTCGTGCGTGATGCGGCTGTTGGACAAGGACAACATCAAGATTGGCGTCCGCCAGCTGGGGTTGTCCGAAAACGACTTTCAGACGTTTTACAACCTGATCAAACGGCCGAACGGGATTTTCCTGGTGACCGGGCCGACCGGTTCTGGCAAAACCACCACGCTCTACGCCGCCCTCAACGAAATGAATTCGCCGGATCGCAAGATCATCACGGCGGAGGACCCGGTGGAATATTACCTTCGCGGGATCAACCAGGTGGAAGTCAAACACGCCATTGGGCTGGACTTCGCCCGCATCATCCGGTCCGTGCTGCGTCAAGCGCCCAACATCATTTTGGTGGGGGAAATGCGTGACACGGAGACGGCCGAAATGGGTATCCAGGCTTCGCTGACCGGCCACCTGGTCTTCAGCACTCTGCACACCAACGACGCGCCTAGCGCTTTGACTCGGTTGATCGACATGGGGGTGCCCCCCTACCTGGTGGCCAGCAGTATCCTCGCCGTGATGGCTCAACGACTGGTCCGCGTGGTCTGCACGAAGTGCAAGACCAGCATCCAGCCCAGCAAGACCGTCCTGGATGCCGCGGGCATCACCCCCGAGATGGCTCGGGGGGCCAACTTCGTCAAGGGGAAAGGGTGCGGCAATTGCCAGGACAAGGGTTTCCGGGGGCGGATCGGGATTTACGAACTGATGGCCATGACCCCCAAGCTGCGGGCCCTGGCCTTCGACAACGCTCCCACCCAGGAGGTCCGCAAGCAGGCGGTGGGGGACGGGATGAGCACCTTGTATGACGACGGGATCCGCAAGGTGCTGGACGGGATCACGACTTTGGAAGAAGTCTATCGGGTCGCCAAGAAAACGACGGAAGACTGAGCATGGCCACGATCCTCATCGAAAAACTCCTGGCGGCCGCGATCAAGCAGGGGACCAGCGATATTCATATTACCGTCGGCCAGCCCCCCGTGTTTCGCATCGACGGCCGCATGCGGAAGCTGGACACCAAGACGCTGGAGGCGGACGATACGGTTGCCTTGATGAAGAGCATCACGCCCGACCGCTGGCAGAACGAGCTGCAGGAGGTGGGCAGCGCCGATTTTGGCTTCTCCTTCGGCGAAGATACCCGTTTCCGCGTCTCGGTCTTCAAACAGCGGGGGATGGTCGCCATGGTCTTGCGGCAGATTCCCAGCACCTTGCTGACCATCGAACAGCTGGGCCTGCCGCTCATCTGCCAGCACCTCTGCATGCGCCCCCGCGGCCTGTTCCTGGTCACCGGACCGACCGGATCGGGCAAAAGCACCACCCTGGCCAGCATGATCAATTACATCAACGAAAACGCCGACCACCATATCATCACCATTGAAGATCCGATTGAATTCATTCACCACCACAAGAAGTCGACGGTCAACCAGCGGGAAATCGGCGTGGACGTACCCAACTTTGCCGAAGCGATTCGCCGCGCTTTGCGGCAGGACCCCGACGTGATCCTGGTGGGGGAAATGCGGGACCTGGAGACGATCGAGGCGGCGATCAGTGCGGCGGAAACGGGGCACGTTGTGTTCGGCACCCTCCACACCACCGGAGCTCAGGGGACCGTCAACCGGATTATCGACGCCTTTCCCACCAACCAGCAGGAACAGATTCGCACGCAGCTGTCCACCTCCATCATCGGGATCCTCTCTCAGGCTTTGCTGCCCAAAGCAGGGGGGGGCCGCGTGGCCGCTTACGAAATGCTGACCATGACGCCGGCCATCTCCAACCTGGTCCGCGAAAACAAGACCTTCCGCATCAATTCCGCCATCCAGACCGGCCAGAAACACGGGATGCAGCTGTTGGACGATCACCTGTTTCGGTTGTGGAAGGAAGAGCTGTGCGAGCGGGAGGACGTGTTGGCCAAAGCGAATGATCCGGGCGAGCTGGCCAACAAGATCGAAAAGGCCGGGCAAGGGATCCTGGACGAAGAGGTCGAAGAGGATTGAGCCATGGCCGTACGCCGCATCGGACAGATCCTGGTGGACCTGGGGTTCATTGACGAGCACCAGTTGGAACAGCTGGTGCTGGAACAGCATGACCGGCCCACCGACCTGATCGGTCAGATCGCCATGGACCTGGACATGATCACCGATGTCCAGCTGGCTCAGGCCCTGGCCGAACAGCTGGGCTTGCAGGTGGTCAACCTGGAAGAAACCGTGGTGCCGCCCGACGTCCTGGCTCAGATCACCGAACCGATGGCTCAGCTGTACCGCATCGTCCCCCTGGCGTTCAATCCGGACGAGCACGTGTTGACGATTGCCATGTGCGATCCTCAGAAGTTGTCGGTGCTGGACGAGCTGCGGACGTTTTTGGGATACGACATTCGGGCGGTGGTGGCCACCGAAGCCGACGTGCTCCGCTCGCTGGACCGTTACTACGCGGCCTCGGACGAGAGCTTCGAGAGCCTGGTGGCCGACATGGAGGAGGACGAAGAGTTGTCGGTGGCGGCCGGATCGCTGACCACCGACGGGCCGATCGATTTGACCAGCGTGGAGGCCCTGGCCGACAGTGCGCCGGTCCGCAAACTGCTGAACATGGTCCTCCTCCTGGCGATCAAGGACCGGGCCAGCGACTTGCACTTCGAGCCGTTTGAGGACGAATTTCGGATTCGGGTCAAGGCGGACGGGATNNCGCTACATCGCTCTGGCCATCACCTCGCGGATTAAGGTCATGGCCAACCTGGACATCGCCGAGCGCCGCCTGCCGCAGGACGGGCGCGTCGAGTTGCTGGTCGGAGGAAACCAGGTCGACCTGCGCGTCGCCGTGCTGCCGACCATGTTCGGCGAGAGCGTGGTGTTGCGGATCCTGGACCGCACCAACGTGGACCTGGACCTGGTCAACCTGGGGATGCCGCCCGATGTCCTGCAGCTGTTCCGCGGGCGGATCAACAAGCCCAACGGGATCGTGCTGGTCACCGGACCGACCGGTTCGGGCAAGACCACCACGCTGTACGCCGCGCTGGTCGAATTGAATAAGATCGAGGACAAGCTGATTACGACGGAGGACCCGGTCGAATACGACATTGACGGGATCATCCAATGCCCAATCGACACGGGCATTGGCAACACCTTCGCCAGTTGTCTGCGGGCCATTTTGCGGCAGGATCCTGACAAGGTCCTGGTGGGCGAGATTCGCGACCTGGAGACGGCCGAGATCGCGGTGCAAGCGTCGCTGACCGGGCACCTGGTCTTCAGCACCTTGCACACCAACGACGCGGCCAGCACGATTACCCGCTTGCGCAACATGGGGGTCCCCCCCTTCCTGATCACCGCCACCCTGGAAGCCATCCTCGCTCAACGACTCGTCCGCCGCGTCTGCACCGGCTGCAAGGAAGAGACCACGATGACGCCGGAAATCCTGGCCGAATTGCAAATGGAGGCGGCTGACGTGGCGGGGAAGAAGATTTACAAGGGGCGGGGGTGTGAAAATTGCAACAACACCGGCTATCGGGGGCGGGTGGGGTTGTACGAACTGTTGGAGGTCAACGACGAGATCCGGGACCTGATCATCCAGGGAGCCTCCACGGAACTGTTGCGCGATGCGGCCCGCCGCCACACGATGATCCCCCTGCGGGATGCCGGCCTGTTGCGGGCTTACGAGGGTTTGACCACCGTGGAAGAAGTGGTGCGAGAGACGATTTTGGAGGCGTAAATCGAGCGGCGGGGGGCCGATTTGCCCAAACCGCTCGACTTTTGCTATCATCTGGAAAGATCAAGGGACAGAGGCTGCCGGCTGCAGATCTGCGGATCGGCAGGGCCCGCGGGGCTGAGCTGAGGGAGTTCGCCATGCCGACCTTCCAGTTCGAGGCAATGGACTCGACCGGTCAAGAGATCCGGGACGTGGTCGAGGCCGAAAATCAGGACGAAGCGCAAGCCACCATCCGCAAGATGGGGTACTTCGTCACGAAGATCTCCGTCAAGAAAGCCCGCAAGACGGAGAAAGAGAAGAAAAAAGAGGCCAAGCCGGGCAAGGGCAAAGGCCGTTCGCTGGCCATCGGCGGCGTCAGCAGCAAGGCCCTGACCGCCTTCACCCGCCAACTGTCCATCCTCCAGGATGCCGGCCTGCCGATCTTGCGCAGCTTGAAGATCCTGGAGTCCCAGCAAAAGCCGGGCCGCCTGAAAAACAGCCTGCTGGATGTCTGCGACGAAATCGAATCGGGCTCGACGCTGTCCGAAGCCATGGCCAAGTGCCCCAAGACGTTCGACCGGCTGTACGTGAACATGATTCGGGCCGGCGAAGCCGGTGGGGCTCTGGAAGTCATCCTCCGCCGCCTGGCCGAATTCCAGGAACGGGCCGAAGCCCTCAAGCGGAAAGTCAAAGGGGCCTTGGTCTATCCCTGCGTGGTCATTGGGGTGGCCGTCAGCATCCTGACCTTCATCATGTGGAAGATCGTGCCCGCCTTCGAAAAAATCTTCCGCGACTTCGACGCCGAACTGCCGGCGCCGACCAAGTTCCTCATGGGCGTCTCGTGGTGGGTCGTCAACTGGGGCTTCCTGATCCCCATCATTCCCATCAGTATCTGGCTGTTGATCAAGCTGTTGCGGAAGTTCGAGCCGGGACGGATGGGATGGGACATGTTCCTGTTGAAGGTCCCCATCTTCGGCCAGCTGGTGGAAAAAAACATTATGGCCCGGACCACCCGGACCCTGGGCACCCTGATTGCCAGCGGCGTTCCCATCCTGGAGGCCTTGAATATTACCAAGGAGACCAGCAGCAATGCGGTGTTCGAGCGGATGTATGGCAAGGTGACCGAGGCGATTCGGGAGGGGGAATCGATTGCGCGGCCGATGAGCGAGTTTTCCCAGCTGGGCTTCCACCCCGTCTGCGCGGCGCTCTGGTTCTTCTTCTGCGCCGGCCCCATCGGGATCCTCCTGTACATGGGCAAAATACGGTCCCGGATTGTGGACGACCTGGTGGTGAACATGGTCGACGTGGGCGAAGAGACGGGCGAGCTGGACACGATGCTGTACAAGGTGGCCGACACCTACGACGAGGAGGTGGCGGTATTGACCGAGAGTTTGGTGAGTTTGATGGAGCCGATCTTGATTGTGGGGTTGGGCCTGGTGATCGGTTTTATCGTGATCGCCCTGTTCCTCCCGCTGATCAAGCTGATCCAGTCGCTGAGCTGAGCCCCCCCGGGGCGGGGCGAAAAAACAGGGCCAAAAACAGGGCCAAAAAC
>JABAOF010000640.1_pt6 | contig 10104 bp, 9 predicted proteins | sample 7062171 | NCBI WGS metagenome assembly JABAOF01 (sample SAMN14538628, study PRJNA623070) | marine sediment metagenome | biome: marine biome [ENVO:00000428]; feature: marine pelagic biome [ENVO:01000023]; material: deep marine sediment [ENVO:00002113] | place: India: Gulf of Khambhat ...
GTGGCGGGTGTGGGACATATTGCTATCTGCGATTTCGACAGCCCGGAACTCTCCAATCTCAACCGCCAGATTCTGCACAGTGACGCGCGTATCGGGGTGAATAAAGCGGAATCGGCGAAGATGACACTGAGCGAACTGAATCCCGATATTGAAATTACGCCTATCACCACACGCATCGAAGCCGACAATGTGGATGAACTGGTGGGTGATGCCGATATTATCGTTGACTGCATGGATAATTTCCCAACCCGCTTTGTGCTGAACGAGCACGCCAAGAAGAAAGCCATTCCCTTTGTCCACGCCAGTGTGTGGGGGCTGGAAGGCAAACTGACCTTCATCCAATCACCGGAAACGCCGTGTTTGCAGTGTATTTTCCCGGTTGCGCCGCCGAAAGAAGTCTTCCCTGTGCTTGGCGCGGTGCCGGGGATGATCGGGTGCCTGCAGGCGATTGAAACCCTCAAATACCTGACGGGTGTGGGTGAGAACCTGAAGAACAAACTCCTGGTCTGGAGCGGCCTGGAGATGGAGTTCTCCACCTTCCCCATAATGAAGAACCCCAACTGTCCGGTGTGTGGCAAGTAGCAGCGAGACAGAGCGGCGGGCATAGTAATGCCCGCCCTACAAGAAATCAAACATCACTTGTGATACAATCCGATTCCGCTGTAGGGCGGGGCATCCTTGCCCCGCCGTGTTGTTCATTCCAGCGGCCAAGCGGGGATGGCTTCATCAATCTCAGCCATGAGACGGATGGTTTCTTTCAGAGCAACAACGATCTTCTTGTAGGTTTCCGTGTCGTTATATGTCAGGTTACAACCCCTTCGGTCTTTCAGCCACTTCTGGCAAACCTGGTATCCCCCTACCTGGAACTCCCACACTTCGGGGGGCACACCCTCGAAATACTGCCCCTTCTTATCAGTGCCCGGCTTATCCCCGCTGATGTAAACACGCCCCTCCTTCAAAGGCTTTCCGGTGCCAGGCTCTGCTTCACCTGGAGCCATATATTTGGGATGGAACTTTTCAACCAGGTTATCGCCTCGCACCGGATAAGAGACTGCCGGGTTCTGCAAAGCGGGAGATTCCAGCAGGTGAAGGGCAACCAACTGCTCACCTTTCTGACACAGTGTACGGAAAAGCCCTACATTTGAGGTAAGAGGCACGCGCGGAAAGTCAATCTTCAAGAACTCGGTATATCTCCTCCGATAGGTCGGAGAATGGAATACGGCGTAAATGTAATTAAAGACATCTTCCGGGCCGAAGGTCTTTTTAAGGTCACCAGGACCATCGGAAATAAAGGTCAGGCACAGGTGCTTGGAGAGTTCAGCAATGAACTTTGGACTAATATTGGGATGGCGCTCTTGGCCGTCACTGAAGAGTTCTCCCTCCTTATCCTCATTAGGGTAGAGGTAGAGAGGGAAAAGGCTGTCTATCGTCTTCAGAGAAATCATAACGTGCTCAACCGATGCGCGCGAAACTCCAAGATGCTGCCATGGACCAACAGTCTCTACGCGACGCGGAACGACCAAGCCAATGTTCTCCCCGGCCATCATGTGGCGCATCACCTCGGGACGTGGCATGCATATGAAGCCTCTGGAACGCCCCGTGTAGTAGGTGAAACGCGTATCGAAAGGCCGATAGGCAATAGATGAAATCCGGCTCTTTTTGGGCCCCGAATCTCTAAGGTCTTTCTGGGCGAGAGCTACCTTCCAGTCTCGTGCGTCCTTTGGCAGTTGGTATTTGGCCTTTGCTTCGCCCTCTGGAAGCGCGGCAAAATCACGGACGACCCTCCAAACATCATCCTCGGTCCAATGGATGGTAAGGTTGTCTCTGGCCGTAACAATGCCGACAGAATTGACCGGCATGATTTCTGTTACACGCCAACCTCGTTCGTACTCGGCTTTCAAGTCGTTTTCTTGTGGCACAAATAAGTAAGAAGGTGACTGCGGCGTAAGTTCTTCCCAATCGGTATCTGCTGTCTCTTGGGCGAGGAGCGAGTGGTACTTATCCTTCCTTAGCCCCCACAAATCGGCATAATGAACCTTTGCCGGTTCCGTTTTGCCTGGCTCCTTGACGAAGATACCGATGGCAACACCTTGTTGGATGTCAAATACATTCTCGTCCTTGGAGCCATCTGGACATTTCTCTTTCTTTTTTGTGTTGCCATGCAGATTGAGGATGTAAATATCGGTAAAGGCGTTCATCAATTGCTGGCGCATGCCGCGAAAGGTCGGGTTGTCGAGGTAGCCGTGATTTGTGATGAAAGCAAGTATCCCTTCACCAGTCTGATCAATTCGCCGCTGGCCGAAGCGGATGAATTTCACATAATCATCTTGGAGCCACTTCGGGTTTCTCTCCCCCAAAGGCTGTCCGTCAACCTGGTAGTAATCTTGCAGAAGATTACCGATCAAGGTTCTTACCCTTTTGCCGTCTTTCATTTCCCAACTGCGGTTTGCGGAGTGCCCGGAATACGGGGGATTTCCCATTACCACCAAGACAGGTTTGTCGCGCTTGACCTCTGCGGCGGCGTGGGCTTCATCGCTGATGATACGCAAGGGGCCGAAGAGAGTCTCCGCCCGCCGCTCCGCTTCTTCCAGGGTATTGGTGAGATAGATGCCCAGCCGCTCATCACCGGAGAAGTCATAGGCCCATTTCTCCCGCTGTGCTGCCCTGAAATCCTGTCCGGCGAGTTGCATTCCAAGTTTGAAATGGGCGACTGCATAGGGGGCCATCAGGAGTTCGAACCCGAAGAGACGCGGAAGTAATTGGTCCTTTACGAAGCCCGACCACATACCGGCATCGTTTCGCCGCTTGAACTCATCGCGGATATGATCCACTACCGCGTAAAGGAAAGTACCGGTTCCGCAGGCAGGGTCAAGAACAAGGACGCGGGGCGCCTTTTTCTTCACTCGTCTTTGTTGTTTGCCATCCTCTTCAATGCGCTCGTATTCAATTGTCTGGGTGTCGGCCAGACCCCCCGGACAGTTGAACCTGGTTTTGAGCAAGTGGTCTACAGACCTCACGATATAGGAGACAACCGGCTCCGGAGTGTAGTAGACCCCGCGCATCTCGCGAATCTTCGGATCATAAGCAGCGAGGAAAGTTTCATAGAAGTGGACTACGGGATCTTCTTTTCGGGTGCGCTTGCCGAAGTGTTCCAGAATTGCGGCCATGTCGCAGTCGGCCAGAAGTTGAGCAAGGTCATCCACAAAACCCGCGGACGGTTCATCATCGAGGTCGGTGCCGGTGATGATCTCAAAGAGGCGGCGCAAGAAAGGGTTGGTCTTGGGGATTTCTCTGGCAGCTCCAAGCCTTCTGAATCTGCCTTTTCCCTGATGATTGCAGCGGGCTGCGAAAAGCCCGTAGGCAAGTGTCTGAGCGAACATGTCAGCGAACTCGGGAGTCTTCTCCGTCTTCTCGAGATCTGGTATCAGAGTCTTTGCAAAGGCTCCCCGAAGATCGCGAAGCATGACTGATGCTTTGTCAGTTTCGAATGCGGTTAGGACAATGTCTCGGACGGTATGTGTCAGCCGAGCCATACGAAGGGCCAAATCTTTGGGGGTGGAGACATCTTGAGGTTTGTGATTTAAGAAGGATTCCAGTATTTCCAAGACGGCGTCTTGCCGGCCCGATTCTGGAGTGAGTTTTCCGTCAGGAGCCAGCGCACCAAGGCTTGCAGCCGCGCGCCTTTCTCCGTCTACATACCAGCAAAAATCAATAAAGTTTGTGAGGAGAAGATTGTCAATCCTGAGATAGCGTTTCAGTTGGCCGCCCTCAACCGTTGAAGGAGCGGATCGAAAAGCATCCTTCTCGATTTTTTTCAGCGGCTTTTCCAGATCCTTTGCTTCAACATAGCCGATTGTGAGAGACCCGTGTGAGGAAGCTCGCGAAATGCGAAAATCCGGTACGCCGCATTCTATCCTCTTGGTTTCGGGGGTGGCCGTTATGCCCGGGACAAGATCTTCCAGAAACCGTTTGAGAGCGGGATAATAACTCCGCTCCGTCGCCCCTCCCAACTAGAGTGTTTTCTTGATCTCGCGCAGATATGTCTGTAGAGGCGCGGCCATAAACCTTGTCCGTAGGTCAGGAATAACAGCCAACCGATGTTATATCATGCAAGAAACACTTAAGGCAAGGAGCGGAAAGCGGCGGGCATAGTAATGCCCGCCCTACAACAGATCAAACATCGCTCGTGATGCAATGCTATTCCACTGTAGGGCGGGGGTTCCATCCCCCGCCGTGTTGTTCATTCCAGCGGCCAAGCATCTACAGACTACTAGGTGTCGAGTATTCCTTCACGCAATCCCTGAGGCAGTGGTGCGGGGCGCTCGCAGGTGCTGGACAGTTCAATGCTCTTGCCTTCATTTGATGCGGTATGTATTGCGTGCATGATCTCCAGCGCGTGGTAGGTCATCTTCCCATTTGCCCGATGGGGCCGGCCGGTGCGAAGGGCATAGGCCATGTCGGCCAGGCCGATACTGCGGCTTTCCTCAGCATAGCCGTGTGTCAGCGGAACTTCCTCCCATTCGCCGCCCGCGCGCAAGATACGAACCGGCCCGCCGAAGCAATTCGGATCCGGCACACTCAATGTCCCCTCAGAGCCATAGATTTCGATGTACGGCGTCTCCGATCCCCACACATCAAATGAGGTGATGATGGTCCCGACGGCGCCGCCTGCGAAATTCATTATCCCGGCGATGTGGGTGGGCACTTCGACATTAATCTTCGCGCCCCGCTTCGGTTCACTGGTGATGGTGCGGTCTGGAAAAGAGATGCGAGCGGAACCGGCAACACGGCGCACAGGCCCCAGGAGCGCAATCAACGCAGTTAAATAATAAGGCCCCATGTCGAACATGGGCCCGGCGCCGGCCTTGTAGAAGAACTCCGGATCGGGATGCCAGCCTTCGTGGCCGTGGTGCATCATAAATGCATTTGCCGCAACCGGCTCGCCTATTTCGCCGTCATCAATCAATTTGCGGCAGGTCTGGATTCCCGCGCCCATGAAAGTATCCGGCGCGCCGCCAACCAGCAGATTCCCGGCGTCGGCGGCTTCGAGTATCCAGCGGCCTTCTTCGGTCGCTGCGGCCAGGGGCTTTTCGTTATAAACATTCTTGCCCGCTTGAATCGCCTGCATGGCGACTTCAAAGTGGGCATCCGGGCTGGTGATGTTAAGTACGATCTCGATTTCAGGATCAGCCAGCAGCCCCTCATTATCACAGGCATTGAGATTGAACTTATCCGCCTTCGCGTCTGCCCGCTCTCTAATCAGGTCCGAGCAGGCAACAATGTCTAGGATTTCAAACTTGCGCGCGGTCGAAAAATAGGTATCACTGATATTACCGCAGCCGATTACTCCTACTTTGACAGGCTTCATTCCCATTGCCAACCTCTTCTTGAGGGGGAAGCCACGGGTTTCCCCCTCAGATTCAGCCGTCGTAGCCAAAGGCTACTATGGCGAAGTCGGCCTCCCCTCCCGGTTTTCTCAGTACTGACGTATACCTTACAACTAGTCCGCCCTTGCGCCCTGACTTCTATACATGCTTCCAGAGCGTCACCCTCGCCTCTCTCCTACACAGGATACGTAATCCTGACTCGCACCGCGACCTCCTTCAGCAACTCTTAAACACGCGTGGCCCACATCATGCCGCGTTTGATTATCTCTGTCGCTTCAGGAACTTCGAAATCTTTTGCCACATGGCCCAAAGAGCAATAGAAGACGCGAGCTGCTCCATAGACCCGCTTCCACACCACCGGCATCACCACACCTTCGATCCAGGGGCAATGTTCTCCGCCGAAGGTCGTTGTCGCCAGAACTTCATTGGAGGGGTCGACATGCATGTAGTACTGTTCGGAATTCATCTTGAAGTCTGACAAGCCCGCGGTGATGGGATCCTCGTGGTTGATGATATTCACTTCATAATCAATTACCCCGCCCGGGTGAACCACCCACTGGCCCCCGACCATGAACTGGTATTCACAGTTATTGCGGAAGGAATCTCCCATCCCTCCATGCCAGCCCGCGATACCGACACCGCTCTTCACCGCCTCCAGCAGGCCTTTTTCCTGGTCATCGGTAATCGTCCCCATCGTCCACACCGGAACGATTAGGTTCAAGGACATCATATAGTCCTTTTCGAGATAGACATCCAGCGTGTCGGAAACTCTCACATTGAACCCCTGAGACTCCAGATAGGGTGCAAAGATATCTACACACTGTCTTGGCTCATGACCGTCCCAGCCGCCCCAGACCATCAGCGCTGACTTCATCATTCACTCCTCGAAGGCTAGTTGCCACCGGCAAGGATAGCAGAGAGAAAGTGCTCCGGTAAAGCGGAAAGCCCATGTTTGGCTTGGCGGACAAACCTGCCCTGGGGTTACCTCGAAAAGGGCAACGGGTCGCCGCGGAGAAGTATCTCAGAGGAGTTTTTTCGGAGAGTGTTAATGAAACTGCTGGTGGTGCGATTGTCGGCTGACGATGTGGAGAAGATGAAGGCGGCTGCGCCTTCGGTCGAGATAAGAGTGGCACAGAGCGATGGGGCGGTGGCGGGAGAAATGGCGGATGCGGAGATATACCTCCCCGGTCCCCGGGAACCGGAGCACTTCGCCAATGCAAAGAAACTGCGCTGGGTGCACTGCATGTGGGCGGGCATGGACCACAGCCCGTTCCTGTCCGCGCTGGGACAAGATGTGATTGTAACCAACTCGGCAGGAGTATTTGCGGTGCCAATTGCGGAACACTCTCTCGCCCTGATTACCGCGTTTAGCCGGGGCATCCATTTCTGTTTGCGCAGACCCAAGGAAGAGGTCTGGGGCGGTGAAGAGCACTGGAAAAGGCTGGAGCCACATATCTCCGATCTCGAAGGCGCAACCCTCGGCGTAATCGGCCATGGAGGCATCGGCCGCGCCGCTGCCCAAAGAGCCAAGGCATTCGGGATGCGGATTCTCGCCCTGGCGCGTCATCCCAGGCAGGGTGACGGCATCGCAGATGCAGTGCGAGGGCCGGAGGGGCTGGAGGACTTGCTGAAGGAATCCGATTATGTGCTCATCAGTTGTCCCCTCACAGAAGAGACGCAGGGGCTCATCGGCGCACATGAACTCTCCCTCATGAAACCGAACGCGGTCATAGTCAACATTGCCCGAGGAGGGATAATTGACGAAGCCGCGCTCATCTCTGCACTCCAGAGCAGAAAGATTCGCGGTGCGGGCTTGGATGTTACTTCACAAGAGCCGCTGCCCTTTGACAGCCCCTTGTGGGAGATGGAGAATGTCATCATCACACCACATGTGGGAGGCAGTTCCCCGATGACCTGGCGGCGGCAATTGGATCTGTTTCTGGAGAACCTGCGGCGCTACGAAACGGGGCGGATGCTTCTAAATGTGGTTGATAGAGAAATTGGATACTGAAGGCATTCTCCGCAATGCCTCAACAAATTACACCCAATAAAGGAGTGCCCGATGGTAACACAGACCACTGAATGCAAGCGTGTGCTTGCAATGAGACTGAATCCGGGAGAGGACATTCTGCAATCACTGCGCGCCGCGGTGAAGGAGAATAATATCCAGAACGGCTTCTTTCTGGGAGGGGCGGGCTCGGTCAGCCGCTACCGGGTGCATGTGGTGGAGACAACGAACTTGCCGCCGGGGGATCTGTTCTTCGAAGAGGACGGGCCCTACGATGTCCTCGATGTCACCGGAGTGGTGATAAACGGACGCGTTCATGCCCACATCGTCTTCTCGGACAAAGATAAGGCCTCGGGCGGTCACCTGGAGGAAGGCTGCACGGTGCTCACCTTTGCCATGATAGTGCTGGCCGAGACACCTGGCGTTGACCTGACTGACTGGGACAGCATCCGCTCTCTGTGAGCCGGCGGCGCTTCAGCCTGCGGCCACCAGCGCGCGGGCGATTCGCCAGCCGACCCAACCGGGGTAGAAGAAGTCACTGCCGCACTGCAGGAGAATGCGTTTCTCTACCAGCGCGCGGATTTCCCCATCATAGGCCGCGTATTGGTCCGCATCGTCACCCGCGGGGTACTCCCTGTCGCCGACACGAAAGGTGGGGTGTGCCCGATCCTTCAATCTGAAGCGATACATTACCCCACCCGCGGCCACTATCTCTTTGAGCAGTTGCCTTTGCCATGCGGTCAGTCCTCGCAGCAACTTCTGCTCAAATTCCGCCAACTCGTCTACGATTACATCTGACACGAACTTCTCACTCCATTCTGTTCTTCGCCAAACCGACGGAAGAACCTTCCGGCACCATTTGTGGCTCACGGGCGAGGGTGCGCGGTTCAGTCAGCCGATATGCGTTCAACAATGCCAGCAGGCCGCCCATCGCGGCAAGCGCGAAGACCGCCTCATAGGGAAAGAACTTGAGAAGTAAGCCACCGATTACGGGCATGAGAGCGGTGGGAGCAAGCAAAGTACCGTTCATCCCGATGAAAGCGATCCTCTCCTCGTCTTGCGTGATTTCGAGAAGGAAGTTGGTGAATCCTATCCAGGAGCCGCCTCCTGCGGCCGATGCCACAGTGAAGACGATGGCGTAAGCATAATAGGTCATGGGCGCAGTCAGTGGAAGGAAGGGCACAGCAATGGCGACCAGTGGAGCCGTCACTCCCAGCCAGCAGACGGCGCGGATTACCCGCGTGCTTCCCTTCAGATCGCTCAGATAGGCCCATATCAGGCTGCCCCCGATGGCTCCCACGGTTCCCGCCCAGATGAAGACCCCGCTGGTCCAAGGCGGCGCCCCCAGCCTGGTCTCTGCATATATCACGTAGAAGGGAACCGCAATGAACCCGATTCCTCCCAGCAGTTGGGTCTTTACCATACGGAGGAATTCCGGTTTTTCCCGCAGCGCTCCAGGAATTCTCTTTACCATTTGTGCGAGGTTCTGCCGCTCTTTCATTACGGGTCTGATTGGTTCCCGGACAAGAGCCAGGAAAGCCGCCGAAAGCATCATCCCCGCGAAATAGAGGCCAAAGAGGAATGCGTAATTTGCCGGATAGGCCATTCCATCACTGGCAAGTACGCGCCGGACTGTCTCTCCCGCGATGACGGCGATGCCGCCGCCCAGGAATTGCTGGCCGCCGAACAGCCGGCCTCGCAGGGTGGGGCGAATGCACTTGGCGACGATGTCATTCCAGCCGACAAGAGTCATCCCGTCGGTAAAGCAAAAGATAACATAAGCAGTCACTACCGCCGCCAGCACAAGGGCCGGGTCGGACTTTGCCATCAACAGTATGATGATCGCCAATGGCGCAAAAGGCAGCCTGCCGATAATGACCAGAGACATCAGGAACGGCATTTTCCTGGGGCGATGCTGGAGAAAACTCGCCGCCGCCAATTGCGGCAGGATCCAGCCGGCCTGCTGGATGGCTGTAAGGGCGCCAATGGCTACTGTGGAATCGGTCAAGGTGCGCACGAAAACAGGAAGTACAGCCACTGGTTGAACAAAGGCAAATGCCCCAACGAAAAAAGCCGCATCAAGGGTGAGGGCAACGAAATTCCATCTTGTATTTGAGTCCTTCTCCATTTACGGCCTTTCTCAAATCTCGCACCTGTAGGAAGCCCAACAGCCTATTTCTACTATTCAGCCCGCCACACTTCCTGGCGGGCAAAACAGCAGAGGCTGTGTCTTCGACTATGATATTTTCGCAATTGTGCCGCCGCGCTTCAAGCCCTGTTGAGCAGGCCTTGCCTGCGAAGTTCGGCCATCACCGTCTCCGCTTCCTGCCGGATGTCGCCTTTTGTGGTGTCAATCTTGACTTCCGGGTTCACCGGCGGCTCGTAGGGCACTTGCAGGCCCGGCACATTTGTATAGATACCTTCTTTCGCCTTCTTATAAATCTGCTTCGGGTCCCGCCGCTGACACTCCTCCAAGGGGCAATCTATATGTACTTCGATAAAATGTTCCAGCCGCCCACGCACTTGCTCTCTCAGCTGCCGCTCCGCACCAGTGGCGTCGAAAATGACGTTCACTCCATTCTGGACAAGCAGTTCCCCCACCGTAATGAGCAGACGATAGAATTTCTCCCGATCAGGGGGCTCATAGCCAAGGTCAGGGGCCAGAACAGGCCGCATAGCATCTGATTCGAGCACCTGGACGGCGATGTT
>JABAOF010040019.1_pt2 | contig 10104 bp, 11 predicted proteins | sample 7062171 | NCBI WGS metagenome assembly JABAOF01 (sample SAMN14538628, study PRJNA623070) | marine sediment metagenome | biome: marine biome [ENVO:00000428]; feature: marine pelagic biome [ENVO:01000023]; material: deep marine sediment [ENVO:00002113] | place: India: Gulf of Khambhat ...
TGGGAAAGCATTGTTTAAAAGCCTGGGGGACAGAAATGACGATATCTCCCAGGTAAAACGACCCGTCGGCCCCTTTCTCTCCCAGAGGAAAGCTTAGAACATCGGTGGGCGCGTCTTTTTTTAAGTACAAGCGATTTAATCTCCTGATGGTTCTTGTCCCCACGAAGACCACCGAAATCTCAGGGTCTTCCAGTTGATAGTGCTTGACCAATCTTTGCAGCAACAAATTAAATTTTCTTCTGTTTATCCAGTATCTCTTTTGCTGATTTATTATGGTTATCATCGGCGTTTTTCTTTTTTTCTGTCTTTTTTTTCTGTTTCATCTCAAAATCAAATCCAGGATATTCCACTCGGCGCTGATAAACCGTTTCGAGGCTGCTGAGGAAAGAAGCGGCGACAGCCCTCAATTCCTTAAGCGAATAATCGCAGTCATCCAGCTGGCCGTCCTCGAGAGTGCTGTTAATAATATCTGTGATGACTTTTTTGAAGGTAGTTTCTGAATAAGAAGTCAGACTTCGGGAGGCAGCCTCGATAGCATCAGCCAGCATGATGAGAGCCGCTTCCTTGCTTTTGGGCTTGGGCCCTGGATACCGATAACTTTCCTCGCCGATTGTTTGCATCTCTGGATCATATTTCTCTTTGGCTTTTTGGAAAAAATACCTGACAAGCGAAGTTCCATGATGCTGTTCGATGATCTCTCTGATTTTTCTGGGGAGTTTCAGCTTTTTTGCCTGATCCAGTCCTTCCTTGACATGGTTGATGATGACCAGAGTACTCATGCTCGGCTTTAGATCTTTGTGCATATCCGGATTACGAGTCATGTTTTCGATAAAATACTCAGGTCTTTTAGTTTTGCCGATATCATGGTACAGGGCTCCGGCTTTAACGAGCATGGGATCGAGCCGAATTGCCTCGGCTGCCTTCTCAGCCAGGGCAGCTACGATCAGTGAATGATGATAGGATCCCGGAGCCTCCATGGCCATCTCCTTGAAAACGGGCAGGTCTGAATTCGTGAGCTCGAACAGTTTGGTTTGAGTCACGAATCCGAAGACATATTCGAAAACAGGAAGAAGGACAAAGGCCAAGGCTGCACTCAGGACTCCGCCTAAGATGCCCATCAAGATTTCACTCGTGAACAGCTCGAAAGCTCCCATTTTTTCTCGGATAAGATGGATGGTGATGATGACAAACATGTTGGTCGGAGCCACCACAAACAGGCCTGCTCGGAACGGTGTGGTTCTTTTCTGCCGTCCGTAATATTTGAGGCCATAAATAGCGGCAAATCCTCCGGTCAAGCAGAATATCATCAAGAAAAAATTCGTCTTAAAAAGATAGCCGACGAGCAAGCTGTTGATAACGGCAAAGATGATTGCCGAAGAAATGGTAGTCAAGAAGGCAAAGATAAGGACTCCGAATTGGAAGGGGATGGCATACCAATAACTTTCTTCAAACGTGAAGATAGAGAAATTGGCGTATTCGCTGAACGTGCTGGCTAGGAGCATGGAGATTTTGTACAGGAAGAGGCTCAGAATAAGGGTTATGCCCATCATGATGAAATTTCGGAGAGCTTCCTGGTAGTTCAAGAGCGATTTTAGGTAATACAATAGTGTTAAGAAAAGAAGACCAAAAAGAAGGAAAGTGCCGATAAAGTTTGTCAGCCAGCTTGGCTTAGCCTCGATATTTTGATTTATGATTTGGATCTGTTTTAAAGCATCTTGGTTCACCTCATCGCCCTTGCGGAGAATCACCTTGCCTTTTTTTATTGTGTAGAAGACGATTTCCACTCGATCTCGAGCCGCTTTTTTTCGGGCTTCTGTTTCTAATTTATCGTAGTTGAGATTAGCCGCAATGAATAGATGAGAGAGGGTGCTGAGGATTAATTTTTCTGGTTTTGTCAGCTCTAGTTGTTCGATTTCTGCGGAGAGGTTTTGTTTGCTTTCTTCGACATCCTGAATATCAGGGACCCTGACGTTTCTTTCGCTCTCGGGAGTAAGCCACAATGTCAGCCCCTTTTCCTGTTCATCATGGATAAACAGATTCTTGGTCAGGATAATGCCTTTCTTGGAAATTTTCCCGATGAGGCTGATCAGGCTTTCCTCGATGTTGGCTGTAAATTTGATTTTAGCCAGTGATCTGACGGTCGTGGCCGAGATTTCAAGGCCGTAGGTATCCAGGATATCCTTCTGGAATTCCTCCACTCTTTTTGCGTTCACGGGCTCCTCGAGCCATTCCCGACCGTAAGCGAAGAATTCGCGAGTTTTCTCCTCTGTGTTGAGGAATACATTAGGATCCAGCCGGTAAACCGGCAGGATTACCTCTTCAGCTTCCTTTCTTCTTTTTTCTGTGGTTTCTCTGTCGACGATGGTTAAATCAGTCGGGGCGACAATATCTGAAGAGGCAATTTCTCCCTCTTCAGGAGTTGGTAAGGATTTCGATGGTAAATAAGAGATGAAATAGGCCAGGACAAGGACAAACAGAAAAAGATATAAAAACGGATTCCTGATGAGTTTCTTGAGAAAGGGAAGTTTTTCTTTTTTGGAGGCAGACTGGTTATTGCTCGGTTTTTTGGATGGTGGGTCTTTACTCCGGAAGAGCTTGATTTTTTTAAACGATATCGTGTCCATTTATCTTTGTTGCGACTTTCTTTCAGCCTTATCGTAGGCTTTGATGATTTTTTGAACCAAGGGATGTCTGACCACATCCTTTTCGTTGAAGTAAACAATGGCGATTTCCTTGATCGGAGAGAGAATTTTGATGGCGTGCAAAACGCCAGATTTTTTAGGCTGGGGAAGGTCTATCTGAGTGATATCGGCGGTGACGATGAGTTTGGAGTCGAATCCGGTCCGGGTGAGGATCATCTTCATCTGTTCTTTTGTCGTGTTTTGGGCTTCGTCGAGGATGATGAAAGAAGAATTCAAGGTCCGACCTCTCATGTAGGCTAAGGGGGCGATTTCGATAATGCCGTTTTCGATGAGCCGGTGAGCTTGTTCGGTTTGAGCGAGATCATACAGGGCATCGTAAAGGGGGCGAAGATAGGGATTGATTTTCTGGACCATATCCCCGGGTAAGAATCCCAATTTTTCTCCAGCTTCCACGGCCGGGCGTGTGAGGATGATGCGGGTGACGGTTTTATCTTGGAGGTAGGAGAGGGCCATAGCCATGGCCAGGTAGGTCTTCCCAGTTCCTGCTGGTCCGATACCGAAGACCAAATCGCGGGCTTTTATGGCTTGGATATATTCTTGCTGATTGAGACTCTTGGGAGTTACAGATTTGCGTGAGAGGTCTAATGGTTCTGCTGGAAAAAACTTCTCCAGTTGTTGGCTGTGACCTTCCTCTAGGAGGTCGAGGGCGATGTTAAAATCTTCTTCCTTCAAGTTATATCCTTTCTCCTCCAATTCTCTCATTTTGTCGAAGTAATATTTGGCGAATTCAACTTTTTCTTCTTCCCCATCAATGAGTAAGCTGTCGCCACGCACAGAGAGGCTGATTCCCAGTCGCTTCTCGAGTCTCTTCAGATTCCTATCTAAAACTCCAGAAAAGGCATTTTTCTTGACAAAGGGATGTTCAATTTTCTCCATATTAGATAGTAAGGGAGGATATCTTCCGCATTTTAGTCATTATAAACACCAAAGAGCCTCGTTTGTCAAGCTCACCAGGGGAGAAAGGACAAGGATAGGGGGCGCTCCTGCTCTTTCTCATCATTCCAGAATAAGCTTGTGCCTACGTAGGCAGGTGCAGGAATGACGATGAAGATTGGCTCTCCGCATTCGCAAAAATGTCATTCTTAAAACAATAAGCGTCTTTATAACTAAATGGGAGATGAGCCAAATATTTTTCCTCTAACTGAAGTAGCCAGTCTCCTTTTAACTTGAAAAAAGGTCTGAGGTGATGTATAAATCATGTTTAATCGAACGCATTTAAATTCAATCCTTTAGAAGAAAGTTTCTAAACACATTATATGAATAAATGAGATAAGGAGAGAACAATGGGCAAAGAATTCACAACCGTATCCATCCCCACTTCCTTGTATAATCAGATAGAAGAAAAGATCAAGGATTCCGAAATCACATCTGTCGCCAGCTATGTGACCAAGGTCTTAAAAGAGAGCTTGAGTAAGGAACAAAAGACGCAACAGCCAATGAGCAAAGAGGATGAGGAGAAAGTCAAAGAAAAACTCAAAGCGTTAGGCTATATCGATTGATGAGAAGAAACATCGAACATTACTGAAAGTTATTGAGCTAGGCGATGGTAATTTCCTTTCTGTCGAATAGAAAGCAAGATTTTTTGTATGGATAAGAAGTTTTTAGTGATCGGGTTGGACTGTGCTCCAGGCAAGATCGTTTTTGACCGTCGGGAGGAACTTCCTGTTCTCAATAAACTTATTAATAACGGTTTGTACGGGAATCTCACGAGTTCTGATCCGCCGATCACAATTCCGGCCTGGATGGTGATGTCGACCGGTATGGATTCAGGAAGACTTGGTCTCTACGGATTTAGACACCGTAAGAACTACTCTTATAAAGACATCTGGATTGCCACGTCTCTTTCGATAAATGAAAAGACCGTTTGGGATTATATCGGGGAAAGCGGAGGGCAGAGCTGTTTGGTGAGTGTGCCTCCGAGCTATCCGCCCCGAGCCGTGACTGGAAACCTCATCAGCTGCTTCATCACTCCAGGCGAGGAAAAAGAATACACCTACCCACCAGAACTCAGACAGGAAATCGAGGAAAGATTCGGGCCCTACATGTTTGATGTTGAGTTTCGCACAGACGAGAAAGACGTCCTTCTTGACCAGGTTTACAGGATGACAAATCAAAGATTTGAAATCTTAAATTACCTCATCCGTGAGAAGAAATGGGATTTTTTCATGTTCGTCGAGATCGGAGTGGACCGCATCCACCATGCCTTCTGGAAATACATGGATCCCGAGCACCATCTTTATGAAAAAGGCAACAAGTATGAAACCGTGATCATGGATTACTACAAAAACTTGGACAAAAAGCTGGGGAAGCTTCTAGTCGCAATAGACGAAAACACGATGGTGCTCGTTGTTTCTGACCATGGGGCTAAAAGAATGAAAGGCGCTTTTTGTATTAATGAGTGGTTAATCGAGCAGGGCGACCTCGTGGTCAAGAAAAGGCCCGATGCTCCCATCAGCCTAGAAAAAGTGGATATCGACTGGTCACGTTCTAAAGCTTGGGGATGGGGTGGTTATTATGCCCGACTTTTTCTGAACATCGAAGGGAGGGAGGAGCAGGGGATTATCCCCCCTGAGGACTATGAGAAAGAAAGAGACGCATTGNNAGGACTGGAAGACCAAGATTTTCAAACCTCAAGAATACTTTCCAGAGGCCCGAGGAGATTATCCAGACCTGATGGTTTATTTTGATGAATTATCCTGGCGCTCGGCGGGGACTCTTGGGCATCCAGGAAAATATCTATTGGAGAATGACACTGGTCCAGACGATGCCGTCCATGCGCAGGAGGGAATTTATATTTTGTATGATCCGCAGGAAAGACTTAACATGAGAAAAGACGCCCATATTCTGGATATCGCTCCGACGATTCTGCACGCCATGGGTATCAATGTTCCCGAGAATATGCGAGGGAAAATCATCAATAAATAGAGGAATAATTTCCTGATAGAAATTCGAATTACTAAAAAAAGGAAAACACGAATTCTCTGTGTTGTGTAAAAATAATGGCTAGATACCTTGTTACTGGGGGAGCCGGGTTCATAGGTTCTCATATCGCTGAAGAACTGGTTAATAGGGGAGAAGAGGTTCGGGTTATCGACAATTTTTTAACCGGGAAAAGGGACAACCTTGCCTCATTTATTGATAAAGTCGAGTTTATCGAGAGTGATATAAGAGATTTAAAGACATGTCAAAAGGTAGTGAGAGGTGTGGATTTTGTCCTGCATCAGGCTGCTCTGCCCTCTGTGCCTCGTTCTATCGAAAATCCTCTTCTGACTAGTGAGATTAACATTCAGGGAACGCTAAACCTTTTGTGCGCAGCCAGAGACGCTGATGTCAAGACGTTCGTCTTTGCTTCTTCCTCTTCTGTGTATGGAGATGATCCTCAGCTTCCCAAGGTCGAGGATATGAAGACCTCACCGCTTTCCCCTTACGCTGTGACAAAGAACGTGGGGGAATTGTATTGTCAGGTTTTCAATCAGATCTATGGGCTTTCTACCATCTGTCTTCGCTATTTTAATGTCTTTGGCCCTCGTCAAGATCCATTTTCCCAGTACGCCGCAGTGATTCCGAATTTCATAGTCAAGATGCTCGAAGGAGAACAGCCCGTAATCTTTGGCGATGGACAGCAGTCAAGGGATTTCTCGTATGTCTCGAACGTGGTGGTGGCGAACATTATTGCTACCAGGGCGGCAGAGTCTTCTCCAGATGTCTTCAATATTGCTTGTGGAGAGCGAACCACGGTCAATTCTCTGGTGGAAAAGATCAACGAAATACTGAAAACAAACATCGCAGCCATCTATGAAGAACCGCGTCCAGGTGATGTCAAACATTCCTTTGCCGATATCTCCAAAGCGGAGAAAATGTTAAAATACTTGCCGGCAGTTTCCTTCAAAGAGGGTCTGGAAAAGACGATAAGATGGTTCCAAGAGAGGAACGAATATGGATAAAAGAGCTTTGAGATTGGAGAAAAAAATCAAGGGCAGGGGGGTCCAAGTCGGTATCATCGGTTTGGGCTATGTCGGGCTTCCTCTCCTCAAGACATTCCTGGCTGGTGGATTTCGGGTGATGGGATTTGACATCGACACGAAAAAAGTCAAGATGCTGAATCAGGGAAAAAGCTACATCAAACATGTCAAAACTGGAGAATTAAAGAAGTATCTAAGGGATAAAAAATTCCAAGCGACAGAGGATTTTAGAAACTTAGTCAAAGTCGATGTCATTATTATTTGCGTTCCAACGCCGTTGGATGCGCATAAAAACCCAGATTTATCGTTTGTCCTGAACACGACAGAGGTGATTGCCCAGAATTTAAGGAAAGGTCAGCTGGTGATTCTGGAAAGCACAACCTATCCTGGAACCACTGAGGAAAAAATGCTTCCTCTTCTTGAGAAAAAAGGCTTTAAAGTTGGGAAGGATTTTTACCTCGCTTATTCGCCAGAGAGAGAAAATCCAGGAGATAAAGAATTCACAACAGCCAAGATTCCTAAAGTTGTGGGTGGCGTCACACCTGCCTGCAGAAGGTTGACTCAGGTTTTGTATGACCAGATCGTGGTCAAGACCATTCCTGTTTCCTCGCCGCGGGTGGCTGAGGCAACAAAGCTTCTGGAGAACATATTCCGTTCCGTGAATATCGCTCTGGTCAACGAGTTGAAGATGATTTTTGAATTAATGGATATCGACGTCTGGGAAGTGATCCAGGCGGCTTCGACCAAGCCATTCGGCTATAAACCTTTCTACCCTGGTCCCGGGTACGGCGGGCACTGTATTCCTGTGGATCCGTATTATTTGGCCTGGAAAGCCAAGGAAGTAGAATACCCAACAAAATTCATCGAATTGGCTGGAGAAATCAACACCCAAATGCCTTATCACGTGGTGACGAAGACGGTTGAGGCTCTAAACAAAAAAGGAAAACCTATCAAGGGAGCCAAGATACTGGTTTTAGGCATTGCATATAAAAAAGACGTCGATGACCAGCGGGAATCGCCCGCTCTTAAGATCATCAGCCTTTTTCAAAAAAAGGGAGCCAAGGTATCTTATAACGATCCTTACGTCCCGCATTCCTTCGGGCACAGGGATTATCCTGAACTGAATTTAAAGTCTATGGACTTGACATCGAAAAAGCTGAAAGGATTTGATGCGGTGATCATTACCACGGATCATTCGGCCTATGATTATGATTGGATTGCCGCGAGTGCTGCGCTCATCATCGACACCAGGAATGCAGTTAAGAAGAAGAGAAAGAATGTGAGGAAGGCGTGATAGATTCGGGAAGGAGGTAAACATGAAAATCGGTATCATCGGCACAGGTTATGTGGGATTGGTTACCGCTGCGTGCCTGGCAGAGCTAGGTCACGATGTCGTGGGAACAGATGCAGAAGCCGAAAAAATTGAGATGGCCTCTAAAGGAGNNGGCTTGAGGAGCTCTTGAAGAAGAATCTAAAGAAGGGTCGCCTTTCCTTCAGCCTTGATTTGGATGGGACAATTCGTTCCTCGGATGTTCTTTTTGTCTGTGTAGGAACACCTCAGAGAGATGATGGGAGTGCGGATATGTCCTTTGTTGAGGAAGTTTCCCGCAAAATTGCAGAAAACTTGAATGCTTATAAACTGGTTGTAGAGAAAAGCACGGTTCCCGTCCAGACTTCGATGTGGATAGAAAGAACTATAAGTCTGTATAAAAAAGGTGAAATTGATTTTGACATCGCTTCGAATCCCGAGTTTTTAAGAGAAGGATCAGCGGTTTCGGATTTTCTGAATCCTGACCGGGTGATTATCGGCGTTGAAACAGAGAAGGCAAGAGATACTCTGGCTAAAATCTATGAAAGATTCAAGGACTGCATCCTGGTTACTAACATCGATACTGCCGAACTCATCAAGCACGCCTCCAACTCTTTTTTAGCTATGAAGATTTCCTATATCAACCTGATGTCAGAGATGTGTGAGAAGACCGAGGCTGATGTGGAACTCGTGGCCGAAGGCATGGGGCTTGACCCCAGAATAGGCCCTCGATTTTTAAAGGCAGGACTTGGCTATGGGGGAAGCTGTTTTCCCAAGGATATCAAGGCACTTACCAAGATCGGCGAGGATTTAGGAATCAACATGAATTTGCTTAAGGAAGCGGATCAGATTAACAATGCACGAATAAGGATCTTTGTGGAAAAGATCAAAAAGGCTCTGTGGATATTGAAGGATAAGAAAATAGCCGTTTTAGGATTATCCTTTAAGCCCGAGACCGATGACATTCGTGAAGCTCCGAGCATTAAACTCATAAAGAAACTCATCCAAGAAGGCTCCCTTCTTCGTCTTTACGACCCGAAGGCTATGGATAATATGAAGGCTCTCTTTCCTGAGGATTCACCTCAGATTATCTATGCAGAGTCTCCATACGATGCTGCAGAAAGAGCCAACGCATTGCTCGTCATCACTGAGTGGGAGGAGTTTAAGAACCTGGATTTGAAGAAAGTTAAAGCGGTCATGGATAATCCAATCATCGTCGATGGGCGGAATATCTACGATATACCCGCGATGGAAAAGATAGGTTTTGAGTATTATTCCATCGGCCGGAAATAAAGGAATAAGCTACTTTTTCTTCCCGATTTCTAGGACATGATTCTGGAAGTCGGTTCTGAGGACTATATATCCATCTTGGTTCTTCCTCTCGAGCCAGAAATCGACGCTCTGACCATCGATGGTGACCATGAAATTCGTTTTTGATGTATCCATGTTTTCTTCAGTAGAATCCCACGGACTGAGTATTTTTATACTCCCTTTTTGAGAATAATTGCTATTGTATTCTAACCTCACTCGGTTTTTGGCCTTGTCGAATGTATAGATGTAAGCGATGAACTTATCTGAAACCGGCAGGTGAACATGCACCTTGGCCGACTCGTTTCCTAGCTTGGGTTCAAGGGATAAGGCGTCTTCCTGAAGCTTGATTCCGAAGAAACCTTCGTAGATGGCTTTACTCAGGCTTCCAGCACTCCCGCAAAAAAAACTGCTCCCTTGGCCAATTCCATCCCGGGTATCCCATTCAAAAAAGCTTCGGTTGCTCCAATTTTTTTCGAGTATTTCTAATAATTTCTCCTTGGCCAGACGGCTGTATCCCTGTTCGAACATGGCATAAATCAGCTTCCCACCGAACCAATCCCACTGGCCGCCGTTTTGATATTCATAAGGATCGTCCACCATCGGGTGTTTGAACACATTTTTAGGGTAAGGGGGGAGTAGAGTTGCGCTCAAGGAGGAAATCTTGAAGGATTTTTGCCTTGTCAAAGCTTCTTGGATGATGAGTTTTGATTGTTCATCATCAGCCAGGCCAGACATGATGGCCTGCGTGTTGCCGCCTTGAGCGAAGATGCCCCCTTCATCGAAATCGTGGGTCAAGAAATCCAGATGGCGATGGATGAGA
>JABAOF010009477.1_pt3 | contig 10101 bp, 9 predicted proteins | sample 7062171 | NCBI WGS metagenome assembly JABAOF01 (sample SAMN14538628, study PRJNA623070) | marine sediment metagenome | biome: marine biome [ENVO:00000428]; feature: marine pelagic biome [ENVO:01000023]; material: deep marine sediment [ENVO:00002113] | place: India: Gulf of Khambhat ...
TTCGAGCGGCTTCAAGTGTTGAAAGCTGGCCTAGGCCGAAATCAGCATCCAGAACGCCGATGGCTGGGCTCTTTTTCTCGAAATGGAATCCTGGGGTTGGATTAATCAGCCCCTTCCTTAATCGGCGTACATAAAGGTCCGCGAGGTAAATGCCGTGGGTGTCTATTCCTCTCAGGTTGGCCTCCACCAAAATCTCAGCAACCTTTTTGGCATCCGGCCTCGAAACCCCAGATCTTTGAAATACTTCCTCGCCAAATCTCCGTAGATCTTCTGCTGGAATAAGGTGAGACGTTTTCATGGCTTTCCCTCGCTTCGATATCGACAGTTGTCGTCCACAGCCCCGAAGATCCCATGCCCTTCTTTTCCAGAAAAGTGACCACGGGAACAGGCATCATTAAAGGTGTAAGCCCGGCCGAGACGCACAGGGAGTCTTTTCGTCCGATCTCGTGTGGTGTCTCAGTGATAACTTCGATGATTTACCCGATCTCAGCGTGTTCTGAGAACCGGTGTCTTAAATCCGAAATTCGAATATCAAAATGCGAAACAAATCCGAATATCAAATGACCAAAATCAACTCTGCTGAGCTCGTCATAAGTCTAAACATGTTTAGAAAATTGGAGAATTTGAGTTTTGATATTTTTTGGATTCGAGATTCGTGCTTCGGATTTTAAATTCTGAAATCTCAATACATCCGATCGGTTTTGGTGAGGTTTTCATAAAGTAGTTTTGGGACGTGATACTAGATGGACGTCGTGGAGAAACCGCCATCCACGATGAGATTTGATCCGGTGATAAAGCTGCCCGCTTTTTGAGAAGCCAATAGCAGCGTCGCGCCGATCAGTTCTCCTGGCTCGCCAAATCGCTTCATGGGCGTATGGCCCATAATGGCCTTCACCCTCGACTCGTCTAGGACCCTTCGGTTCTGCTCGGCCGGGAAGAAACCGGGGCAGAGTGCGTTGACCCGAATGCCATAATCGGCCCACTCACGGGCGAGGTTCTGTGTCAAATTCCAGAGCGCGGCCTTGGAGAGACTGTATATGACAACACGACTCAATGGGCGGATAGCAGCCATTGAGGACATATTGATGATACAGCCTTTCTGTTCATGGTCAATCCAGTGTTTCCCAATGACCTGGCATGCCATATGGACCGCTTTGAGGTTGGTGTCCAGAATCGACTCGAACTCCTCATCGGTCGTTTCAAGGTAGGGGATCGGAGGGTTTACGGCAGCCCCATTGATCCATATGTCGATGTGGCCAAACCAGCTGATCACGGAAGGAATGATTTTCTCTAATTGGTCTCTTTTCGTCACGTCGGCCTTGAAAAACCGGGTCTCATCGTGAGGGCTTTCCCATTCCTTGAAATGAGTCTGAGCCTTGTCTTGATGCCTCCCAACGAGAACCACCCGACTGCCAGCTTGCCATAGCCCCCACGCCATGGCCCCGCAGAGTACGCCGGTGCCTCCGATGACCACGGCGACGCTGCCCTCCAAGTCAAAAAGCTCCTTTAGGAATCCGGAAGATTCGCGTAAGCTCAATTTGACCTCCTGCTTGTGACCGGTTTCAATCCGTTCGAGCGAGGCCGGAAAGCCCGCGGTTGGCGCAACCGAAGCATATGGCTTCTCAGGCGACCACAAGACCTCGTGACGGATGCCCTTCATGTTAGCACGAAAGTATGGGGGCCACAACGGAGATCACCGGGTTCTCTTCCGAAGACCCTCCGGGAGGCGCAATGGAGATCTCCTGGCAGCAGATTTAGGGGCTCATCGAGGGTACCAGACCCCGCAGACTCTGGCGACAGTGCCTCGTTTTCGGTATCCAGGCAGACTTGCGGAAAATGATTGACACCGAAATCTACCTACACTAGAATAGGCTTGAAAAGCGCTGTCTCAGGCGAAAGGGGGTGAGCATCAGAGGGTAAAAGCAATCAAAGGGTCAGAACAACGAGAGGTGTTCTCACTTGAGACACGGCAATGGAAGGAGGGCAAGTGATGAGAAAAATCACGACAGTTGGCATTTGTGTGGCTGCCTTGCTCCTCGTATTTTCCTTGAATCCGGCAAGGGCAGCCGAAGTCACCCTAAGGTTTTCCGATTGGCATTTGACGGAAGATGTTTGGAATAAGTCGCTCAATGAAGCGATGGACATATTCCACAAGAAGCACCCGAATATCAAGGTGACGCTCGAGCCTGTCTCCTATAAGGAAAAAGAGACGAAATACACGGTCGAGTCTGAGGCGGGCCGGGCTCCGGATGTCTTCCATGTCCATGCCTTTTCTCTGCCGATGTTTTTCGGCAAGGGCTATGCGAGAGATTTGACACCATTCATTGAAAAAGAACCATCGGGGTTCCTGGATGCATGGTATGACCTCCCGATCAAGTTAATGAACCACAACGGCAAAATGCACGCCATGCCCGGCGACTATATGACCATGGTTCTTTTTTACAACACCGAGATGTTTAAGGCGGCCGGGCTGGATCCGAACAAGCCGCCCAAGACATGGGACGAGTTTCTTGAATATGCGAAGGCCCTCACCCGTGACACGGACGGAGACGGAAAAGTCGACCAGTGGGGATTCGGGACTGTCGGTGCAAAAAGTCCGGGTTTCCCGCTCAGATTTGGTCCCTTTATTTGGAGCTTTGGCGCGGATTATCTGACCCCTGACATGAAGCGGTCCGCCCTGAATACGCGCGAAGCCACGGAGGCTTTCACATTCTTTGTGGAGCTATACACTAAACATAAGGTTGTTCCGCCCGGATTGACAGCCATGAATCCTCAGGAAGTTCGAACACAACTCGCCCAGAAGAAGGTGGGCATGATCCTCGGTTCTGGATGGACGCCCCCTATTGTCAATAAGATCAATCCGGATCTCAACGCTTTCGAAGTTCTGAAATGCGCCCCCGCACCCATCAAGAGCAAACAGGGAACCGCTATCTGGCTGAGCTCATGGGTGATGAGCCCGAACACCAAACACCCGAATGAGGCCTGGGAACTCATGAAGTTTATCACCAGCAAGGAGATCGAGCTCAAATGGTTTGTGGACAACCGCGTCCTCTCGTCTCGAAAGGATGTGAGCGGTGTCGCTCCTGAGATCCTAAACGACAAGTTCGCCAGTGTCATCGCCTCTCAGCTGCCCTACGGAATGGTGGAGCCTCAGATCAAACAGTGGCCCGAAATCATGGACACTTTCACCACGTCTCTCCAGGAGGCCATCGTTGGGATGAAGACGCCCGAGCTAGCCCTCGGCGAGGCTCACGAGAGGATCAACGCCATCTTGGCCAGATGACAAGTCGCTAGGTAAAGGGACGAAGTAAAGCACTGGGAAAGGGGAGCAATTTGCTCCCCTTTCCTGAAATGGGTTGTTTTTTGAACCATGGAATTCGGATAAAAGACCGCCACATGTGGGTGCTCTTTGTGGGGCCTGGGGTCTTGTTACTGATCCTGGTACTCGGTTTTCCCGCCATTACCAGCCTGTCTTACAGCATGAGACCTGAAGAGGCTGGCACTGTCTCTTACACGCTCTCCAATTATGCGGACCTACTGACAGACCCATTTTTCTCCAAGACCTTCTGGAACACAGCAATCTTTGTGTTTCTGAGTGTGGCGAGCCATATGCTGCTGGGTCTGGCCGTGGCCATGATCTTGAACAGCGCTTTGCCGGCCAAACCCCTGTTCCGTATCATCGCCTTACTTCCCTGGGTGGTCCCCGATGTGGTGGCAGGAATCATTTGGAAATGGATGTATGACCCTATCTATGGCGCGCTCAATGATTTTCTACTCAGAATTGGATTCATTAACTCGCCCGTGGAGTGGCTTTCAAATCCGACGTTGGCCTTATTGAGTGTCGTTCTCGTCAATCTGTGGCGAGGTTTCCCTTTTGTAATGTTGATTCTCCTCGCAGGCCTTCAGGCTATTCCCCAGTATCTGTACGAGGCCGCGGAAATTGACGGAGCTTCCAAGTGGCAACTCTTCTATCATATTACCCTTCCCGGACTGAGGAAGATGATTGTTGTTGCACTTGCATTGGATACGGTCTGGGAGGTTCGGCGTTTCGGTCTTATTCAGGCCATGACACAAGGGGGACCGGGGATTTTGACCGAGGTTCTGTCGACCTACACCTACAAACAGTACTTTCAATTCTTCCGCTTTGAATATGCCTCGGCGATCTCTGTGGTGATGACGATCGTTCTCTTGCTCGTGAGTCTCCCCTATGTACTTATGATAAGCCAGGAAGAGTGATTCTATGGAATTTACATCCTCACTCCGAAGGGGCATTTTCTCGAAAGCCATTGTGTGGGTTTTCCTGATGGTGGTCTGTCTTTACTGCCTATTTCCGTTCGCATGGATGCTCTCCACGTCCCTTAAAACCGAGGCCGAGGCTTTCCGTATTCCACCATCCTGGATACCCTCCGAACCGACGGTGGATAGCTATATCGGTATCTGGGTGAGAAAAAACTTCGGCACCTATTTCTTTAACAGCACCGTCATCTCGCTGGCCACTGCGCTGTTATCGACCTTTTTTGGAGCCCTGGCCGGTTATGGATTTTCGAGATTCCTTTTCAATGGCCGCCGCTTTCTCATCGGCTTCTTCCTGGCCACGCAAATGCTGCCTGGGGTCCTGCTGGTTGGGCCTTATTTCAGGATTCTCAGCAAGGTCGGACTCTACGACACCCGAACCGGCCTCGTCATCGCCTTTTTGACCATCTGCCTTCCCTTCTCAACATGGATGATGAAGGGTTTTATCGATAAGGTGCCCGACGAGCTAGACCAGGCCGCCATGGTCGACGGGTGCTCCAGGATGGGCATCTTTTTCAAGATTATTCTGCCAATCGTTTCCCCTGGGATGGTTGCAACGATTCTCTTCGCCTTTCTCCTGGCGTGGGGAGACCTCCTCTGGGCACTCTGTCTTACCAGTAGCGAGCCTATGATTACCGTAACTCTCGGCATTGCCCGGACGGTCGGAGAATTCCGTATTGTATGGCCCATGTTAATGGCCGGATCGCTCGTCGGAGGAATGCCAGCGATCATTCTTTACATTTTTCTACAGCGGCTCCTGGTGCAAGGCCTGACGGCAGGAGCCGTGAAGGAATGACACGTTTGTGGAAAACGTTGTGTTGCAGAAGTGAGAAGAATCCGGATGGTCGTTTGGAGAGGGAGGAGAACCAAATGATACTCGAAGGTCGCGTTGCCCTCGTCACAGGTGCGGGGAGAGGAATTGGGAGAGCCATTGCGATGGCGTTCGCGCGCGAAAAGGCAAATGTCGTTGTCAATGATATCTGTCCAAAAAATGAATTAGAAAAGGTGGCAAAGGAGGTCTCTGCCTTTAATGTGAAAAGTGTCGCCATACAGGCTGATGTGCGCCAATATGACCAGGTGACAGAGATGATCGGTCGAATCGAGAAGGATTTTAGAAAGCTCGATATTCTGGTCAACAACGCCGGCATCATTCGGAGGGGAACCATAGAGTCGATCACCGAAGAAGACTGGGATGAGGTTATCCGCGTCAATTTAAAAGGCACTTTTAACTGCTGCAAGGCCGTGGTCGAGATCATGAAACGCCAGAAAAGCGGGAAGATCGTTAATGTCTCATCGGTCGCAGGAAAGATGGGAGATATTACCTCTGCGCCCGGATATGGGCCTTCAAAGGCTGCTATCGACGCCTTGACCAAAACACTGGCCCGACAGTTAGCCCAGTACGGGATCAACGTGAATGGAGTCGCACCTCACGCGATTGAAACGGAGATGAGTGCTCAGTGGTCAGAGCAAAAAAGGCGGTCTATTATCGAAGCCATCCCGCTCAAGCGGCTCGGTAGGCCTGAAGATGTCGCCGAAGCCGTCCTCTTTTTAGCCTCAGATGGAGCCGATTTCATCACGGGAGAGATCCTCGATGTAAACGGTGGCTTTTTGATGGACTGAAGGGCAAATACGGTCACCTCAGCGAGCCCGGATGATGCATGAATCCTCAAGATTTGCGAATCATGCAGGCCAGAATCTTCCGTCAAAAATCACCTGACGCACCCCCATGAGTCCCTCAGCAAATTCCTGAATCGCATCGTGTATGGGCTTGCCCCAGCAGCTCCCGAGGGAGCCGATTGCGCAATTTCCGCGTTTTATTGTATAGATATCTTGAAGAGAGGGGACGGCAATGCGAGTGAAGTTGGCAAAAACGGCCGGTTTCTGCATGGGTGTCAGACGAGCCATGGACATCACCCTCAAGTCGATTGCCAGGCACGAGACGAGCCCTTCGACCTTTGGTCCGCTGATTCACAACCCCCAGGTTCTGGACTTGTTAAAAGAAAAAGGGGTGGAAATCTGCGAGGCCCCGACTTCAATGGAACCGAATCAACCCCTCATTATTCGCGCTCATGGAATCCCCCCCCAGACCCGGGCGGCTTTGAAGGACCAGGGGGTTCGGATAATCGATGCGACGTGTCCCAGGGTCCTCAACGTCCAGTCGATTATCAAAAGCCACACCAAGAAAGGTGGGTTCACGATCATCGTGGGAGACTTGAATCATCCTGAAGTGATCGGTTTAATGGGGTATGCCGGGAAGGAGGGGATGATTGTCAGCCGTCTTGAGGACGTGGAGAAGATTCCTCACGGGAAAAAGCTCTGTGTCGTCGCCCAAACCACGCAAAACAATGCCAGATACCAGCAGATCGCCCACCAGATTCACGAGAGATTTCCTGACGCCGAGATCTATCAGACGGTTTGCGACTCAACTCAGGATCGTCAAGACGAGACGGCTCGGATGGCCGCCTCAGTTGACGCGATGATTGTGGTTGGAGGGAAGAACAGTGCCAACACGGCTCGTCTGACCGAACAGGTCAGGGAACTGGGGAGACCGGTCTTCCAAGTGGAGACGGATGAAGAGATCGACCCCTCATGGTTCAGAAACTGTGAGGTTGTCGGAATCACCGCCGGGGCCTCAACACCGAACTGGATCATTCAGCGTGTCGTGAGAACGGTCGAAGACATCGTCCCTGCTGGAAGGGGAGCGACTGTTTTGTTCAGATTTCGCGCAGTCCTGAACTTTCTGGTCGAGAGTGATCTCTATGGCGCGTTTGCCGTCGGATGCCTTGCGTATGTGGCAACAAAGCTTCAAGAGCTCCCTTTCCGGCTCGCCTATCTCGTGATCCCGATGGCCTATGTGTATTCCATGCATATTTTGAATCGGTTCACAGACGCCGAGGCGGTGAGATTTAACGATCCCAGCCGAGCCGAATTCTACGAAAAGCACGGTCGGACCTTAAGGAGTGTCGGGATTGGCTCGATGCTGCTCGCCCTGGTTGTCTCTCTATCTCTCGGGCTTCCGATTTTCCTTTTTCTTCTGGCTGCATGTGTCGGGGGTGTAACTTACAGTCTGAGCTTCATCCCTTCTGGGAGGCTCAAGCGTGTGAAGTATCGGAAGCTCAAAGACATCCCTGGGTCTAAGACCCTTTTCATCGCTTTGGCCTGGGCAGGGGTGACGACGTTGACTGCCCCCCTGAGTACCTCCTTTGATTTGAACCCGAATCTATTTGCGACATTTGTCACCATTGCTGCTTTGGTCCTGATTCGATCCGCCACATTCGATCTAAGAGATATTCAGGGAGATCTCATTGTCGGAAAAGAGACAATTCCGATCGTCTTGGGGAAAAAGAACACCCAGNNTCTCATTGTCGGAAAAGAGACAATTCCGATCGTCTTGGGGAAAAAGAACACCCAGAGACTTTTGATCCTGCTTGCCATGCTGACTGGTGTCGCCTTCATGGCGCTTCCTGTCCTGGGTATTTTGCCTTATCTCTCCTACGGACTCGTCCTTGGCATTCTTTACATCGGTTACTGCCTCTATCTGGTTTTTAGGCGGGAATTCATGAGGAGCGAACACCTGGAAATCCTGACAGACGGTGGGTTTATCCTTGTCGGTTTGATCGCCCTGATTTGGCAGGCTGCCGAGCTTCCCCTCTAAAATTCAGCCGTTTCATCTGCCGTTAAGCTTCGGTCTGGTAGCATGAGAAGGGCCGCCGCGGCAATCATCGGGAGTAGCGTGGCCCACCGGAGGGTGTTGGGTAGTCCGATGTACTCGGCAATGAGCCCCATCGGCGTCATCACGAGGCCTGCTACCCCCCAGCCAAATCCCATCAAGAGCGCGGAAACAATGCCGGATCGGTGGGGGATGGCCTCCTGCCCAATGGCGACGATGACCGAATAGGGGGACATGATCGCGGCAGACCCAAAGGCGATCAGAATCAGACCAAGGGTACCAGGGTTGATGAAATAGTACTGATAGAGGGGAAGCGCGAGGATCATGGAAATGAGCATCACCCTTTTTCTGCCCCAACGGTTCGAAGCCATGGCGCCGACCATGCTCCCTGTCGATCCGAGGAATGCGCAAGCCGATAGAAATAGCCCCACCCGTGGCAAGGAGATGCCTTGTCCGGTCAGGACAACGGGCATAAAGCTGGCGATGCCGAGACGGAGAACCGATGTCACCATGACGATTGTAAAAAGGAGCGACAGGGGTTTCATAAAGGTCTTCAAATCTCTCAGCAATCCCTCGTCCTTGTCTCTCTTTCTCGGGTGGTTGGCATAGGCGACAAGCCTGGAACAGAGGAGGACCGAGGCGATTCCAGGAATTCCAACGGCAAAGACACTGGCCAGACCGAAAGAAGAAGTCCACCAGGTGATGACCAGAGGTCCCACCGCAAACCCAAGAGTCCCTCCGAAGAGGAAAAGGGAAATCCCCAATGCTCTTTTCTGTCGCGCTTCATCCCCCACGACTGCCGTAGCCTGGGGATGAAAGGCAGAGATTCCCAGGCCAGCAAGGAAAAGGAGGATGACGAGTGATATGTAGTTCGGGGACCATCCGATCAGACTGATAAAGAGCGCGGAAAACAGAGGACCCCAAAAGATGAAGACTCTTCCCCGAAGTCTGTCAGAAAGGAGTCCAAAAAGCGGTTGCATGAGGGAATTGGCCATCGAGTAAGTCGAAACCAGGGAACCAGCCAGGGTGAGCGAGAGGGAGAGCTTGGCGATAATCAGGGGCAAAAGCGGTGCGAGAATGCTGCTGTAGAAGTCCATCATGAAGTGGACGAGCGTTAGGGAACCGACCTGTCCCTTTGGAAATCCCTCTCGTTGGTCACTGTATCTTGCCATGCTTCTCCCAGCCATTTTGAGACACTTATATTACGAGGCATTTGCTTGTTTTTCTATCCTTTTTTGTGAAAGAGAAATCTATCTTCTGTATCAGTGTATAATTCGTCATGGGGCCGGCAAAAACCGATGCAGAAGACGATTTGCCACGACAGAGGTGATGGGATGACAAATGAGACTTCTTCAAGAACCCACGGATTTCAAAACCATGAAGACATTCATTACCGGTTCTGTCCCGTTTGTGGACATGCGCTCGAGACTCAGGTGATTAAATCACTCGAGCCCGAGCGATCGGTTTGCCGTCGATGTGGATATGTGGTCTATCCCAATCCGAAAGTGGCCGTCGGAACTCTCGGAACCCTAGACGGCAAGATTATCCTCCTAAAACGGGGAATTGAACCCGCATATGGGCGGTGGGTTTTTCCTGGAGGATACGTGGACCGTGGTGAAACGGTTGAGGCGGCGGGGATCCGCGAGACCAAAGAGGAGGTTAACCTCGATGTCAAAATCGAGAGCCTTCTGAATGTCTATTCTTACCAGGGGCGGCCGGTCATCGTTATCGTCTACGCAGTCCGCGTCATCGGAGGTGATCTTCGTGCAGGTGACGAGACGATCGATGTCGGAACCTTCGGCCCAGAAGAGATTCCATGGCAAGAATTAGCCTTCCCCAGCACGGGGGATGCACTCCGGGAATATATAAATCGGTACCTTCCCTCAGAGCTTTGAAAGCCATTGTTGAACAGGCATCGGTTGGTTAGGTTCGCCAAGGACGACTTGGTTTCTTCCACGGGCTTTTGCGTGGTAAAGGGCTTTGTCTGCCAGAGAAATGAGGGCATTCACGGTTTCGATCTCTTTATCACCACTCGTGCCGACTCCGATGCTGACCGTGACGCTCTGCGATCGGTCACCGTTTGACAACCGATGTTTTTCAACGAGCGTCCGGATTCTCTCTGCGATGTTCTTTGCCTC
>JABAOF010030295.1_pt2 | contig 10098 bp, 11 predicted proteins | sample 7062171 | NCBI WGS metagenome assembly JABAOF01 (sample SAMN14538628, study PRJNA623070) | marine sediment metagenome | biome: marine biome [ENVO:00000428]; feature: marine pelagic biome [ENVO:01000023]; material: deep marine sediment [ENVO:00002113] | place: India: Gulf of Khambhat ...
CAATCGGAGCGGAGACACTGTCAACCAAGACTGAGATCAAAAATCTCAATTCGATCGAAAACGTACGAACTGCGATCCAAACTGAAATTGAACGCCAGATCCGGGAGGTCGACGCCGGAAATACGATCGGGGCATGGACACTTACTTGGGATGAGGACAGCGGGACATTGGCTAAGATGCGTACCAAGGAAACCGAAGCCGATTACAGGTATTTCCGCGAGCCGGATCTGCTCCCCATACGGTTGGATGCAAAGTGGAGAGAGGAGATCCTCGCAGATCTACCTGAGCTGCCTCTTGAACGCCGCACTCGTTTCATCGACCAATATCAGTTGCCATTATACGATGCCGAAATCCTTACCGATGAGCGTAGTCTATCGGATTATTTCGAACAGGCAGCTTTCGCCTATGATGGTGAAGCCAAAGCGGTCTCAAATTGGTTGATGAATGATGTGTTGCGTATGATGCGAGAGCGAGGAGTTAAGGCGGAAAGTTTGAACCTTCGCCCTGAGCACCTTGCCGAGATCATACACATGATCGATGAAAAAAAGATCACAACCAGTACCGGCAAGGCGCTATTAGACATGGTTGAGGAGAGTGGACGCAAACCGCAAGAGGTCGTCGAAGCGGAGGGTTTAGGTCAGGTATCAGACGATGAGACCTTGCGGTCCTTGGTGTCTGAGATATTATCCGCTTACCCTGAACAAGTAGCGACATATAAGGATGGAAAGAAGACCTTGATTGGTTGGTTTGTCGGACGAGTGATGGAGAAAACACGAGGAAAGGCAAATCCACAGATGGCGAAAGCGATCTTCGAGGAGATACTTTCAGAAGATGATCTAGAAGATACCTGAGATTAAAAATGAGTCAGCTGTGGGCGTTTGGAGGATAAGTTTCAGCATCNNTGTATCGAATTCTATTGGTGTCGTTAACTGACTTCACGAACCCATCAATGTCCTCTGCCAAATCATCTGAAAGCGGTTCCGCGATAAGCCCCTCGACCTCACGTTGCCGTGCCTCCGCTCGTTTTCGGAAGATGAATGGTCTGATAGGGGTTCGTGAATACCTCCAGAATATCATTGAAAAGTAGAAAAAAATCACCGTTAGCGGCAGCCAGACGAAGTATGCCATGAGTACACCTCAACCCATCGGGAATCGATTGTTTTCCTTCACCCTCTCATTGGACCATATATCAGTACTATAACCAGGCAATACAGATCCTTGGTCGAGAAAAGCTCTTCCAAATAATGACCTCGGGAGCTTTGTTTCGTTGGGAAAGTCGATTCAAGCGACATAGATCAGGAAGATCGAAACCACGCAGACGATGACGGCTACGAAATACCCGGTCGCCGCAACTCGGTTCCGTTTACTCAGATCGCTATTCATTTTTTCTACATAATTGTTTAGATCGTCAACAATCTTGCGGGCGAGTTTATCCTGCTCGGGGACTTCAGACGTCATATCCTCTGAACCAGCAGGTTGCCTGAGAAAGAAAGGTCTAAACGGGGTATCAGAGTAGCGCCAATGTATGTATCCGAGGTAGGCGAAGATAGAACCGAAGAGAAACCATAATGGATAGAGAAATGTCTTCATGATATTCCCTCCCCAAGATGCGAGGATTTTGGTCTGTGTAAATATCAGTAGCATCAAAATACTGGAAAAATGCTCCGGATGCAATTAGGCAGGTCATCCTACTCCTACGCGAGTGAAGGTTAATTGAAAATCCATCCAATCAGTCCATCCTTCTTAGATTCCTCATTATTCTATGGTCATGTCGAAAGGAGTTGGAAGAATCTTCAGGGAGAATCGCTTCGGCTCTCTACATTGAACCGGGTGGGTCATCTATACTATTTCAACGACCCTACAAGGATGAGATGAATCTGGGGGTGTTAGTCGAACGGGGACCGAAAGAGGTAGAAGTGTGGAACACGAGGGCGGGTGGTCACATCTCGTCACCAAATACCCGCATAATCGACCTTCTTTGAGCTTATTGCCTAAAGCCTTGGGGACAAGAGTTCGTCGATGTATGATCGCCCAGGCATACATGTTGCTAAAATCTTACAAATCCCTACCCCTTCATCCCTATTTGTCATAAGAATAGAAACCGCGTCCTGTCTTTCGACCGTGGTAACCAGCGTTGACCATCCTGCGTAGTAATGGCGCGGGTCGATACTTGTCCTCACCGAGATCGCGGTGCAGCACTTTTAACACAAGGAGAACAACGTCCAACCCAATCAGATCAGCTAACGCTAGTGGTCCCATGGGATGGTTCATACCGAGTTTCATAACCTTATCGATCGCCTCAGCTGTGCCGATGCCTTCCTGTAATGCGAAGATGGCCTCGTTGATCATTGGGCAAAGGATGCGGTTGGAGATGAATCCCGGTGAATCCTTGGCCTCGACGGGGTCCTTGCCCATTTTCCGACCCACTTCAAATACAATCTCTGTCGTCTCATCAGAAGTGGCTAAACCGCGCACAACCTCTAACAGCTTCATAAGTGGGACAGGGTTGAAGAAATGCATCCCGATCACTTTATCGGCACGATCTGTAGCGGCGCCGATCTTGGTGATCGATATCGAAGAGGTGTTTGTGGCGAGGATTGTATTAGCTGGCGCTAGACGATTGAGCTCTGCGAATAACTCAAGTTTTAATTCGGGTTGTTCAGTGGCGGCCTCGATGACCAAATCCGCACTTTGAGCTGGCTCAAGATGTAGAGCAGTTTGTATGTTCAGCGCGGCCTCTTTCTGAGATTCGTTGATTACACCCTTGCTGACTAGCTTCTCAACCGATTTCGCGATCGTCGCTTTGGCTCTTTCGATTGCCTCGGGGATGATATCGGTCATCGTCACCTGGTAACCAGCGACCGCGGCCGTCTGAGCGATGCCGTTGCCCATCGTACCTGCACCGAGGACAACGATGTTCTTGATTTCCATGGATCTTTCTCCTTGCGGGTCACGTCGATAAATGTTCGATGGATGGCTGATACTTCACATTGATGTGGTAAAGCTGTATCTACTGTTCTCCCTTTCGATGATTTTTATCCGTCAACGGTCATGTTTGCGGTTTGAAACGGTGGGAGTTTTTGTATTTCATGAAACATTGGCCAGATGTTGACTCAAGCTTCAACTTCATTAATCCATATCTGATTTGAAATGGTATTAATGATCTTTATCAGAATATGGGGATCCTTCAAGTTGTATGTTTGATTTGAGGCCCCCCTGAAATGAAACCTATCTACGCAAAGTGGTGAGTTTCTAAATATTTATTGTTCTATCTCAATAGCCATCGATACGGCTTCACCCCCGCCAAGGCATAGGGATGCAACACCACGTTTCAAACCTCGGTCCATAAGGGCATAAAGCAACGTAGTCAATACTCTGGCTCCGGATGCTCCGATCGGATGACCAAGGGCGATCGCACCGCCATTAACATTGACCTTTTCCCAATCCCAACCTTCATCTGCAAGTGCGTATCCGTCTGCAAGGACTTGAGCCGCAAAAGCCTCATTTAACTCGATGAGATCAACCTCGGAAAGATCCCAGCCGATCTTTCCGAGAAGTTTTGGTATGGCCATAGCGGGAGCGATAAATAATTCTTTTGGCGGGACCGCTGCTTGCGCATATCCGATGACCCGAGCCAATGGCTTTGTGCCTAACATCTCAGCTTTGGCTCTGCTTGCGTAGATCACCGCTGCTGCCCCATCATTGAGAGTCGACGAATTCCCTGCAGTCACACTGCCATCCTGTCTGAAGACCGGCTTAAGTGTGGCTAGTTTTTCTAATGTTGTATCCCGTCGTGGACTTTCATCCTTCTCAACAACTATCACTTGGCTTTTACTTCCAGGCACCTCAATAGGGACAATCTCTGCATCGAATTTTCCAGCATCCATGGCTGTAATTGCTTTCTGTTGGCTCTCAAACGCCCAGCGATCCATGGCCTCCCGTGATACCTCATATTGTTCACCGATCCACTCGGCAGCCATGCCCATGACCCAATTTTCAAAAGGATCCCACAAACCGTCATGGAGTAAAGCATCGACAAGTTGAGCATGACCGTACTTTAACTGCCCACCGCGGCCATGGATTAGATAGGGAGCGTTACTCATGCTCTCCATGCCCCCAGCGACGATCAAATCAGCGTCGCCGGCTTTGATCGCTTGCGATGCGAACATGCCAGTTTTGAGGCTAGATCCACAGACTTTATTGATGGTCGACGCCCCTATGGTCGGTGAAAGACCGGCGAATATGGCAGCTTGTCTCGCGGGTGCTTGGCCTAACCCGGCTGAAACCACATTGCCCATCAGCACTTCATCGATTTCATTAGAATCTGAAAGCCCTGCACGGACAACGGCTTCCTTAATCGCCATCGCTCCCAATTGGGTGGCCGATAACGAACCAAGGGCGCCTTGAAATCTACCTGTAGGTGTGCGTACTGCACTTAGAATGACAGGATCTCGGGGATTGCGTTCGTTGGTCATCCTTCCCTCGCTAGAATTATCTAGTGAATGATAAACGGGGAAACATTGGGCTGACCCTCAAGGACGATGGTTGCTCTCATACCATGCAGAATGCAGCTTCTCGAAGGTCTCATCTAATGCTTCCGGAAGGACGCGGGTCTCAGCCACAGTGGACATGAAACTTGTATCTCCTGCCCAGCGCGGAACGACATGGAGATGGACATGATCGGTTACCCCAGCTCCAGAAGCCTTACCGATGTTTATCCCAATATTGAAGTCCTGGGCGCTATATGTCTGACGCAGTACACCTAAAGCCTGATTGGTTAATTGAATCAACTCTAATAAAGTCTGATCGTCAAGGTCTTCAANNAGGGTGGTTAAGCTCACTCCATGCAGAATTCAACTTCTCGAAGGTCTCTTCCAATGCTTCCGGCAGAACACGGGTCTCAGCCACGGTGGACATAAAACTCGTATCTCCTGACCAACGCGGAACGACATGAAGATGGACATGATCTGTTACGCCTGCGCCGGAAGCCTCTCCGATGTTGATCCCGATATTGAAGTTCTGGGCGCCATAGGTCTGGCGTAGTACACCTAAAGCTTGATTGGTTAATTGGATCAACTCTGCCAAAGTCTGATCGTCGAGGTCTTCAATGGAATGTTTGTGTGCATTTGGAACGACCATCATATGACCATTGGTATAAGGAAATCGGTTGAGGATGACAAACGCGCGTTGACCGCGGTAGAGGATGAGATTATCCGGTCCATCGCGTTGGGCAAGCTGATTGCAAAACAAACAGCCGGTATCTTCTACGTCACCTTTGATGTAAGCCATACGCCAGGGTGCCCAAATACGCTTCATCTTGAGGTTGAATGATTGTAACAGAGATTGTAGGTTACGGAAACCGCTGCTCATTTATCGCATCTGACAAGACGTTATTTACGGATCGCAGTGATCGCAAAGTTTTTACAGATAGTAGCCTAGCGACCCGCCAATGCTCCTGTGCAGGTGTCCTTCTGAATGTTCCTTCGACATGCTCAGGATCGGGTCTCGGAGCGAAGAATCTCTGCGCTTCACCGACTTCAAGGGCTTCATTATAATGATCCTTTGATTTACTTTGAATGACATCGAAAAATTCCCATCATTCTGAGACGACCTTCGGCTACGCGCAAGACCTTGGGCTCCGAGGCGAAGGACCCCGTTGTTCGGATCAGAACTCCTTTCATGACGTAAAACGAAATCTTTCCATTTATGGAAAATATCATTAGCCTCTCGGCTTCGCTCGGGACCTTCGGCTTCGCCAAAGGGTTCCGCTGAGGATGACAAAGTGAAGGAATTTTTCTATATGCAATGTCATTCTGTATGTCGTGAGCTGCGAGGATATTCTGGGCTTCATCGATTTCATTCGTTTCCCCATAGGGATTCCTCGCTCAGACAACTTGCCAGGAGTAATACAAAGAGGAGTTGTCATCGTGCCAGTCGAAGGTTGTGGGTGCGCAAAATCGCATACTTCAACGAGCTCGGAGTGGTTTCTACATTCGGCACAGGAAAGCCATCCTGGGGCTGTCGAAGGATGACGGTTTTCCAACATCGTACAATAAGTTCCTTGGTCATGCTCTCTTCGGTAAGCTCGGTATTGCGTCTTTGTGAAGGTTCGACCGGTTGGTCTTTCCTATGATCGAACTAATCCCAAAATCTCATCCTAGGGGTTCTTCGCTTGAGGAGTTTATACCTTCGACAATTCACCGAAAGGCTTTGGATGAGGCTCAATACGTGGACCGTGCCAAGGCAGAGGCTCTGGGCGGTACTCATATTGGATGAAGTTTTATTGAGATGTGTGGTCTTGGTTTCAGATGGAGGTTACCGCTCCTTTGATTTGATCTTTTCTAGCAACACTGTTTCTAATTCCATCCCAAACCCCATCTAGCCTCCACGTAACCTCTGGCGTACTTTGTGTACAACTGTGTACAATCATGCCATGCTGGATGTTGAGCGCTTACAAAATGGGCTTCCGCTCCACGGGCTGGGCGAACCCCTGCACTTCTTCCAAAGCATCGGTTCAACGAACGATCATGCGATGAGCCTTGCGAGGGATGGAGCACCGCATGGCACACTGGTGGTGGCAGAGGAACAAACAGAGGGCAAAGGACGAGCTGGACGACAATGGTTTACACCACCTAACAGCGCGCTAGCTTTTAGTTTGTTGTTACGCCCTGAAGGAACGCCAATTGAAGCCATAGGTGAATTGACGGCTCTTGGAGCGATGGCAGTAGCTGAGGCAATTGAAGGATTGGGGGTCGAAGGGAAGATCAAATGGCCCAACGATGTGATGCTCTTCGGTCTGAAAGTTGCTGGTGTATTGGTAGAAGGGTCATGGATCGGCGATCAACTTGAGCATGCTATTCTGGGGATCGGGATTAATGTTAGGCCCGAATCAGTACCTCCAGANNTATCGGGATTAATATTCGACCGGCATCGGTGCCCCCTGAGGAGGAGATAGACATCCCAGCAATATGTGTTGATACAGCAGTTGGAGCTCATATAGATCGTCATCATCTTATGTTGGATGTTATTGAAGGAGTAGGGAAGTGGCTTCCAAAGCTCGGATCACCAGCGCTGATTAATGCATGGAACCAACGACTAGCCTACTTAGGTCAAAAGGTTGTGGTGAAGTTACCAGAGGATGAGATTGTTGGTACGCTGCGAGGGGTTGGTGTAGGAGGGCGTTTGCAATTAGCACGAAAAACTGGAGAACTCTTTGAAGTGGCTTTTGGTGATGTCTACCTGAGACCAGTTGACATGAATTTTAAATCAGCTACACTGATTTGATGGGGAAAATCCCCCTAGGAGGTCGACGATGTTCGATAACCTACGTGAGATAACTGATGACCCCTCTGAATTCGATGGACCCGTGGAGAGTATCTTTGAACAGGATTTTGAGGAGGCAGGGGATGGACGGATCATGGGGATGACTGCGGGTCAACGATTTTTCATCTCGTTGATGTTGCTTGCAACTGTGGTCATCCTAGGAATAACTTGTCTCATGGTCACTCAAAAAGTCTGGCCTTTCTAATCTTCGGCGATTGAATCTCGACGGAAAAAGACGTCAGGGGCGCTCTCCGCGCCCCTGTTTCTTTTTCTACTCAGGTTTTTACAGGAATTGATTTCTCGTACACAAGTTCAGATTACTCTCCTGGTGTGAGGATCATGTGGGCTTCGGCGACCGTCTCCACTAATTGACGATTCCAGAACATGGGATGGTACTCGAAGTTCCTCCAAGCATCGATCATGTCCTTGTAGTGACGATGGAATGGGTGACCCGATTGACCCGTAGTGTGCATGGATACCGATCGGTCGAAATCTTTCAGATCGATGATTTGTCGATAGGACGGTACTGTCCGAACTTCATATGGTTCGCTCAAGCTGTAACCGGTGTTGTTCACGGTTGCAATAGATCCATCGACAGCCACAGGTCCTCGGTTGAATATGGCTTCGATAGGCCAGATACCGCTCTGGCCTAGTGTTTCGTTCTCGAAAGATGCGACATGTAAATCACCCCAACGCCAGTTCGACATATTTCGCCCAAGGGTATTGGTGAGTTCCTCCTCCGCATCTTCAAGGGCAAGAACCAAGATCTCATCCCTCTGCTCGATCAGGGGTGTAGATTTATCGTCAAACCAGTGAGAGGTAGGGTCTGGCAGTATGTTTCCAAGTGTGACGAGTAGACTGCCGCGGGCACGGTTAAGAAGTTGTTCTCCTAATTCATCGGTGAAGATTCGATCGATCATGTGATTACGTATGGACTCAAATATAACCGCGCCTGCGCTATCTTGCACCGCACGTCCGTCCCAATCACGGAGCACAGCAAGGGCTTGTTCCGCTCGCGTATCGGAAGGTTGAAGACGCGTGAGATAAGGTAGGATGTCCTTTGCGTAGATAGGGCTGCTGTCGGCCTGGATGATTTGCATATCNNGTGAGCGTAGACGAGGCTACTGTCGGCCTGGATGGTTTGCATGTCTTCTAGAGTGAGCGAGGGATCACCTTCGATCAATTCTAGGATCCGACGTGCTCGATAGCCAGGTGCCCAATCCATCGAGATGAAATAGGGATACTCTGTTCCGACGACTGCGTTGTTGGCAGTAACGATATATCCCTCCGGAGGGTTGAAAACCCGAGGAAGTTCATCGTAAGGGATAAATCCCACCCATTCATACTCTCCTGTCCAGCCAGGGACAGGCATTGAACCATCCCCCGCCGCTCGGATGGGTATTCTACCTGGAGCTTGATAACCGATATTGCCTTCAACATCCGCGTAAATGAGGTTCTGACTTGGTTCATCCCAATAACGTAGGGCTTCGCGGAACTGATCCCAGTTCTGTGCTTGGTTCAGCATGAGTACACTACGGAATAATGTGCTAGGTTGTAAGGCAGTCCACGAGAAAACGAGGGGCTGCCAGCCAAACGACCAATTCTCCTCCGTGCCACCGATCACGTCGTTGATGATCGGACCATGACGAGTGAGGCGTACATTAACGATTACGGGATCATCTTCGCCCGCGACTCGGATCTCCTCTTGGATGATCTCCATATCGAACCATTCACCTTGGAATTCGTATTGGTTAGGGTTCTCCGGGTTGACCCGCTCGATGAAGAGGTCTTGCACATCCGGGCCGAGATTTGTGACACCCCATGCGATGTGATCATTGTGCCCAATGATCACAGCGGGAACCCCAGCGAAAGATGCGCCGACGAGGTTGAAAGGGCACTCAGGACCAACAGGGTTGCAATGCAGTCCGATCTCATACCAGATAGAAGGAATCCGGATGCCTAAATGGGGATCATTCACCAGGATCGGTCCCCCTGTATCTGTGCGATCTCCGGAGGTGACCCAATTGTTGCTACCGATATCGTTTCCTTGCCCAAGAAAATGGGTGTCGAAGAAGGCATCCGGGACGGCTTGTAATGTAGCGCCAGTGAGCGGATTGGGGACAATGAATGGAGCATCCTCGGGGTATGGAGGCATGAGGGTGTTGACTGCAGGTGTGCCGAGGCGAGCAGCGATATGGGCACGTACGAGCTCAGCGTTCCTGTTGCCCCCCAAGTCCCAGGCCATCATTTTCGCCCATGTGATGGTATTCATCGGCGTCCAAGGTTCAGGCTCATATCTAACCCCGGTCAAGCCCAGGATAAAGAATTCCAGCCCCAAACGGTCCTGATTAGCGGAGATATAAGCATTTACACCTTCAGCATAGGCCTCTAGTAAATCCCGCTCTTCGGTTGTCAGCGTTTTCAATTCCTCAGCTGCAGTGCGGTGCCAACCCACGGTTCGGATAAAGCGATCACTACTTAAGGCAGATTCACCCATTATTTCGGCTAATCTTCCCGTCCCTACTCGTCGCCAGAATTCCATCTGCCAGAAGCGGTCTTGTGCGTGAACAAAGCCTTGGGCCATTAATAGATCATGTGAAGACTTGGCGTAAATGTGTGGAATGCCAAAAGAATCGCGGAAGACCTCAACTTGAGCATCCAAACCTGGCAATTGGATGACACCTTCAGTTTGAGGGAATTGTCGCCGGATTGTGATAAACCCAAAGATACCCAGAGCAATGACAAGGATAACCAAAACGATGCCGAGAAATGTAA
>JABAOF010007118.1_pt3 | contig 10095 bp, 9 predicted proteins | sample 7062171 | NCBI WGS metagenome assembly JABAOF01 (sample SAMN14538628, study PRJNA623070) | marine sediment metagenome | biome: marine biome [ENVO:00000428]; feature: marine pelagic biome [ENVO:01000023]; material: deep marine sediment [ENVO:00002113] | place: India: Gulf of Khambhat ...
GAGCGAGCGCCGGTGCCGTCGCCGTTCGATCGGTTCTTCGACATTCCCGAGCAGCAGCCGCCGCGGCGCGGCACGGGGAGCGGATTCCTCATCTCCGCGGACGGATACATCGTCACGAACAATCACGTGGTGGAAGGCTTCGACCGGCTCGACGTCACGCTGTTCGACGGCCGCCAGTACGAGGCGGAAGTGGTCGGCGGCGACAGGAACACCGACGTGGCGGTCATCAAGATCGACGCCCGGGACCTGCCCAGTGTTTCCCTGGGCGATTCCGACGACCTCCGCGTGGGCGAGTGGGTCCTCGCCATCGGGAACCCGCTGGGCGAGGCGTTCACCTTCACCGTGACGGCCGGCATCGTGAGCGGCCGGGGCCGCGGGCTCGCCGGCCTGAACAGCTCGCAGTGGAACATTCAGGACTTCATCCAGACCGATGCGGCCATCAACCCCGGGAACTCGGGCGGCCCGCTGGTCAACATCAACGGCCAGGTGGTGGGCGTGAACTCCGCCATCGCGAGCCGCACCGGCTTCTACGCCGGCTACTCGTTCGCCATTCCGATCAACCTTGCCCGCATCGTCTCGGAGCAACTCATTGAGGACGGCAAGGTGACGCGGGCGGCGCTCGGCATCAGCATCCGGGACGCCGACCCCGAGGACGCCGAGTTCGTGGGCCTCGACGAGGTCCGGGGCGTGATGGTCGCGGACTTCGCGAGCGACGACAGCCCCGCCAAGTTGGGGGGCATCGAGCAGGGCGACGTGATCATCGCGGTGGACGGCGAGCGGGTGGACTACGTGGCTCAGCTACAGCAGATGGTCGGCTTCAAGCGGCCCGGCGACCAGATCACCGTCACCGTGATGCGCCAGGGCGGGCAGCGCCTCGACATCCCGGTGGTGCTGGGTGCAGCCAACACCCAGCAGGAGCCCCAGATCGCGAGCCTCGACCGCCCCGAGCGGGGCGAAACGGCCTCCTACCAGTCGAAGCTGGGCCTGGAGCTGGACGCGTTCCCCGCGGGACTGGCATCACGGGGGGGAATCAGCGCCGAGAACCGTGGACCGATCATCGTGAGCGTCGACCCGGACGGCCCGGCGCGGGGCAAGGCACTCGCACCGGCCAGCCCGCGACAGGGTGTGCTCGACATCATCACCCACGTCAACGGCCACCGCGTCAGCACGGTGAGCGAGCTCGAGGAAGCGCTGAACAACGTCCCGGCCGGAAGCATCGTGTCGCTGCGGGTGTACCAGGTGCGTGGGAACCAGAGCGGCTCGAGCGTCGTGCGGGTGCGCGCAGGGAACTAGCAGAAGCCTCCCCCTCAGCCGGTTTCGGCCGGCTTGTACATAGATCGAACGGGCGTCGGGTGATCGGCGCCCGTTCTTCATTCGGAATCTGGGAGCGGTGGGGCGGGGCGGCCGATCATCTCCTCCCACATCGCCCGCCGCATCAGCGCCAGCGGCAGGCTCCCCTGCTCGAGCAGCGTCTCGTGGAACCGCTTCTCGTCGAACTGCTCGCCCAGCTCGGCCTGGAGCTCGGCCTTGAGCTTCTCGATCTCGAGCCAGCCGATGATGTATGACGGCGCCTGCGTGGGCCAGGTAGTGTAGCGGTTCACCTCGGCCTCGGCCGCCGACCGGGTGAGCCCGACCTCGTCCATGAAGAAGCGCACCGCTTCGTCGTAGCTCATGCGGCCGGTGTGCAGGGAGGGATCGACAATCACCCGGGCCGTGCGCCACAGCCGCATCTGGAGCTGGGCTAGCTGCTGGTCGGTGGTCGTGAATAGCCCCGCGCGCAGCATCCAGTGCTCGGCGTAGAGGGCCCATCCCTCGCCGTAGTAGCTGTTGCCGAAGTCACGCCGCAGCGCGCGCGGGTTGGCGCGGAGGTACACGTTCTGCAGGTGGTGCCCGGGATAGCCCTCGTGCAGCGCGATGACCGCTATCCACCCGTAGTTCTGGGCCCGCAGCTTGTCGTCCACCTGTTCGGGCGTCATCCCCGGGACAACGTCGGTCACAAAGAAGCGCCCGACCATGACGCCGTCCCGCTCCCGAATGCCGCCGTAGCCGCCCCAGGCGTACGTCTCCCTGAGGGCCGGCGGGGTCGGCACCAGAAGAAGATCCTCACACGGCGGGATGCGGATCAGGTCGTTCTGGATGAGCAGCGCCTCCACGCGGCGGGACTCCCGTTCGTACTCACTCAAGATGTTCCCGGGCTCGGGGTGGCGCGTCTGCATTTGCTCTACCAGGTCCCGCCACGACTTGGCGGAGTCCACGGAGTGGGCCAGCGAGTCCAGCGCCGCCCTGGTGGCCCTGTGGATGCGGTACCCCTCCGCGATCATCGTCTCCGCAGTGTACGGCAGGAAGTTCACCTCGCGCAGCACCCAGTCGTAGTACTCGCTCCCCACCGCCCAGGAGTCGTCCCCTCCCGGGCGCAGCGTGTCGGTGAGGAAGGCAACGTAGCCCTCGAGCGCCGCGCTCGCGGCGCGGGCCGCGGCCGTGAGCCGCTCCCGCAGCGTGTCGGGCGCCCCGGCCGCCCGCTTCACGAAATCGCCGGCCAGGAAGTCCACGAAGCTGCGCGCGCTCCGCTCGGCAAGCCAGACCCAGAGGGGAGGCGGGTCCACCAGCCGCTCCCGTCCGATGGCCAGAGCGCCGGGCGCTTGCTCGAGCGTCTCTAGCGCCTCCGCCCAATCCTCGGCCGTGGGCTCGGCGTCGCCCGCCACCTGCCAGTAGACCCCGCCCAGCGTGATGTACCGCGTCGGCACTCGCTCGGCCCGCCGCAGCACCGTATCGGCTAGGGTCCGCTTGGCCCGGGCCTCGACGAGTAGCCAGTCGATGCGCTGCTGGGTGGTGAGCGCGTTGGTGTCGATCGCGTGGAGCTCGTCCAGTACGCGGCGCGCCGCCGCTAGCTCGGCCGCCTCCGCCCCAGCACGGAGGGACGCGTGCAGATCATCGCCATCCCGCTCCGGGCGAAATTCGCCGTCGACGTAGTGGGCGGAGAAGTCCTCGAACCGCGCCGAATCGCCGGACAGGGGTGCCGGGTGCGTCGCGGGGCCGGGAGCGCACGCCGCGAGCAGCACCGCGGCGGTCAGGAGCTGACCCGGCCGCCTCACAACGCCTTGTCCAGGACCATCAGGAGCAGCACGGCGGGCAGGTACGCCACCGTGACCAGGAAGAGCCGCCGGGCGGTGGCCTTCGAGCGATCGCGTGCCGCGGCGACGGTGGCCCAGATGAGCCACAGCGCGCAGAGCAGCGCGCCGAAGAAGTAGACCGGTCCCGTCGTGCCGAGCACGCTCGGTAGCAGACTCAGCGGCAGGAGCGCCAGCGTGAAGGCCAACGCCTGGCGAAAGGTCGCCTCGGCCCCGGAGGTCACGCTCAACATGCGGAGACCGGCCCGCTCATAGTCGTCCCGGCAGATCCAGGCGAGCGCCAGGAAGTGCGGCAGCTGCCAGAGGTACAGGATCCCGAACAGCACCCACGCCGCCAGCGGCACCGTCCCGCTGGCCGCAGCCCACCCTCCCACTATAGGCAGCGCACCGGGTACCGCTCCCACCAGCGTGCACAGCGAGGTCTTCCGCTTGAGCGGGGTGTAGACGAAGACGTAGGAGCCGAGCGTCGCGGCGGCCAACAGGACCACGATCGGGTTGGTGAATATGGCCAGATACCCGACGCCGGCGAGTCCCAACGTCCACGCGACCAGTGTTGCCTGCGACACTCCGAGCCGCCCGGCCGGCAGCGGCCGGTTCTCCGTGCGCCGCATCCGCGCGTCGATCTTTCGCTCGAGCACCTGATTCAGCGCGTTGCTCCCCGCCGCCACCATCGCCGAGCCGAGCAGCGTGTGCAGCAGCAGGAGGCCGCTCACGCCACCCGGCGCGCCGAGATAGAACCCCGCTGCCACCGTCATCAGGATCATCCCGACGATATTCGGCTTGGTCAGCTCGAGGTAATCGGCGCTCCGACTGCGAGTGAGGGCTATCTGCGGCACGTCGGGCTGTAGCTCACTGTTGACCAGGGCAACCAACGTGTGGCGCAGGGCCGCACGTCGCTCGGGACACAAAGCAAACATGACGGGAACCCGGTCGCAACGCCCGGGCGTTACCCGTGGCGGCACTTGACCGGCGGTTCGTCCCGGAGTACCTAGATAGCTCGCGTTTCACCACCCCAACGGGAAAGGCGGTATGAACGTCAAGCGTATTCTCCGCGAAGGTATGGTGGCCGGTCTCGTCGGCGCCGCGGCCATCGCCCTCTGGTTCCTAGTCGTCGATACCATCGCGCGGGAGCCATTCTACACTCCGAGCATGCTGGGCTCGGCGCTGTTCTGGGGCCTGCAGGATCCCGCACAAGTGGAGATCACTGCGCAGGCGGTCGCGGGCTACACGCTGGTGCACGTCATGACGTTCCTGATCGTCGGCACGATCGCCGCCGCCCTCGCCTGCCAGGCGGAACGCATGCCCGCGGTCGTGTTCCTGGCCGCAGTGGGGTTCGCCGCCTTCGAGTTCGGCTTCTACATCGTGCTGGTGGTCTGGGCACAGCCTCTGCTCGGCGCGCTGGCGTGGTGGAGCGTCGCAATCGGCAACGCCATTGCGGCAGGCGGCATGAGCTACTTCCTGTGGCGTTCGCACCCACGGCTGCGAGAGCAGCTAGCAGCGCACCCGCTGGGCGCCGCCATCGACGAGTCGGCCGACTCGATCCGGCGCATCACGCAGTAACGAGGACGACTGCAAATCGGCGCCGGAGTGGCGGGCACCTGCCCACGCTCCGGCGCCTTACATGTCAGGTCAGGGCAACGACCCCGAAGAGGAAGAGCAGCGCAACCGCCACGGCGACCGCGATGAGGAGGGGCACCGTGAAGATCACCCGGAAGAGCTGGTGGTCGAACTTGAGGTGCATGTAGAAGCCTACCACGAGGACGAACTTCGCCCCCGACAGCGTGAGCAGGATCGGGGCCAGGACACCCTGGAACGCCGGCACGTAGAACACCCCCACTTCCACCAGCGTGATGATCGTGAGGACGGCCGCGACCGTCAGGTAGGTGCCGACGCCGGGATGTCCGTGCTCCTGGTTGCTTGGCTGCTCACTCATGGCGATTGCCCGTTACTGTAGCAGGTAGACAACGGTGAAGATGACGATCCACACCACATCCACGAAGTGCCAGTAGAGGCCGGCGAGCTCCACGTTCATCGCCTTTTCGGGCCCCAACTTCCCCTGGAAGGACCGCACCAGCAGCGTCAGCAGCCAGATCACGCCCACGAGCACGTGGGCGCCGTGCGTGCCGGTCAGCACGAAGAAGGTGGAGCCGAACAGGTTCACCTGAAGCGTGAGGCCCTCGTGCACGAAGCTGATGAACTCGTACGCCTGGAATCCGAGGAATACCAGGCCGAGGAGGGCCGTGGTGGCGATCCACACGCGCGCCCAGACCTTGTCGCCCCGGCTCACCGCGGCGAGCGCCAGCACCATTGCCAAACTCGACATCAGCAGGTCGAAGGTGCTCACGGACGTCAGGGGGATATTCAGGATCTCGTGCGGGGTCGGCCCGACGACACTCTTTCCCTGGTATACCAGGTAGGTCGAGATCAGGGAGCCGAACAGCAGACACTCGGACCCGATGAACGTCCAGAAGCCGATCTTCCGGCTGTCGAGACCGGTGCTGGTGTGATGGCCCGCCACAGCTTCGCTCATGCTCACACCTCAAACGGCTCGAAGGCCCACGCGTAGATGCTGCCGACCACGATCGCTGCGCCCAGGAGCGTCACCCACAGGGATTGCGTGATGCCACCGATGGCGCCCACCACTATCCCCACCGCCGTCACCAGCGGCCAGTAGGAGCCGCCCGGCAGATGGATCGGCTGCGGCGGCGTCTCGGGGAGCGGACGCGGCGAGTACCCGTCGTCCGACCAGAGCGGCAGCCGCGACTTCACCGCGGGGATGACCGAGAAGTTGTACACCGGCGGGGGCGATGCCATGGACCACTCCAGCATGGCGCCGTCCCACGGATTGCCGCTCGCCGGGGCGCCCTTGCGGCGCGCGTACACGACATTCGCCACGAAGACCAGCGTGCCCAAGGCCATGGCAAACGCGCCGACGGTGGCAACCAGGTTCATCGCGTCGAGCCCCAGCTCGGGGGCGTACGTGTATACCCGCCGCGGCATCCCCAACAGCCCGATGAAGTGCATCGGGAAGAACGTCAGGTTGGCACCGATCACGGTGAGCCAGAAGTGCCACTTGCCCACCGCCTCGCTGAGCTGGTGCCCGAACACCTTGGGCCACCAGTAGTAGATCCCGGCGAACAGCCCCATCACGGCGCCGCCCACCAGCACGTAGTGGAAGTGAGCCACCACGAAATACGTGTCGGTCTGCTGCAGGTCGGCCGGCGGGGAGGAGTGCATCACTCCCGAGAGCCCGCCGACGATGAACATCGCGATGAACCCGATGGCAAAGAGCATCGCCGTGGTGAACTTCAGGCGGCCGCCCCACATGGTGGCGATCCAGTTGAAGATCTTCACACCGGTGGGAATGGCGATGAGCATCGTGGTGGCCGAGAAGACCGAGTCGGCGATGGGGCCGAGCCCCACCTGGAACATGTGGTGCGCCCACACTCCCCACCCCAGGATGGCGATGAGCAGCCCGGAGTACACCACGACCGCGTAGCCGAACAGCGGCTTGCGCGAGAAGGTCGGGATTACCTCCGAGATGATCCCCATCGCCGGCAGGATGAGGATGTACACCTCCGGGTGGCCGAACAGCCAGAACAGGTGCTGCCACAGCAGCACGTCGCCGCCGGCCGCGACAGAGTAGAAGTTCGTGCCGAATAGCCGGTCGAACAGCAGGAACACCAGCGCCACCGTGATGACGGGGAACGCGGTCACGATGATGAACTGCGTCACCAACGTCATCCATGTGAACACAGGCATCCGCATGAGGCGCATGCCGGGCGCTCGCAGGTTCACGATTGTGACGATGAAGTTGATCCCGGCGGCGATGGAGGCGATCCCCAGCACCTGCAGGCCGATCACCCAGAAGTCCACGTGCAGACCGGGCGAGTACTGGGCCGACGTCAGGTTGGCGTAGCCGAACCAGCCGGCGTTGGGCGCGGCGCCGATCAGGAAGCTGGCGTTCATGAACAGGCCGCCCAGCAGGAACACCCAGTAGCTGAACGCGTTGAGCCGCGGGAAGGCCACGTCCCGAGCCCCGATCTGCAGCGGCACGATGAAGTTGAAGNNCCATGGTCGTGCCGTGCATGGTGAACAGCTCGTTGTACAGCTCGGCACTTACGACGTCGTTGCCGGCCGCCGAGAGCTGCAGCCGCATGATGAGCGCCTCGAGCCCACCCAGCAGGAAGAACGCGAACGCCGAGACCCCGTACAGGACCCCGATCCGCTTGTGGTCAGTCGTCGTGATCCAGCTCCAGATGCCCGACGGGGCCTTGACCACGGCCGCGGCATGTTGGTCGAGAGTCGTTGCCATGCGCCGTTCCGTCAGTTCAGGCTCTGGAGGTACGCGACCAACGCCGCGAGCTCCTCCTCGGTCATGGGCATCTGTGGCATCAGGCTGCCTGGCTTCTCACCCGCGGGATCCCGAATCCACCGCGCAAGCCCCTCGGCCGTGTTGGGGAGGATCCCTGCCGCAATCGTGCCGCGGCTGCCGACGTGCGTCAGGTTCGGACCGAGTACTCCAGCCGCCACACCCTCGATTGCGTGACACGCCATGCACCCCTTGGTGCGGAACACCTCGAGCCCCCGCGCCAGGTCGCCGGTGAGCGTCTCCGCGCCCGGCGGCGCGGTCCGCTCCCGCTCCACCCACGCCGCGAAGCCGGCCGAGTCCTCCACCACCACGCGCATCCGCATGTTGGCGTGCGACTCGCCGCAGAACTCGGCGCACTGCCCGAAGAAGACGCCGACCGAGTCGGGTGTGAACGAGATCCGGGTGCTCCTGCCCGGCATCACATCCCGCTTCCCGCCGAGTTTCGGCGCCCAGAAGCTGTGGATCACGTCGGCGGAGGTCATGACGAGCGTCACGGGCTCGCCCGCGGGGACCCGTAACTCGTTGGCCGTGACGATGCCGAGGTCGGGGTAGCGGAACTCCCACCACCACTGATGCCCGACTACCTCGACCTGCATCGCGCCCTCGGGCGGGGCACCGTCGGTGCGGAAGATGGTACGGATGGTCGGGACCGCGATGAAGATCAGCACCACGGCAGGCGCCAGGGTCCAGGAAATCTCCAGCAGCGTGCTGCCGTGCACGTGCCTCGGCGCCGGCGCGCCCGGCCGGTCCCGGAACTTCAAGATCGCGATGATGAGCGCGGTCTCCACGACCACGAAGACGCCCAGCGCCCACCAGACGATCGTCCGGTAGAGGGCGTCGATCTCGCTGCCAAAGTCCGCGGTGGGATGCAGGGTCGACTGGGGATAGTCTCCACCGCAGGCGGCCAGCACGACCGCGAGCGAGGCCAGCGCCACACCCACCAGGGTCCGTTTCTCTGCGTCCATTGTGCGTAGGGGTTCCTAGAAACCAACCGGCCCCGCATCGTCACGGAGCCGGCCGCAAATACTACCTATCTCGACGCACGAGGTCAACTTTCGGCAGGAGGCCTGCTCTTTACCTTTAGTGTCGGTCCGAAACAGTTGCAGGTCGGAAGCGTCGCGGGGCGCACCGCAGGCTCCGCGCGTGGGAAGCGAGGAGAGTCACATGGTCGAACAGCCAACGACATACGGACTGAACGTTGAGGTCGCGCTCCCCTACGAGCGGGCGGTGGAGCGCGCCCGGGAGGAGCTCAGCAAGGAGGGGTTCGGCGTCCTGACGGAGATCGACGTGAGGGCCACCCTCAAGCAGAAGTTGGACGTGGACTTCCGGCCCTACGTCATCCTGGGGGCGTGCAATCCCCCGCTGGCCCACAAGGCGCTCTCGACCGAGCAGGACATCGGGCTGCTGCTGCCCTGCAACGTGATCGTGTACGCCACCGACGATCCCGCCAAGAGCGTCGTGGCGGCATTGGATCCGGTCAAGCAGCTCGGGATAACTGGAATCCACGCGCTCGCGCCGCTCGCAGAGGACGTCAAAGCCCGGATGAGGCGGGTGTTGGAGGGAGTGGCGGGGTAGGCCAGCCTCTCCACGACCGACGCGGGAAGCGGGAAGGGGGAAGCGAGTCAGGCTCCCGATAGGCGGGTTGCTTCCCGCCTCCCGTTTCCCGCTTCCCGATTGGCCGCACCGTTCCCCGTTCCCCGTCCCGCTGGCGCCCCCGCGGCGCGTACCTCATCTTCTCCCGATCCATCCAGCGGTAGGAACCATCCACGACCGGACATCCCATGACCGACGAGCGCTCTCAGCCCGCACACATCGACCGGCGCCAGTTCATGGCCTACTTCGCCGCCCTCTCACCGACCCTCTGGGCCCTCACCCAGCAGGAAGAGGCGAGGATCACCAAGGAGATGCTGGCCCACGCCGAGGCGGTGGCCGGTCTCCAGTTCACCGACGCCGAGCGCGAGATGATGGCGGAGGGTCTCAACCGCAACCTCGAGGCGTACGAGGCCATTCGCGAGGTGCACGTCCCCAACAGTGTGCACCCCGCCCTCTTGTTCGATCCGGTCCTCCCGGGACGCACACCGCAGGTCCGGCGCTACCCCAAGCGCCGCACCCGACACCCGGAGGTGCAGCGCCCCGCCGACCTCGAGGAGGCGGCGTTCTGGTCGGTGACCGACCTGGCCGAATTGGTCCATTCGCGCCAGGCCTCGTCGGTCGAGCTCACACGGATGTACCTGAACCGGCTCAAGCGCCACGCCCCCAAGCTGGAGTGCGTGGTGACGTTCACCGAGGAGCTCGCCATGCGGCAGGCCCGGCGGGCAGATGCGGAGCTCGCGCAGGGACTGTACCGCGGCCCGCTGCATGGCATCCCCTGGGGCGCCAAGGACCTGCTCGCTGAGGACGAGTACCGCACCACCTGGGGAGCCATGCCGTACGAGGATCAGGTGATCCCGTACGATGCTACGGTGGTGCGCCGACTCGAGGAGGCGGGGGCGGTGCTCATTGCCAAGCTCACCCTCGGCGCGTTGGCCATGGGCGACGTCTGGTTCGGGGGAAAGACGCGCAATCCGTGGAACCTCGAGCAGGGCTCGAGTGGCT
>JABAOF010007861.1_pt4 | contig 10095 bp, 9 predicted proteins | sample 7062171 | NCBI WGS metagenome assembly JABAOF01 (sample SAMN14538628, study PRJNA623070) | marine sediment metagenome | biome: marine biome [ENVO:00000428]; feature: marine pelagic biome [ENVO:01000023]; material: deep marine sediment [ENVO:00002113] | place: India: Gulf of Khambhat ...
AATGCCCCTGCCCCTGCTCCCTGCTCCCTGCCACTGTGCAAAAAAAATGAGAATCAGGGAACCAAAGGTGTCATGGAATCGTTTATACCATATTGTAATCGTGATTAGGATTGAGAAATCCATATAGGAGGAAAAAGTGAAACGACTTTACAAAAGCAGGAGAAACAAAGTCATTGACGGTGTGTGCGGCGGTCTTGGCAATTATTTCGATGTTGACCCGGTGTTGGTTCGGATCGTTTTTGTTGTTTTCTTCTTTTTCGGAGGTTCGGGTTTAATTGCTTACATCATTGGGATGATCATTATGCCAAGAGAACCGTTGGAAGTAGAACAAGAGGCGGAGGCAGAAAGAGAACCAGCCAGTACATCGCCAAAACCACTCGAAGAACCGGCCCAACAGGAAACCAGACCGGCTTCTACCCCCAGTGCAGGTTCATTAATCATCGGTGCCTTGTTAATTATCATTGGCGGGTTCTTTTTGATGCGTAATTTTGGTTTCTTCAGTGGTTTTTACTGGTGGTTCAGGAGTCACTTCTGGGAGTACCTGATTCCCGGGGCTATCATTGTTATGGGTATCGCCCTTATCGTAAAAGGCACGGAGAAGTAAGAAAAACAAGGAGTATGTATGAAAATGAACACCACTAGTGGTATAATTGTAAAAGAAATTTAAACAGGAGTCTCATATGAAACTGAAAAATCTCTCTGTGTTGTTTTTGTTTATTTTGGTAACAATGGTAAGCCCTTTCTCCCTTATGGCCGATTCCGAGAACGATATACTGCCCCTGGGACCGTCAAGGCATAAATATATCCTCGATAAAATCGAAAAAGACCAGATCATGCGGACGTCTACCGGCAAAACCGTTACCCTGGAGGATATAGTTAACCAAAACGCCGACACGGATGTTTTTATTATTGGGGAAGCCCATGATAATTACCAGTGTCACACGTTTCAACGGGATTTTATCAAAGCCCTCTATAAAAAACACCCCAGATTGATTGTGGGGTTTGAGTTTTTCTGGCGTGAGGACAATGAGTTTTTGGAGCAGTGGCGAAACGGCCGCATCAGCGAAGATGATCTCATCAAACGAACCGGGTGGTACAAACGGGGTGGGCAAAATTACGGTTATACTCGCCTGATTATGGAGATTATCAAAAAATACAACATCAAAACCATTGGTTTGAATGTTTCGCGGTCTATACTGCGCACCGTATCCCGGAAAGGGTACGATAAACTATCACCGGAGGAAAAGAAACTTTTTCCCACCATTCACATTCCCAATCCTGAGCATGAATACTTTATAAAATCCATTTTCGGGACGTTTGCTGCCCAGGTGCCCATGTGGTTTAAAAATATTTACAACGCCCAAACGTGCTGGGACGTGGTGATGGCGGAATCCATGCGGCAAACACTGGCAAAAAAACAGTACAAAGGATATAAAGGTGTCATCATTGCCGGGAGCAACCATGTATCCTATAAACTGGGCATCCCCTTTAGATATAAAAAAGCCGCTCCAAAAGCAAAAATCACCACAATTGTTCCTATTCTAATGCCCAAAGAAGAGAAAAAGGAGGACAAGGAAGAGGAGGAAGAGGTTCATCCCATGATGAAAATGATGGCAAAGTCGTTGAAGCCGGCGGCTATGTTTTCCCGGGGGATTGCCGATTATGTATTTGCTGCGGATCAACCGTTATATTACCATTTTCCCATTATTGGCTTTACCTTAGAGGAAAAAGATGGGAAATTGGTGGTTACCCGGATCAGGAAAAATAGTTTTGCCGAGAAAAATGGCATTCGCAAGGAAGATCAGATTACGGCTGTGGATGGGGTCCGGGTCACTACCCTTGAGCAGCTGCGTTTATTGATTACCAAAAAAAATTGGGATGATTCTGTTACCTTTGGAGTGGTTAAGAAAATCGAATTAAAAAAAGAATAAGAGGATTTTTCGAGTGTCCCCTTTTCTTCCATTGTTTATTGATATAATCAACGTATTTGTTATATAATGCGATTATGATAGAAGTTGTAGATGTAGATGAGGTAAATATTATTAAGAATTATTAAATCATACGGGTGGTGCTTGAATGGCTAATAGTTTTAAAAAAACCGCGGTGGAACTACTTGCTGCTGCGGATGTTAAGATTAATGGAAGTCGTCCCTGGGATATCCGGGTTTTTGATGAAAGATTTTATCAAAGAGCCTTAAGCCAGGGCACCCTGGGTCTTGGAGAATCATACATGGATAACTGGTGGGATGCTGAGAGTCTTGATCAATTCTTTTACCAGGTGTTAAACGCAGAACTTCAAAAAAAAATTAAAGGTTTTCCCAGGCTGTGGATTGCTGTAAAAGCTGTGTTATTGAATCTTCAGAGAAGATCAAAAGCGTATAAGATAGGAGAAAAACATTATGATATTGGCAATGACCTTTACACATTAATGCTTGATAAGAGAATGAATTACAGCGGTGCTTATTGGAAGGATGCAAAAAACCTCGATCAAGCCCAGGAAGCAAAACTGGACCTTATTTGTAAAAAGCTTGGATTAAAACCTGGAATGAGCGTTTTGGATATTGGCAGCGGCTGGGGCGGATTTGCCAAATACGCAGCAGAGAAGTACAACGTAAAGGTAGTAGGAATAACTGTTTCTAAAGAACAAGTAAAACTGGCCAGAGAGATTTGTAACGGTCTTCCTGTGGATATAAGATTACAAGATTATAGGAACCTGGAGGGAAAATTTGACAGAATAGTCTCTATAGGCATGATTGAGCATGTTGGTTACAAGAATTACAGGATTTACATGAAGGTCGTTTATGATTGTTTGCATGAAGACGGTTTGTTCTTATTACAGACAATCGGTAGTAATAAATCAGAGGTTATTGGCGATGCCTGGATGGATAAGTACATTTTCCCGGACGGCATGTTACCTTCCCCTGCGCATATTACTAAAGCTGTGGAGGGATTGTTTATTATGGAAGACTGGCATAATTTCGGGGCAGATTATGATAAAACTCTAATGGCGTGGTATAGTAATTTTGAAAAGAACTGGGACACAATCAAGCAGAACAAGAAATATGATGAACGATTTTATCGGATGTGGAAATATTATCTTCTAAGCTGCGCCGGTTCTTTTCGTGCCAGGAACATCCAGTTGTGGCAGATCGTATTTTCCAGGAAAGGAATTCCAGGCGGGTATACCCATCGCCTGTGAATCTGTGATTTTTCGTCTGCTATGAAAAAAACCACAGATTACACAGATTTACACAGATTATAAAAAAAATATAAAAAAATCTGCGTAATCTGTGTAATCTGTGGTTTCCCCTTTTTCAAGAACGTGAAAACATCTGGTATAATATTCAAGGAGGTTTAACGTGAATAAGGTGAATGAAATTAATAATAATGTAACGAACTCAATTTTAAAGCGTTTTTGGTCCTCGGATTTTGCCGTTATCGGCATTTTTTCCGCCCTTGCCGTGTTATTGCACCTCATCGCCATCGAGGGATTCGGTTACTTTCGTGATGAGTTTTATTATATTTCCTGCAGCGATCACCTGGATTTCGGCTATGTGGACCAACCGCCTCTCTCAATCCTTTTACTTAAATTGATACGCCTGGTACTGGGAGATTCCCTGATCGCGATTCGTATTCTGCCGGTATTGGCTGCCGGATTGTTTGTCTTTTTGACCGGGGTGATTGCCAGGGAACTGGGAGGGAAAAAATTTGCCCTGCTTCTTGCTTCAGTTGCTGCCTTTGCTCCTATTGGTAATTTTTTTCTCTACAATGTTTACTCCATGAATTTCTTGGACCACCTGTTCTGGTTGGCATGCATCTTTATCCTACTGCGTATTATCAAAACAGGAGACCCCAAATACTGGCTGCTGTTCGGCCTGACAGCCGGTCTGGGACTGCAAAATAAAATCTCCGTTCTTTTTCTTTGTTTCGGTATTGTCGTCGGACTGGTGCTCACCAAAGAACGAAAACATTTTAGAAGTAAATACCTGTGGCTTGGCGCGGCTACAGCCGGACTACTTTTTCTTCCCTATGTGTTGTGGAATATGGCACACGGATGGCCGCACCTGGAATTCATACACAACGCCAAAGCGTATAAAATGGTTGCGACATCACCTGTCGAATTCCTGAAGGGACAAATTCTTTACAATAACCCGGGTACGTTGTTGATCTGGTTGGCCGGGCTCTGGTATTTCTTCTTTCACCGGGAAGGAAAAAAGTACCGGCTGTTTGGCTGGCTGTTTCTTTCAATTTACGTCTTGTTAACCCTCCAGCAAGCCAAGGATTATTACATGTCCGGAATATACCCCATCCTGTTTGCCGGGGGAGCGGTGCTTATTGAGACCTGGCTGCGGCAAAAACAATGGACATGGCCTAAACCGATTCTTATCATCATGATCCTGGTGCCTACCCTTATCTTGATTCCTTTTGCTCTCCCGGTTTTGCCCGTGGACACCACGGCCAAATGGATGCAAACGGTGGGTTTAACCCATACCAGCGGCGAAAACCATGAAATGGGTATTCTGCCCCAGCATTTTGCCGATATGCATGGATGGGAAGCAATGGTGGAAAAGGTGGCTGGCGTTTACAATACCCTGTCCCCGGAAGAAAAAAAAGAGTGCATGATCTTTGCTACGAATTACGGCATAACCGGTGCCATCAACCTCCTTGGTAAAAAATACAATCTTCCCCCTGCGTTCAGCGGACATAACAGTCATTTTTTCTGGCCCCCCAAAAGACATACCGGTAATGTGATGATTATTGTAGGGCTTAGAAAGAAAGACCTTGAAAACACGTTCAAAGAAGTGATAATTGCAGACCGGACCAACTGCAAATACTGTATGCCCTACGAGAATAACAAAGCCATCCACCTCTGCCGGGGCAGCAATCGAACCCTGGGAGAAATCTGGCCCAATGTAAAACATTTCGAGTGATTGTTATTTTTTTTGGTAATTTCGATTCGTTTGATTCCTGCACAATAACGTGCTTTCAGGACTTTGACGTGATCCTGGAGTTTCCAGGGGGTTGACATTTTGTCATTTTTCGTTTAAAATTAAACGAGTGAAAAGGCTAAAAAAAAGTCAAATGGACAAACAAGAAGGTTTTTCTTCTGATTATATGGCTAGATTTGCCGGTTCCCTATCTTCCGAATTAAATATTAGCGAAATCATACAACTGGCAGGCCGTAATATGAAACTCGGCCTGTTAACTATTTTTGGAGATGAGGAGAATGCCAAAATTTATTTTGATAAAGGGAATATTGTTAGTGCCTCATGTGGGCATTTAAATGGTTTTAATGCTTTGGTGGAAACAATATCCTGGAAACATGGGGGTTTTATCTTTGAAGAGGGCCTTACCACCAATAACATAAATATTGGCCGCGATTACAGTACGGCGCTTTTAAATGCAGTAAAAAAGCTTGATGAACGAAATTATTCGCCAGGAGGTGTCGATTCATTACCAGATGCCGGGGAGGAAAAAACAATGACATCATTAAAAGAACAGTTGGAAGACTTTCTCAAAGTTGAGGGAGTTATCACGGTTGTGGTGGTGGGAAGAGACGGATTTATTATTGATGCATCTTCAAAAGGCGATCTTAACATCAATGATGTGGGGGCAGTGGTGTCAACAGGTATGGGGTCGTCGGAAAGCATGGGAATAGACCTAAGAGTAGGCAATATGAATCAGGGTATGCTTGAATATGAAGACGGCATTATTTTTATGAGGGAGATTAGTGAGGATGCCATTCTTGTTGTTGTGTCAACCCCGCAGGTAAACCTTGGTATGATCAGGTTTCAAATGAAAAAACGCATGGGTGATATTGTGGCAGCACTGGAATAACCGGCAGCAGGCGAAAAGAAAAGGTATAATTCTATGAGCATGCCAAAAACAGGCTTACCCAGGAAAAAATTACAAAAAGGCATGATTTTTATGGGGGCACTTGCCGAAGGCACGGAAAAATTGCAAAAACAGGCCAGCAAGGCAGTGGGTTTCATGGCGGGCAAAAAAGTAGGTGTCCATTCCGTATCCGCTGTTCAACAGGTAGACGATCCAATTGAAGCATTGAACCTGCTCTCAAGAGCGCTCCTGGATATGGGAATCGACTGGAATTTTAAACCTTTTAAACATGTCCATATGGATTCCTTTATTGAACATAAAGATGGGAAACAATACATTTACCTGGTTTTTAAGGATTGCATGATACGTAATGTTCTTTTTCATTACGGGCATGCTCAGAAAGAATCTCTTTGTATTATGTCCCATGGGATTTTTTCCGGAGCACTTGAGGCGATTATGCCCGGATACAACGTTGAGCTGGAAATCGAACATGCCGGTCCTAATTCGTGCTATAAAGTATTAACCTTGGCACCCCGCTTAGCGTCCCGCTTAGCGCCCCGGCAGGGTGTTGTGGAGAAACAGGATGACTCAAGTTAAATTATCCAGCGAATGGCTTTCCGGCTGCGGCGGCTGCCACGTGGGCATTGTGGATTTGCACGACAAAATAATAAACGTATTTGAGGCAGTAGACATTAAACATTGCCCGGTGCTCACGGATGTAAAGGACTACCCCCAGGTGAACATCGCACTGGTTGAAGGTGCTGTGCGGACAGAACATGATAAGGAGATGCTCAAAAAAATAAGAGAGTCAACCGATCTTCTTATTGCTTTTGGTACCTGTGCTGTTTTCGGGGGACCTTCAGGAATTGGCTGGCTTCATGAAAAAGAAGATATTTTCCTGAAAGTATTCGGTAAAGGACCCACAACCCATGAAGGAACCTTTCCCGGACGTGCACCTACGATGGAACACAGTGTCTATCCCGTGGATGAGATTGTACCGGTGGATTTGTATCTTCCCGGCTGCCCCCCACATCCCTCATTTATTTTTGAAGCGCTTAACACATTAGTACAGGGAAAAGAACCACGGGTTTCTCATCGCACGGTTTGTTCCAATTGTACAAGAAAAATCGAAAAGCGAGACCAGGATCGACTCAAGAGAATAAGCGAAGGCGTCCCGGAAGAGGATGTTTGTTTTCTTTCCCAGGGGTACATATGTCTCGGTTCGGTCACTCTTGACAGATGCCTTTCACCCTGTCCCCAGAAGGGAATGATATGTACGGGCTGTAATGGTCCCTCGATTAACATTTTAATTGAACCCAACCGGGACATACGAACCGAACTGGCAGAGCGGATGCATTTGCTGACAGGACTGCCTGAAGATGTGATTGAATCTACTATTAAAGAGTTTGCCAAAACCCTTTACAGTTATGCACTGGCATCGCCGCTTTTGTATCAAAAACCGGCGTTTCATTTAAGAGAGTGGATCACGAAGAAAAAAGAGGAAAGTAAATGGCAAAGGTAACCATTGAACCGGTCACACGCATCGAGGGTCATGCCCGAATCACCATCGATAAAGATGATGCTGATAACATTCTTGGGGCTCACCTTGAAGTACTGGAGTTACGGGGATTTGAGAAATTGGTTGAAGGCATGGAAGTTGACAAAATGCCGCTGGTAACTGCCAGGATTTGCGGTGTCTGTCCGGTGGCCCATCACATTGTATCTTCAAAAACCCTTGACACCTGTTATCAAATTGAGCCGCCGCCCGGGGCGAGGATATACCGGCATATGCTTTTGTTGGGTCACTATATTCATTCCCATGCCTTAAGCCTGTTTGCGCTTTGTGGGCCGGATATCTTTATGGGGGTTGAAGCCCCACCGGAACAGCGAAGCATTGTATATATGTCCAAAGATGCTCCTGATCTTGCCAGGAAAGCCCTCCGCCTGCGCACCGTCGGTCAGCTTATCACTGAAACCCTTGGCGGCCGGGGGATTCATCCGGTAACCTCAGTCGCGGGGGGAGTGGCAAAATCCCTCACCACAGAAGAAAAAAATAAAATCCTTACCTGGATAAATGAAGCTGAGGGTTTAACCAAAGAACTGGCAGAAGCGATCCGGCCGGCGCTGAGAAATCTTGAGGAAAAAAGCCCTAAATATAAGCTTGATATCTACAGTGTGGCTCATGTGGATAAAGATGGAAACTGGGATATTTATGGAGATCATTTAACCGTTATGGATGCTAATGGCAAAAAAGTGGTTGATTTTACTGCTGACCGATATATGGATTACTTTGAAGAAAGGACCTTTAATGACAGTTATATGAAGAATGTTACCCTGAAGTTGAACAACTCCTCTAATAATACCTTTTGGGTTGGGCCATTATCACGTTTGAATAATGCAGCTTCTATGGGCAGTGAACGGGCGGACAACGAACGGGAAAGCCTTTTTTCTCGTTTTGGTAATCCGGTTAATTCTCCCATTGCCTTACATGAAGCGCGATTCATTGAAATTATCGCTGCCCTGGAAAAGTTAAAGACGCTGCTTTCGGATCCAATCCTGGAAGAAAGTACAGGTAAAGGTATCAGTGCCTGGCGTCATGAGATTAAGAATAAACCGGGTGCCGGTATCGGTTCTATAGAAGCGCCCCGTGGTGTACTGATTCATCATTATGATGTGGATGAGGAAGCAAAAGTTAAATCAGCGAATCTCATTGTGGCAACGCAGAACAATTATCTTGCCATCGATGATACCCTGGGTCAGGCTGCGCAGGTTTACCTGGCCTCTTCAGATAAGCAATTACTGAATGGAATCGAACATGCGCTGCGATTATTTGATCCCTGTCTTGCCTGTGCCACTCACCGGCTGGGGGACATGCCCCTTGAAATCCTGGTGAATCAAAATGGGAAACGTATCCGCCAAATAAGGACTTAGATATGACTCAAATTACCGTTGACCAGAAAGCCTGTAGAGGGTGCGAATTATGTGTAGATGAATGCCCCACCAAGGTGTTCGAATACGATAAAGAAAATCATGTCCCCATTGTTGCCAAAAAAGACGAATGTATTGCATGTCTCACCTGTTATTATCTTTGCCCTTCCACTGCCATCAGTCTCGAAGATACTGAAATATCCAAAGAGTTTTACAGGGATCTGTCTGTCCGGGACAAAATGAAGAAATTTTTATTGGCGCAGGATCCTTATGTTGGTCAGGAATTAACCGTTGAAAACTATGAACAGGCATTAAAAGATATTTTTGTGCGTCTTCAGGCCATGTCTGATGTATACCAGCACATTGCCGGCAAAAGCCTTCCTGCGTTGGGTACGTCTGCCGGGCAGGCGATGGCGCGTCATTTCCCTTCCATCAAACCTATCAGTGGGATTGAAGATGCATTAAAAGCATTACAACAAGAACTCAACCCTGCCTGGATATTTACATATGATCTCACGGACAGTGCATTACAGATTAACGTTGAGGATTGTTTTGTGCGGGAGTCGTGTCGTTTTTTAGGACGGCCGTTGGGTGAGAATTTATGTATTCTATTTGGGGGTTATATGATGGGATATCTTTATGCCAGGGTATCGCAGCGTTTTAAGATTTTGAACGTTAGTTCAGGCGACTCTTGCGCCTACGAGATTAAAATATTCCCCCCGACGGGATAATTCTATAACAAAAGTAGGGCTTCAGCTTTTAAAATATTTTTGGTTCAAACGTGTCATCATTCAGCATGGTTATATTTTTTCCGGATTGGGCTAATACATATAATCCACGCTTCATGGCATAAATGTCGCTCTTGGAACGAAATAGGTGCCAGGTAAAATAATCACGGAACAAATTGAAAACGATTCGTACGTATAATAGTAGAAAACCATTTAAACGCCTGAACACACCCGGGGACTTTTTAAATGCGGTTCGAACATTCGAGTCGGAAAGCGAGAGAAGGAAAAGCGCCGCTGAAAAAGCCGCCAGCCTCTGGTTCCTGGAAAGGCTTATCAGGGAAGCAAGGATTTTCGATAACGGGTCTTTCCTGCTGTCTGAGCCGGCAATTGAACGATTCAAACCCATCCTCCATGTGGGATGGGGTATGGACGTCCTTAGTGAAACCGGTTTTGATTTTCCCCGTTTTACAACGGTCATAAAATGTTCGGCAGACCCCAAATACAGGCTTTTAGCCATGGAACCCATAGGCATTATTTATATTGCTGGCCAACAACCCTTGAGATCACATATCATTGGGATTAATATCCCGCCTATCCCGGACCAA
>JABAOF010016944.1_pt3 | contig 10090 bp, 6 predicted proteins | sample 7062171 | NCBI WGS metagenome assembly JABAOF01 (sample SAMN14538628, study PRJNA623070) | marine sediment metagenome | biome: marine biome [ENVO:00000428]; feature: marine pelagic biome [ENVO:01000023]; material: deep marine sediment [ENVO:00002113] | place: India: Gulf of Khambhat ...
GGATTTGTTCTATCAAGAGGAAAAGCATGCCCTCCTTTAACTGGAGCCACAATCGGACCATCACCTCCATCGCCAGGCGGTGGTGGTGGGGGAGGTGGAGATTCACCTGATTCCCAGTAAGTTGGTTTTAAAGGTCCTTCAGTACCACTACCAGTTCCTAAAAAAACACCAAAAAAGGAAAAAGCAAACATTGATACAACTAAAATAATAGGAATAGCCCCACAAAAACCACAACAAAGCCCCTGTTTTTTCTTAGAAATTCCCAATTTTTCTAAAGCTTTTGAAGCAGCTTTAGTCGCCAATTCTCCAGCTTTAACGGCTACTGTTCCCACTCCACCAGTGGCTGCTCCAGCCGCAGCTTCAGCTCCTTTTTCTGCCGTCTTTTCTGCCGCTTTTTCAGCTGCTTTTTCTCCAGTTTTTTCAGCTGCTTTTTTGCCTAATTTATCTTTTAGGTGTTCTGCTCCTTTCTCTTTTACTTTATCAGCACCATATCTGCCAGCTTTGCCTATTCCTTCTTTCAAGCTTTCTTCAGGAGTAATATTTTGTTGTTCTTCTTCTGGAATTTCCATTTTTCCTCTTTGTTTTTCATTTTAATTAATTTTTTCTAATTTTACATAATCAATGTATACTTCTCCAGCATCAATAAAAGTTCTAAATTCAACATTTGGAGTTGAGGGTCCTAACCTTAGATTTTTAAAAGGAACAAAATCTTTATAAGAATCACTTTCAATAGTAGCAGATATTTTGTCTTCTAAAGTAAAATCAGGAAGAATTCCTGGTCCTGGACTCGTAGTCCAGCAGTAATCAAATCTGACCGTACCATGTCCTCTCATCCGAAAGGTCACATTATAATTTCCTGAAGGTAAATTGGCATAAGGACCATACCAGATAACTTTTAAATAATCATTACCGGCCATTGAATCATTATAAACTCCATACATTGCTTGTTTACCATATTTACTTTCATGAGCCAGAGAATCATCTAATATTGTACCACTGATGGAATGAATAATTGTAACCGGTGGATCTTTGGTTTCATCTTTTTCACTTTCTTCCCAAATTATAGATGCCTTAGATGATTCTTCGCCACTCATTCCAGTTGCCATTGCAATTATCATTACTCCTGTGAAGATGGCAATTCCAATTCCAAGGCAGCACCCAGCTAAAATATATAAAAACCCTTTTTCGTTATTTGAAATATTTTTTATTTTGTTTTCCATCTTCGTCTTTAGATTATATTAGTATCTTGTCCTTGGTCAATATTTTCTTTTGGATTATTCCCAGTGTTAGATTCAATTGGAATATTTTTTTGAGGCAACTCTGATTGCGTTGTCTGACTTTTAATTTGATTTTCTTGAGAAGTTTCTAAAATTTTTCCATTTTCTGATATTTGAGAAGATTCTTGAGATTTATCCATTAAACTTTTTTGATTAATTTTTTCCTCTAAATCTTCTTTTTCTTCAACCGCTTCTTCTGGTTTTTCTTGAGTTTCCGTTTGAGGAACTTCGGCTTTTGGCGAAGATTCTTGGGACATTTGAGATTGGTTTTCTTGGGGAGTTTCTGGTTCGAAATTTTTCCCATAGTCTGCTTTTGCCGCTTTAATTTCACAAAAGCTCTTTAGGATTAGTGGTAATTAATTGGTCTTCAGCATAAGAAGCCATAATGTGAATCGCAACGTGATTCATTCCAGCAAAGAAAATACCATCTCCAACTTCACATTCCAAAAGTAAATATTTTTCACCTTCAGTTAATTTAAAGACATCAGTAATATAATCAATAGCCGCCGGCGATTGTTTTAACAAAAGTTGAATTGAGGAGTTGGTGACAATGGCTTTGCCCCATTTTGAACCCAAAAAATCATCAACATCTTGGGTAATAGTTGTCAGACCTAAATAATATTTCCGGGCTCTCTTAGCCAAACCAAAGACAAAGCGGGCGGAATCTTCATATTGCATCAAATGCCAAGCCTCATCAATCACTAAAATTCTGCGCTTAAGCTCTGATTTGATTCTATTCCAAATATAATCAATGATAATGTACATTGCAATAGGACGAAGCTGGTCTTCCAAATCTCTGATTGAGAAGACAATAAACTGATTATCTAAATCAATATTAGTAGGTTTGTTGAAAATTCCTGAAGCGGTACCAATAACATATTTTTCAAGCCTTTGCGCTAAACTTTCAGCACCTTCCATATTTTGTAAAACTTTATATAAATCTTCCATTGTCGGAGCTGGGTTTCCCCAGGTTTTTGGGTCTTCAGTGATATCTTTTAAGCTGTAAGTTTCCATTAGTGCCTTATCCATTAAAGCATCTTCTTCAGGTGTTAGTCGTCCCAGCATTAAATTCATCAAACCAAGGAGAATAATTATATTAGAACGGAGAGCATTGCCGCCACTTTCTTCTTCTACGTCAACCACTTTTGGCAAGTCAAAAGGATTAATCCTCTTATTAGAATTTAAAGAAACATTTAAATAAGAACCCCCAACGGCCTCACAAAGCATTTTATACTCTTCTTCAGGGTCAATAACAATAACATCAGTTCCAATCATCATATAACGCAGAGCTTCGAGTTTGACAGCATAACTTTTTCCAGCCCCAGCTTTAGCGAAAACCACTTCATTGGCATTTTCTAGATTAAATCGGTCAAAGATTATTAAAGTGTTATTATGACGATTAATTCCATATAGAATTCCTTCGTTAGTTGTTAATTCAGAAGAAGTAAAAGGAAAAGTAGTGGAAAGAGAGGAAGTATCCATATTTCTGGTAATGAAAACCTCATCATTGTTAATAGGTAGAGTTGAATTAAATCCTTGTTCAACCTGTAGCAAGGTGGGTTTGGTGTAGACTAATTTTGCAGCCAGCATGGATTCAATTTTTTTACTTAAATTATCCAATTCTTCTTTACTTTCAGCATAGAAAGTAAAATACAAAGCAAATTGGAAAAATCTTTCTTCACCTCGTTGGAGTTTATCTCTAATTTCTTCAGCATCTTCTAAAGCGGCTTCCATTCCCGGATCTCTGACTTGTCCTCTTTCTTGGTCAATGGCAATTGAAGATTCCATTTGAGCTACTCTTTTTCTTAAATTTTCCATCACCTTTCTTGATTCAACTGGATAAATGAACATTGAAATATCAAAGGTGGCATCAAAATTGATTACCGGAGAAAGCCAGTTAGTATAAATATAACGAGGATAACCGTAAACAAAAATGGTTTTACAGAATCTATCCCCAATCCTCAAATAATCAAAATTAATATCCAAAGCAGCTGGAGCAATAATATCAGCTACCTTAACCATGCCTTTTTCAAAGACTTTTTGAGCTTCTTTTTCTTCTTTTTCTTCTTCAGTTTCAATTTTTGTTTTTCGTTTAAACATTTTGTTTACCTTTGTTTTTCGATAACAAGTGAAGTAATGTTACTTGTATCAGTTAATTTTTGAATTTGAGATGATTCAGGATTATAAATATTATAAAATAACTCAATTAATTCTTTAGTATTAAGTTGGACACATCTCATTCCCATATTTTCAAGTTGCGACATTACTGCTTCTGTTCTTTGAGAAAGTTGTATTTTCCCAGTTTCAGAATTAGGATTTATTTTTGGTTTTTTAGATTTATTTCCTAATAATTTTTGTAAAATTCCTTTTGTTTCAAGAATCGGTGGATTATAAGGAACTACAACATAAAATTCTTTGGTCATAATATTGGCGACTTCAGAAAGCCGTTTAATAAAATCAATATATTCAGCAGTTTGAAGACGCAAAAGCTCATTTCGTTGCCCTTGGGCTAATTTTTCCATTTTTTCAATGTATGGATTTAGGTCAAATTTTTTTGACTTAATTAAAATCTGCAAAGGAAATTCTAAAGAGTTCAAAAAAGCTTGATAACTATAAATTATTGCATTTTGTTCCTCTTCTGATTTCAAGCCGAAATTTATTGGTCTTACCAAAATTACCGCTCGCATTCCTCCATTTTTCAAAGTTAAAATTCCTTGTTTAATTTCAGCAATCTCCAAGTGGCTTTGGGTTGATTTTTGTTCTTCTTTGGTTTTATTTTCTTTCGCCATATTCACCTACGAATTTACCTGCCCGCAATTGCTGTCGCAATAGCGACTGCAGGCGGGCGAGTTTTTTATTTCTTTAATTCTTTTAATAAATTAATATCTTCTTTTGGGATTTGCTCTTCTATTTTGGAAGGCATTTTAATTATCTCTTTTTCTTGCTTGTCCTTTTCAATCTCTTTAACTTGATTTGGAATCTGCTTTGATTCAGTATTTGAAACTGTAGTTTCCTTAGGTTGATTTGAAGATATTGTTGGTTTAGTTTCATGATTTTCAGTTGGTATTTCTGATTTCGGAGCTTCTAAAGCTAAATTTAAAGGTTTATAACCCATTAATTCCAAAGCTGAAGAAGTTTGGAAAGTTTCACCAGAAGCTCGTTTTTGGATTAATTTTTGCTTCATTTCTTCAATAGTTTGCTCTACTTCTTCTTGTTTTTCTTCTGCTTCAGATTTTACAACTTCGCCAGATGGACGATTGACAAAGCCTTGAGTATCTAAAATATAAGCTAATTCTTCAAGACGACTTTTAATATTTATTTCTTCGCCAAAAGAGATTTTTTTAGGTTTTTCTGGTTTTTCTTCTTTTATTGTTAAATTTTGAAGATGAGGGACTTTTTTCCAGACTCTTTTTTGAGGTTTTGAATAAAAGGAGATAGCAGCTAAAATAATTTTTTCCAAGGGCTGGTCATTAATTTTATAAAAAGCCAATCCTAAAGCAATAAGTAAAATTGGAATTCCGGTAAAAATGAATATAAATCCAGGCACCATTCGAAAAATAATATAAGCAAAAGCGGCTCCAAAAAGAAGCTCTAAAAATTGCTTTAAAGTTAATGGTCCAACTAATTTGTCTTCAACATCTACATTTTGAGGAATTTTGTATTCCATAATTATCCTTTTATCCCTTACAAACTTTAAACTTTATATTTAACTCCTGGTTTCATGGTGGTTGATTTGCTTTTTTTGCCCTGCTTTTCAGCTAAAATTTCTTGAATAATCATTTGTTCAGCATTGCGTCTAGTTCTTTGAGGGTTTTGCTTCATTTTATCTTTAACTTTATCTTTAATTGCAACGGCTAATAATTTTTCTTCAAAAGTCATTGAGTTGACTAATTTTTCATAATGCGGATCATCTTTTAATATTTTGGTAAACTTATACTCTTTATCGCCTTTAAGATATTCTTTTATTTTATTAATTTCTTTTTCGTGAGTCTTTGCTTTCTTCCACTCTTTTTCTTCTTTCTCTAATTCTTTTTGGATTTCTTCGTCCTTTTTACCATTTTTTCTTAACTTTTTTTCCACCTTTTCTTTAAAATCTTTAAAATCTTTTAAGTATTTTTCAGTTTTTTCTTCTTTTTCTTCAACATCTTTTATCGTTTTCTCAACTGGTTTTGTTTCTTCTTTAGTTTTACCCTGTTTTTTCAGTTTATTTAATTTATTTTTTGAATCTTTTTCTAATTTTTTTAAGTATTCTGGATATTCCTCAATTTCCTTATCTATTAATCTATTTTTTAATTCTTTCTCATGTTGAGTGGTTTTGTATTTAGTTTGGATGTCAAGGTAATCAGCCATTTCTTCAATTCTTTGAATGGTTTCTGTCTCATCGAAATAATCTTTAAATCTTACCATTAGTCTTTGAAGCTGGGGTTTGGCAACATTGAAAAGTGATTTTGGGACATCTCGGCTTCCTATTTGGGAGGCAGTCAGATGACGAGTAACCAGCATAAAGGCGCAACTTTCATCTAACATTTTTTTAATTTTCTTGATAACTTCTTTTTGGGTTAGTTTTTTCTTTAATTGCTTTTCCAAAACATCTTGATAAGTTTTACCAGTACGTTTCCCTTTTTCATCTAATTGCCAAAGAATTCCGAAATTGTCAAATTCCCAACCTTTCTTATACATTTCTTTAAGTTCTGGTTTAAAACAACCTCCATCCCAGTGAGTAATATCTTCAACTGTAAGTTTTTTTAAAACACCCCACTTTCCTAAATGCTTTTCTGAATTTGCTCTGTATCTCAATTTAGTATTTCGATGGATATTTTCAACATGTCTTACAGGATCAACATCAAGTCCTGATTGAATGGCTTTGGCCGTAAGACCAGGAATGTTACTCCAAGTAGGATATCTATCTTGTGGTTCTCCTTTTTCATAAAATACTGGCCAGTCCTCTTCTTTGTATCCTAATTTTTTACCCTCTTCTCTCCATTCTTTTAAAGTCATTGATTGATAATATAATTCCGGATTTTCCGCCATAGTCATTTTAAAATTGAAAGTAGCTTCCATTCCTCCTTTGGCAAAGAAAGTTAAAAGTTGTGGGAAAGTCACAGCCGCCACAGCGTATTTATTTTGCCAAACTTCTGGTCTGACCTTGGTAATATCCATTCCTCTTTCGCTCATTTTTCTGATATAACGCATCATTTCTGGAATGTCTTTGCCAAAAGCGACATCAATTCTTCCGGCATCAATAAAATTATTTCGAGCTATACCGAGAAGTCGAGGAATTTTCTTTTGTTCTTCCTTGAATTTCTTTAATTTGATTTCATCAATTTCTCTTTCTTTAGCTTCAATTTTTTCAATTTGCTCTACAGCTTCTGGATTATATTTTTTTAAAAGGGCTTTTTGAGCTTCCCATTTTCTATCAGCAAATTCTTTTTCCGATTCATCCTCTTCTTTCTTCATTTTCTTAACTTCTACAAATTCTTCATATTCTTTAAAACCATACCCTTCTACAAGCTTTTTTTTCGCCTTAAATTGCCTTTCTTCAAAATCTTCTTTCGACTCATCCCTTCTTTTTTTCATTTTCTGAATTTTTTCAAATTCTTTATAGTATTCTACATCTTTTTCTTCCTTTTCTAATATATCTATTCTTGACTCTATGTTAAACATTCCAGAAGAAAAAGTTTCATCCATTTCTTGATATTCTTCATATTCTTCCCAGTTTTTCATTTGTTTGGTATGTTTTGTTTTTAAGTTCTTTTTTTCTTTTTTAATTTCAACTTCTCCATTCTTTTCTTTCAGTTCTTTATTTTCTTCAAGAAATTTATCAAATAAATCTTTTACAAGATAATCTTCTATTTCTTCAAAATCAGTTGGTTTTTCTTCTGCTTCAAATTGGATTTCTTTAATATCCAACTCTTTTCTCAAAAATTCTTTTTCATCTTTACTTTTTTTTAATTTCTCTTTTAAATTCTTTTCTTCTTTGGTTTCCCAGCTTTCTCCCAACATCGTTAGAACATAAATTGCTTTAAACATTTGTTCAGGACTATAACTTGAAGCTTCTTTTGTTCCGATATTTCTGGCGATTGCTTTAAATTTTTCAATATCTTGTCTGGTATATTTTTCTCTATATTTTCTTTNNATTATAATCTCCAGAGCTATAAAAATTTTCTTGATTTTCAGTCATAAGTTTAAAATTAACTTATATTTAAGGATTAGGCGATGATTGGTTACTATTATCTTCTTTTGCTAGTCTATTGTATGTAAAACCATCTTTGCCTTGGTATCCATGGAAAGAATCTTTTAATCCTTCGCTACCACTGGCAGAGTGAACCCCCCATTGACCCATAAGTTGATCTCTTGATAACATCCCTTTTAAGTCATCACGGATACCTTTTACTGTTTCAGCATTCCAAGAGCTGATATCTGAAGTTTTAAGTCTTGAACTCGCATCCTCTAATAATTTTTGGTCTTTTAATCCTTTAATAACGTTTCTAGCAATATTGGAATCATGTCCTCTCATTGCTCGATCAAGCAGTAAAGTTTGCGTATTAGCATTAAGATTACTGATTTGTGTAGGGTTTTCAGAATAATGACTTAATATTGCATGTCTTTGATCTGGATTAGCTGAATTTAGGAGATAGTTCATATACCGACCACCAGCAGCATCATTAAGTATTTTGCTTTGCTCCTCATTTTTTAATACATTAGTGAGTGCTTGACCGTTCATAGTAAGAGCTCCCCCTCTTTCAATATGCTTTTTGAGACCCTCATTATCACCAGCATAACCAATGTCTGGTCGAGTCTTTATAAAGTTAGCTTTGGCAGCACCACTTAAATTTGAGGGTTGTTCTCCTTTTGCATAATTATATTTACTTTCATCCCACCAAGGAACACCCCTTGCAGATAATGTAGATTGAGCAGCAATATCGTTTCTTTGAGCGGCCTTTATTTGTTCTTGTTCGCTTAATCCGGCCACAAATTTTTCTCCTTGTTTCGCAGCACCAGTGCCAAAATAAGATTTTCCTTGAGCACCTCTTTCAGACCAAGCTTTTATAGGATGCCGGGCTTTTTCTAAACCTTGTTTCGCACCTTCTAATCTACCTCTAACTCTTTGTGGGATAGTTAAGGCCCGTCTTTCTAAAGCTTTTTGCATTTGTTTATCTTGTCTTTTAGCCATTTTTAGGCCTAATTTAGAGCGGGCAAAAGCTCCTTTTCTGTACCCGGCAGCCGCTTTACCCAAGGCACCGCCGACAGTTTTCATTGCCATATCACCCAGCATTATTGGTACCAAACCAGCCGCAGCAATCAAACCAACAGTAATCATAAATTGAATTAAATTATCTGAAAGAGGATTACTAGTGTCCCCTTCTCCTATGACACCTGATATTTTGGCAGCTATCATTAAAAGTAAAGCCACTACAGGTCCCATAAATATATATTTTATAAATGAATTCCACCACTTAGAATAAAGTCCTCTGGTAAAAGGAAGGACCATAAAAAGAATCATAACAGGTGAAATTATTGCCAAAAACCAAAGCATTGCCACTCTGAAAAGTAATAAGAAAAGAATAACGAGAACAGCCACGACAGCTATCATCATTAAAGCTACATCAATAAAAAAAACTGCAGCACCAATAGCTATACCTGCCCCAATATTAAAAACTTCGTTTCCAGTTGGTATTATATCTTTAAAATTGGTTAGATTGATAAAATTGGCAGTCAAAATATTAGCAAAATCAAGTAATATTTGACACATTAATAAACTAAAATTAACCAAAATCATGGCAATTATCAATCGAGGCAGAAGAAGTTTTATGTGATAATAATCAAGTTGAACTCGCAATACATTAGCAAAAGCAATAATTATTAAGCCTAAAGCAAAAAGACCCATACAAATATTTCTAATACTCTGCCAAGTTTGCACTACTGCTGATTTTGTTAGTAAATCTGTAGGCTCTAAAAGCGGCTCTAATTTATTTGTAGCCCAATTAAGAATTGATGCCATAGCTGTACTAATAATATTCAACACTTTACCAATAGCACCACCAACGACATCTATTATCCCTTGTTCGTATCTTGTATATTTAACTCCCCATCTTTTTAAAACACTATCACTAGAGACATCAAGAAATTTAGATTCTACAGGATTAGTTATACTATATTCAGGTTCACCGGATGGTCTATTGTATATTCTATTAATAAATTCAAACCATTTATCATTACCAAGTATAGTTCCTGTTATATATACATAATCGTACCCATACCCTCCTCGCCCCGCGAATTCACCTACAATAATACAATCATCTTCAAAAGTATCAAAATCTCTTCCCATATCAACAATTAAACCTCTCTTTTCCCACTGCAGTTTATAATTAAGAATAGGCTCTTCATCATCAAACCTAATTGCTAAGTCAGGATAATCAGGATCTGTGGCAACGAAGTAAAAATAATTTCGATTTATATTTCCTTTTCCTCGAGAAGTAAGCGCTAATTTGAATGTAAATATTATTTTTGGACGACCTATACTAGGATTTGCTCCTATTTCTATTGTAGGAGCAGTTTCGCTAGCAACACCAGTCATTGTTCCATCAAAATTTCCTCCTTCTGGAAAGTAATTATTTATATAAGTTTGGCAAGCATGTTGACCTGGATCCAGTGGTGCTGCTCCAGCATTTTTAGGAAGTATTAAAACTAAAATGAATAATAAAATTAATGTAGTAAATATTTTTTTAAATTTAATTTTCGTTTTCATTTTTAAACCCTCTTTTCATTTTTTATATTTAAATTTTAAATAATTTTCTGAAATTATTCTATTG
>JABAOF010063157.1_pt1 | contig 10090 bp, 12 predicted proteins | sample 7062171 | NCBI WGS metagenome assembly JABAOF01 (sample SAMN14538628, study PRJNA623070) | marine sediment metagenome | biome: marine biome [ENVO:00000428]; feature: marine pelagic biome [ENVO:01000023]; material: deep marine sediment [ENVO:00002113] | place: India: Gulf of Khambhat ...
TTCAGGGATATCCCTGCTGTTCGCGGTCCAGTGCCAAATTTCACTATTATGACACGATAATATCGGTATTTGTAAATAAACCGTTAAATAATATGCAATACGGGAGGTAAGGTGCCATCGCCATAAATAAACTTAGGGAGCTGAAAATGAACTTTCCCCCGGTTCCTGTCATGCCATCGCCTCCCAGCTCCCTATGAATAGTGATTTCCAATTTTTTGTTTTTTATAAATCCTCAGAATTTGGAGATCTCCGATAGAAATATACTAATTAAAAGTCCTTTGAATCCTTATACAATAAGATTGACCGAGGAGATAGAAGAGTATATTTAGCTATCGCATATCTTTTTCACATATGATCCTCGAGGGTTTACTCACGCTAGGTGGTTTTCCTGTAGTTGGACACATCGTATTAAGAGGATATCCAAGATATAATCCAAGCATCGATTTATGGAGGAGTTTATCTCTGAATCTTTCCGTAAGTATTTCTGTAAGTCTATTTACAATAATTTTGTCTATTTTCTTGGGCGAGATTACCTACTTCTTCTTTGTTCTTCCGTGTCTTACATTTTTTCTTGCAATTTTTTTTACAATAATTGGAAAGAAAGTCGAATTCTCGCCAGATGAAAGGGAAAATATAGCTAAAAAAGAATTAGGGGTAGATGTCGACGAAAATAAGATCTTGCAGGAACTCTCTGAGGTAGTATCAATAGAAGAAATCAGGATCCTAGAGGAATTGAGGAAAGAGAAATGAGATACATACCATTTTATGCCATATTGATCTCTTGGATTTTAGGATTTACCTATGGGAAGAGTTTTAACATTTCCATAGTTATTTTATCCTTACCCTTAAATATCGGATTGGCAGTGACGGGTTTCACAGCGGGATTATTGTTTTTAGGAGTTGGGTCGCTCCCATTAGTCTTTAATCGTGGGGTAGAAGATTTTATTTTCCTAAATAATTTGAATTTAAGTGATCCTTTCATTTTCGCTTTGTATGCATTTTTTAGGCTTTTATTAACGGTAGGATTAATAAACGCATGCTCGGGAGGTTTTTTAATTTCAATCAATGTAATCAAAGAGATATTTGGGTCTGGAAAAGATGATGAATTGGTAGAATGGGCTATTCACCTTTCTATTTCTTCTTTTGCTATCGTCACAGTGGTTTCTCTGATACAGTCTTGGTTGGAAACCTTTTAATGCTTAAAGATATAAGGTTTATAACATGGAAAAAGATGACCTCGCAAAGTTATATTTCGCGGTTTATTTCTCTGCTCTTCCGTTTGTAGTATATAAACACCTAAAGCATTTGGAGGAGGCGAAGGAAGAGATAAAGCCTATTAAGGTACCGGAAGTAGAGGAACCAAAAGAATTAACCATAAGAGAGTTTATCGAGGCTCTAAAGATAGAAAGAAAAGGCAAAAAAATCGACGTTCAGGAACTCATCGAGTTTTTACTGAGGGGGCGTTAATCGTCTTCATAATTCTTCTTTAATATATATTTCATTTCTTCTGCCTTTGTTTTCCCTATGCCCTTTACTTCCGTCAATTTCTCTTTATCTGCTTTAACTAAATTTTCTATGTTCGAAAAATGTCTTAAAAGCCTGTCTGCGAGTTCTGCAGATATTCCAGGAAAACCTTCTACGATATATCTTTGCTGTTCTTTTGTGCTCATTGGAGCTCTTTTTCCTCTTATTTCTACCTTTTTCTCCTTTATATCTTGTTCTCTTTTAGCAATTATATAAAGGAGACTGGCAGTCTCTTTTTTATCCTTTGAGATATATATCGGCAGTCCAAAATCAATCATAATAGAGGCTATTGTACCTCTTATTGCATTAGGATGTATGTTTCTCTTATAGTAAAGTCCTTCTCCCTCCACTATCATCAATGGGTTTTTATAATTTCTTTTTAACTCTAATACCTGAGATAAAAGTCTTTTATCTACTATGGACTGCAGAAAATCATCTACTGTCTTTCTTTCTGCTGCAACTCTCTCGCTTAAGACGTAATCTCCTACTTCGAGAGTGGTTGGGCTTAACCTAACCCCGGTTTCCATGAGTTCCTTTCCCAAACTGGGCAACTCCCTGTTATCTATTATGATTTCAGGCCCGTCGTAGGAAGTCAATTTAGGATGTTCAACATCTATATCCTCTTTATAATCGTGATCTTTTAGGTCTCTAAGGGTTTTTTTCATTTTCTTCTCTCTGTGCACGCTTCTCCAATAGTAAGATTCATCTCTGGTATCTTTTGCCATCAAAATAACTACTCTGCCTGCTTTTGCTCTACCTGTTCTTCCTCTTCTCTGGATAGAGCGAATTTCTGAGGGTACAGGCTCATAAAATACTACCAAATCAACCTCAGGCACATCTAAACCTTCCTCTCCGATGCTCGTTGCGACCAAAGTAGGAAAGTTTCCATCCTTAAATTCTTCTAAAATCTTTATTTGCTCTTTTTGACTCAGTCCCTTATCATCTAGACGAGATAATTGACCAACAAACCTCTTTGTCACTATTTTATTTTCGTTCAAAAATTCCGTAATCTTTATGGCAGAGTCTCTAAATTGAGTAAAAACTATTATTTTAGAGTCTGCCTTTTCAGCGATTTGTTTTTCCACTTCTTCCAAAACTATGCCTAACTTTGGGTGTTCTATGTCTCCTATTTTTTCCAATAGGCTTCTCATCTTTAATATTTCTTTATCTTTCATCAGATCTCTTATTCCTTTAGATCCTCCAGATTTAGACTGTCTGTAAAGTCTTTCCATATATCTCTTTAACTGAGATATTCCCTGAGTTTCGAGCAACTCTGAAGCATGGGCTATTCTAAGGCAGGTAGCCTGTAAGGACAACGCATGATATACCTTTGGGTTGGGTTTTCTATCCAACTCTCTTTGAAGTTTAACCTGAAGTTCCAGAAGATCTTTTTTTGTTGTTTTCTTCGGATCGTAATACCTTACAAAACCGTATTCCTTTAGTTTCTTAAGTCTCTCTCGCAGAGCATTCTCCAATATCTTTTTGATTTCTTTGAATTCTTTGGGTAGCTCAATATGTATCCAGTTTGTTTTTATGGGTTTTATGTAAGGCTTTAGATCATCATCTACTTCAGTTCTTATTTCAACGTTCTCAATGAAAAGATTTTTTCGTACTTCGTCTATTTTTTCGACTTCTCCTCCAGGAGAGGCGGTAAGACCGAGTATTAGAGGATCTTTTGCGGTTTCTACATAGTTCTTCGCAATAAAGGTATAGGCATAGTTTCCTACACCTCTATGCGCTTCATCAAAAACTATCAGGGAAACATCCTCTAAGGAAACTCTCCTTGAAATTATATCGTTCTCCAATACTTGAGGAGTGGCAAAAACTATTTTTTTCTCTCCCCAAAGTTCCTTCCTCTTTTCAGGGGGGATTTCTCCAGTGAATAGACCGAATTCTTCTTCATTTATTTTTAGGTATTTCTTAAACGTGCTCGTATGCTGAGATACCAAAGGTTTACTCGGAGCGAGAATAATTGTTTTCCCGCTGTTTAATCTATATGCAGAGAGAAGTAATGATATAAGGGTCTTTCCAGTTCCTGTAGGAAGCACTACCAATGTATTGGCTTTAGATGCTGAGTATGCAATGGTTTCTTGATACAGTCTGGGTTTTATCAGATCTCTTCTTAGGTATTCTTCCTTCATAAAAAGCCCTCTATTATCATACCTATCAAGAATCCGAGTATGATCGCTAAGCCTAAAATGGGTAGAGCAGGAAGAGGTCTCTCATCGAGTTTGTATAAAATAAAAAAGAGACCTACATTGCCAGCTATTAATGTAATCAATGCAACCAAGATGCTTATGCTGCTACTTGATATTATGAAAGCAAGGGGCAATCCTACATCTCCTGCGCCTAAGTGGATGTTTTCTCCTCTCTCTTTTGGTACCACAAACATAAACATATTCCCAATTGATGTCAATCTTTCAGCCATCTCTACCATATGGCCTGTCTTCCTCACGGAAACATAATCGTAAACCATTACAACGAGCAACAGAATTAGACAGGGAATAACACCCAAAGATTTGCCTAACATAGCCCCTGCCCCAGCAACACAAAATATCATGGAGAAATTGAGTATCCAAATGCTTTGGGACGATAACCTAGCCAAAACAAGAAGAAATGAGAGTTGCCAAGGAATTTCCATGAAGTAAAACGTTACTGAGGAGGTGACCAATATTGCTGCTGCCTCTATTATCCTCATAAACATAGGTTCTTTGACGTACTTAAGGAAAATGTATAAAATAATCGTCGCAAAAATAAAGTAGATGAGAATGGTGGTTGAGGCGGCTACGCTCTCTGGGTTTGAGGTCAAAGGAACGTTATAACCCGATGGTTTTAATGTGATCCATAATCCCAAAATCTGAGTACAGATTGAGATAAAAACGAGCATAAGCATATTGATCTTATGCCATAACTTCACATATGAATCTTCTCATGAGGGTAATGAGATGGATACCACAGATCTAAGTCAAGAGTATTCTGGAGAAATAATAGAAGCACTCCTGAAGGCGGGCATAATTAGGTTAAATCCTGTGCAGGAAGAAGCAGTGAGAAAAGGAGTTTTAAAAGACGAATCATTCGTCATTTCTTCCCCTACAGCAAGCGGCAAGACCTTAATAGCAGAACTGGCGATGTTAAAATCAGTAATGCAGGGTAAAAATTGTCTGTACATAGTTCCTTTAAAGGCTTTGGCCAGTGAGAAGTTTCAGGAGTTTTTAGGAAAGTATTCCCAGTTAGGTTTGAATATTGGAATTGCGACTGGAGACTACGATACTAAACCTATTCTAGATTATGACATACTTATCGCGACAAGTGAAAAGACTGATTCTATGCTCAGACATAGGGTAAAATGGATTGAAAACGTATCTTTGATTATATGCGACGAGATACACCTCATAAACGACGCAAAGAGGGGCCATACCATAGAAATCGTGCTCTCGCGCCTCCATCAAATAAACCCCAAGATAAAGATAATGGCTCTGAGCGCCACCATAATGAATGCAGAAGAAATAGCGGATTGGTTGAATGCAAAACTGATACAAAGTGATTGGAGACCTGTAGAACTTAGAGAAGGAGTATATTTCGACAGTATATTAGATTTCGGTTCATATATGAAAGATATCGAAGCCAAAACTTATGATATTAAGGATGTAGTTGCTGATTCTTTGAAAGAAGGTGGACAGGTCTTAATATTTACCAGCACTCGTCAAAATGCAGAGAGATTGGCAGAAAGACTATCTAAATTAGTAAAGGGATACCTCAGTCCGAATGAACTGAGATATCTAAACAAAGCCAGAAAAGAAGTTTTAAAAACGCTTTCAGAACCGACTAAACTATGCAAAAGGCTTTCGTCTTGCGTATCTAATGGTGTAGCGTTTCATCACGCTGGATTACACATGGGGCATAGAAAACTGATAGAGGACCTATTCAGGAGTAATAAGTTGTTAGTCATTACTGCTACCCCTACCCTCGCAATGGGATTAAACCTTCCGGCTAGAAGGGTAATAATTCATGATTATAAAAGATATACCAGAATGTTTGGAAGAAGACCTATATTGGTGCTAGAGTACAAGCAAATGGCTGGGAGAGGGGGAAGACCAAAGTACGATTCCTACGGCGAGGCAATTTTAATGGCTAAAACTTGGAAAGAAAGGGAAGATCTCTTTGACAACTACATCTACGGAGATCCGGAAAGGGTAGAGTCTAAACTTGGAGTTGAACCAGTTCTAAGATCTCACGTACTCTCCTCTATTGCAACAGAGTTTGTTAAAGATAATGATGATCTGGTAAAATTCTTCAATAACACATTCTATGCCTACCAGTACGGTACGGAAGAGTTAGAGGAGTCTATAACAAACATACTCTCTTTCTTGGAGATGGAAAAAATGATAAAAAAGGGAAAATTTAAGGCTACTAGGTTTGGGAAAAGAGTCTCAGAACTTTACATAGATCCTCTTAGCGCCATTATTTTTAGGGATGCTTTAAAAAGAGCGGAAGAGAGAGATGTAGACGAGTTGGATATTTTACATGCGATTTGCGATTCACCGGATATGGATCTGTTATATCTAAAAAGGTCTGAATACAGTCTCTACGAAGAACTCGCAGAAAGAGATTTTTTGATAGATTTACCGGATAAATTCGAGGAAATAGAAAGATATGAACTATTTCTCAGCAAATTAAAGACTGCAAACATGTTAGAAGATTGGATTGATGAGATGCCAGACGATAAAATTGTAGAAGAATACGATTTAGGACCGGGAGATATAAGAAATAAGGTGGAACTTGCAAACTGGCTTTTGTACTCTCTGGGCGAGATATCCAAGATCTTTAAATCAAAACATAGGGGATTAATTTTCAATTTAAACAAGCGTGTTCAGTACGGAGTAAAGGAAGAACTTTTATCACTCGTGTCTTTGAAAGGAATAGGGAGAACCAGAGCAAGAAAACTATACAGACATGGATTTAAAACAAAAGAAGATCTGCGGAAGGCATCCGCAGAGTCTCTTTCCAAAATCGAGTTAATAGGAGATAAGATAGCAACTTCCATATTAAAGCAGTTAGAAGAAAAAGAAGAAATTAAAGATAAAAAAGAACTTCAAACTTCTTTCTTTGACTTTGAATGATTTTTTGGGTTTTTTCAATCTTTTATTTTTTCCAATAACCTTCTCCTAGTTCTCTCAAGATCTTCTCGAGCAGTGTCGAATCTTTAGTTTTATGCATAATGTTTATTACCCATTGAGAAGCCTCTTTTTTAGTTATTTCTCCTTTGAGATAATCTTCTATTTTTCGAATGACTTCCTCTCTTGAAACCATTTTTTTCTCCTTTAATATCATTATCCAAGTAATCTTGATCGGGTAATTCTTGAGTTGAAATCAGGGTCTCAGTAAATAATCACAGGAATGCCCTCTTTATCAAACCTCTTTCCAACTTCACTTAATCTCTCGGATAAAATTATTCCATCTATCTCTTTGTCCTGCAAAAATTCGCTAATTTCCTGAAAAATCGATTGGGCTTTAGTATCGCACTCCCTTACGTTAAAATCTATGACTTTTGAAAAGGCTTTTATTGCGTCTTCAAGAGCAGTGAACAGACTCTTATTTTCATAATCTCTTTCGTCATGTAAGGCTAGAACAAGTAAAAACTCATCTGATTCCAGTACATCGCATATCTCAGTTAAGTGTTCAGCATCCTCGCCTGAGTCGATGATATAAAGGTATATTACATCTTTAGGATTCATCAAATCTTTTTTTAATCTAAGTATTTATATATCTTCTATTTTTGAAATTAATAGGTCATCAAAGGTATTTCGTAGGACTCGCTCAACTTTTCGCCGGCTTCAATAAACTTTCCGGAGATCATTAGCCCGTCAATTTTTTTGTCGTGTATAAAGGCTCTGAGTGCACTAATAAGCAATCTAGGTACCTGTGTATTGCACTCCAGCACGTTATAATCAATAATTTTTGGCAAATCCTTTACAACGTCTTCAAGCGCGCTAAATAAAATCTTTTTATCCAAATCTCTTTCGTTATGTATGGCTAACACACTCAAAAATTCATTTAAGGCTAACATATCGTAAATTTCGTTTAGGTGCTTAACCGAATCGCTTGAGTCTACAACACAGAGATAGACAACATCATTTGAGTGTTTACTACCCCTCCCTCCCATAGGTTTATAATTCTAACTTCATCATTTATGATTCTTTCTATAACCGTATTTAAGCAATCATGCTTTATAGAAAACAATATATTGAATAAAAACATTTAAGATTCATGAATAAGAGGGTGGGCATGGTAGAAATATCCGGAAAACCCCATTTATACCGGGAATCTACCGCCACAGGAAAGATTTATTTAAAGGAAGAAACAATAAAGAAGATCAGGGAAAAAGAAATAAAAAAAGGCGATGTTTTTTCGGTAGCGTCCGTTGCTGCTACTCTTGCTGTAAAAAAGACCCCTGAGATGATTCCTCTTTGTCATCCTATACCAATAACAGGTGTGGATGTTGATTTTGATGTTTCTGATGATTTCATAGAAGTTAAAGTAAAGGTGAAAAATGTTGGTCAAACTGGCGTAGAAATGGAGTCTTTGTTGGGTGTAACATCCGCATTATTAACCATATGGGACATGGTAAAATACTTAGAAAAAGAAAACGGTAACTACCCATACACAAAGATATCAGAGGTAATAGTTCTGGAAAAGATAAAGGGAGGGTAATTCTTGCATGAAATTACCCCTTTAAAATTTAAATTTTCTTTGATCACCATTAGCACTTCTAGATACGAAAATCTCATCAAAAAAAGAATTTATCCAAAAGATGAGAGTGGAGATTTTATATTAAACAAGTTAAAGGATTATGAATTATTGTTCTACACAATAATCCCAGATGACTACGGTATAATACAATCTACCGTCAAATATACCCAAAAAAATCACGACCCTGATGTTATCATAACTTGTGGTGGAACTGGTTTCAGCAAAACCGATGTTACTTACGAAGCAATTTTTGATTTAGTTAATAAAGAAATCCCCGGCTTTGGAGAGTTTTTTAGAAATAGGAGTTATTCGAGCGTAAAAGGCGCTTCCATGATTACGAGAGCATTTGGAGGTGTTATTCAAGATACCATTATATTTTCCATCCCAGGATCATTAGATGCCGTAAAAATAGGCATGGATCTAATTTTAGATCAGATCTCCCATCTAATCATGCATGTTAGAGGGACTTGAATTGAGGACACTCGTTAAACTAGATGATGCTATATCTAAAGTCACGAAAAGAATAAAAACAGCAGAAATCGAAAAAATATCTGTCAAGGATTCTATCGACAGAGTGCTCGCCAAAGACGTTTTCTCAAAAATAGATGTCCCTCCATTCGATAGAGCCGCCATGGACGGTTTCGCTGTTATTGCCGAAGATACATACCATGCGAGTTTTGAGGAACCTGTTGTTTTATGTAAAAGCAAATCAGCCGAGGTTAGAAGAGGGGAATGCGCTCAGATTGGTACGGGCTCTCCGATGCCAAAGGGGGCTAACGCTGTTGTTATGGTAGAGTATACAAAAATAAATGGAGATGATGTTTTAGTATTTGATTCGGTGCATCCTCTAAAAAATGTTTCGAAAAGAGGCGAGGATCTAAAGAAAGGAGATAAAATTCTTGAAAAATCAAATATAATCCGCCCTCAAGACTCTGCTCTGATGATATCTTCAGGCTTAAAACAGGTTTCCGTATATAAAAAGCCCAATATCGTTGTATTCTGCACAGGGAATGAATTGCTTGAGTTGGAAGAAGAATTGCGAGTAGGAATGATCTATGAAACAAATAGTTTCATGATAAGGAATGAGTTCTTTAACATCGTTAGGGGAGGGATAATAAGAGACGATGAAGAGGAAATAGAAAGTTGTTTAGAAGTGAATGCTGACGCAATAATATTTACCGGTGGAAGTTCAGTTGGGGAAAAAGATCTTGTTCCAAAGGTGTTAGATAAAAAAGGAGAATTGCTCTTAAATGGCATATCAATAAGACCTGGAGAACCCACGGCAATTGGATTTTTCAAAGAAAAACCTGTTTTTTGCCTTCCTGGTAATCCTGTCGCCTCTTTCATATCTTTTAACTTCGTTGTCCAGCCTTGCATCCAAAAGATATTAAATCTTCCCATATTAAACCACATTACCGTAAAAGGAAGATTAAATAGGAAAATAGCATCAGAAATCGGAAGGAGAGACTTCGTCAGAGTCAGGTACCATAAAGGCGTTGTGGATCCTATCATGACGGGGGGTTCAGGAATATTGCATTCGCTAGTTTACGCCAACGGTGTTGTCGTTATAAAGGAAGATAGTGAGGGATTTAAAAGTGGAGAAAAAGTTGAAGTAGTGCTTTTTAGTTGGAGGGATTTGTATTCAACAGAATTTTCTTGACACAATTTCCCTAAATAAGGCAATTGAAATAATTAGAGAGAACTATCCTGAGAGAAATGAAGAAAAGGTTAGAATTTCGGATGCTTATGGACGGGTGCTCGCCAAAGACGTTTTCTCAAAAATAGATGTCCCTCCATTCGATAGATCCACCATGGA
>JABAOF010010903.1_pt4 | contig 10081 bp, 14 predicted proteins | sample 7062171 | NCBI WGS metagenome assembly JABAOF01 (sample SAMN14538628, study PRJNA623070) | marine sediment metagenome | biome: marine biome [ENVO:00000428]; feature: marine pelagic biome [ENVO:01000023]; material: deep marine sediment [ENVO:00002113] | place: India: Gulf of Khambhat ...
GGATCAGAACGTCGTTCCTCTATTTCCATTTCAGCCACGCCTGGGCCCATCCCGCGAACGTTTCCACTAAAGGCTTGCTTCAAAAGGTCTTGTCCTGCACCATACAGCTTAAGGTTTGAAGCTTTTTTCGCTGCTTCTTTAAAGATGTTCCATGCCAACTTGTGAATGTCAGGGTTACTCTCCCCTTTTGTGTGAACCATGAGGAGTTCAAAATCGTCTCCAGCGTGAAACACGTAATAGCTGTTGATGAGCCCGTTTTTCTGAGCTTCTTTCAAGCGTTTTTCGCCTATGTCTAGTAGGGGTTTAGGCACTGTGTGATGCCCAGCTAAGGAACCTACGTCGGCTTTGATTACTGATATAGTCGTTTTTTCTGGCATTCCGCTCACCTTTTTATTATTAATTTCTGATGTAGTGTTCTGGCATTCTTATTAAAAGATTTCCTAACAAAGATAAAGTAAAACTTCCATTTGCTGGTCATAAAAATGCACGACCAGCGAACGAAAAATTCTTCTATGCCAACAACTCAAAAATAGAGTACTTACCGGGAGGAGTTAAAGCGTATGAACTGTCTGAAATGGTTGCTGGTGTAAAGCCTTCCACTCCAAGATGTTGAGGAAGAAGAATTGGCACCTATCAGTCTCAAGAAGTTTGTCAACGACATAAGCCACTGTCCAGATTGTAAGACCAACCCTGCTTTTTTCCTGAGTTCTAAAAGGGTTCCTGTATGCATAAAGCATTGGAATATCATAGCAGATGCGCCTGTAGCATGGACGAAAGAAGGAAAAATTACCCTCTTGGCAGGAGTTTAATGCGCACGCGCACATGACTTCTTTGATTGTATTCTCGCGAAACTCACTTGTGAATGGGTATGAGGCATAGGAACTTTACAGTTTTTTCGCCATTGTTTTTAAACTGATGCTTTTCATTTGCAGGAACAAAGATAACATCGCCAGCTCTAAACTTTCTTTCTTTGACCTCATCAACCACAAAACCCTTTCCTTCCAGGATGAAGACTTCATGTTCCCAGGGATGACTGTGAAACGGACTATATCCCCTTGGCTCCATCTCGAACAATCTCATTGCAAAATTTTCAGCGCCCATCTCTTTCGTGATAAGCCATCTAACCCGTAATCTTGAGGCTTCTTCTACATCTTTTTCTTCAACGTCTCGGTAATGAAAGATTTTCATGTAATTCACATCCTTGAAGTGACTTAAGGGTCAGCAAGTATTAAGCTTGTGCATTTAGAACCTTATGTGCGTCCTTTCAATCTCCAAATGTGTGCCTTTATCTAACAAATACGAAGATAGATGAGGAAAAGGAAGGCCAATGCACCGTACATGAAATTGTTGAACAACCATGTGGAAACATTATGAAGCTTACTAGCTTCTCTGCAGATTCCATACTTCAATGTTATCTTTATTTTCTTTCAAAAACGCATCAAGAGTAGGTTTGTCAGGAGCAGATTGAGCGCCTTCTTGCGTGCATTTTAATGAACCACATGCGGCGCCATACACAACTGCGTCCTCTAAAGTTTTTCCTTGAAGGATGGCGGCGAGGAAGCCAGCATCAAAGGCGTCGCCTGCGCCAATAGTGTCTTTCACCGCCACTTTGAATGATGAAACCAAAAAGTCGCCGTTCGTTGAGAGCGCTATAACGTTTTCTTTACCACCTTTAATCAGGTACGTTTTGTCTTCTCCGACCTTTTTTCTTAACCGTTTAGCAACGTCTAAGATTTTAGTATTGTTTGCGAGACCTAACAGAGCCTTTACTTCGTGACGGTTAATCATCAAGGTGTCGACGTTTTTCAAAATTGGCTTCAGCTTTCTGAGTCCTAGCTCAGATTTTTTTCGTCCTGAGTCAAAAGACACTGTTATTCCCAAATCTTTAGCTGTTTTAGATGCGTGTAGTAAAGCTTCTAAGTTTGTGCCACTCATGTGGAGGTGGCGGGCATTCTGTATGTACTCTGCGCGAATTTCTTCTGGAAGGATGGGTTCACTTGCTCCGATCATTTGGATGAATTCTGGGATGCCTTGTTTGTTAACTATGATAAGAGAGACTCCGGTTGCATTCTTAAAGTCCACAAGTATATGATCAGTGTTGACGCCATGGTTGCGAAAGTTCTGAACGACAAACCAACCGTATTCGTCAAACCCAACTTTTCCAATAATTCCTGTTTTTAAACCTAGTCTTTGTGAGTTCACTGCGACGTTGGCTGCTGAGCCTCCGCCACTGTGTTTTAATCGACCAGCCATGATGCTGAGTTTATCTGGCAACGGAAAGCTATCGACGTAACATCGAATGTCGTAGAGCACGTGTCCCAAACATACCATGTCAAGTTTCATTGTTGTTCTACTCCTTTGCTACAATAGAACTAGATGAATCACTTATTTGTCTCACGTCTATCTTATTTCTCAACAAAACGGTGTTTGTAACAAAAATCAAAGGGGGCTCCACCACATTCGTTCAGAACATGACGCATATAAAAGCATGTGCGAGTCCTTGTGGAGACAATCTCCGTGGTCTCACTGCTGTTTTCAGGAAAAACTCTGTTTTCAACATATCTTTTCGCTATATGATTCAAATATGAGGTGTGAAGGGATTGGAACTCCTTGACGGTGATGTGTATAGCAGTTTCTGGGGAAAATTGGTTTTCAGCATTCTGCTGTTATTAGGAGTCAATATGTGTGCGCGTTTTTTCACTTGTGTTTTCCGAATAGTTTTGGCTAGACTAGGGGATACTTTTTTGTTGCAGGCAACTTATACCCTAAGGCTAACGGTTCAAGTTTTTTTAGTTCTTCTATGGATGGAATTGAACCGATTTTTCCATTTGCTATTGAAAACTGTTCAATTTGACGTGTGAATTCTGGCTTTCCGAACATCAGCGTGCCTGTCACACAGTCAACCGCAAGTAGATCAGATCCAGCTATTGCGTATGGGAAGTTGGCAGCGTTTCCCCAGTCGGGACCGTTTCCTTCCATTCCGTATGGGCCTGAGATTATCCCAAAGAGTTTTCCTCTGTGACCTATGTGCCATAAAGTGTAGTAATACAAAATTGCCTTCGCAACATCGTTGTGAGTGAAAGCTTTTTTGTAGTGAGGAAGTAAACCTACCCCAATATTTTTGATCGTTGCCGTCACCAAAACTTGACTGGCTACGTGTGTTTTTGGCACAGCGAGGGAAATCAGTCCTGTTCTATTATTTACCGCCGCTGGAATTTTGCTTATTATTTTGTTTCGCACCTCAGACATCGGAAGCAAATCTTCACCCAGCAATTCGTCAACTTCTTTAACGAGCCTCATGCTTTCTTCACGGGTTAGCATGGGTTCATCGCTTACGTTAAGAACCCTTACTTTGGCGCCAGCATCTACATATTCTTCAACGAGTTTTTTGATTCCACTTAATTCCAAGGTCAATTGAAAACCAAAGTCATAGGAGTCTTGGGTTTGATTCCGAGATTTTATTTTTGCTTTGATTGAAGGACGCTCAGAAATGGGAAATTCTGAGAGAAACTCTTCAGTTTTGGTGAAGATGTATGGACCTTTATAGTAAGAACCACTCTCGCATATGCTTATGGTTCCCTTGAAACCCGAAGATAGTATTTGATCAATGAGTGCCCTCACAACTAGAGGATGAGTAACACAACCAGTTTCGGGTGGACGCGGATCAACAAGGTTAACCTTTACAAGAACTTCGTCACATTCTAAAACGTGTTTCAATTGTTTCTGGATTTCGTTGGTGCGAAGAAAGTTGCGAAGGCTTTCATATAACTCTGGAGTCATGCTCTCCTTGAAGGTTCCATTGTAAAGTTTGCATCCGAAAACGTTGTTAATCAAGAATTTCGGTTGGTACATTTTACTAGTTGAGAGCGAGAACAGTTTCTTAAATCTATCTATGTTGTATCTATGGTCAGGTTCTGCATTTCATTTGAATGTGGACTTAACATGGATTCAGAGTTCATAAATCATATAACTAGTTGGAAGTCAAGAATTAGCAAGGTATTTCAGATGTCAAAATACGGTTATTTCCTTCTGGTTCCTATTGACCCAGTTGAAATGAACAAAATCTTCAAAGATTGCAATGTTGATGAAGAAAGAATAGATGCAACCATAAATTATGTTGTTCCAATAATTCGGGAGATATGGGAAAAAACTAAAAAACTACCCATTATACAGACTGAGCTTCCTCAAAACAAGCAGAAAAAAGGAAGTTAAAGTTTCCCAACAAAACCAAACCCCTACGCAATTTTTTTCACACAAAAATTCTTTACTATTGTTGCCCTTTGAAGAAAGGAGAATAATGAAGGATCGAGCGAATCGTAAATATTCACGTCAACTATGTAGTTTGCTTCCTCCGTACAAGATAGCATCATTTGTTCGTGATCCCAGATTGAGTGTATTCATCGTACACAGGAGTACACAAATAAGTCTTATATTCAGCATACTTGGATGCTTCTAGTTCTTCTTCGTGGAATTTTTCAATCTTCTTAATAGCTTCCATGCTGGGCCATTCCTCAACTCCAATAAATTGCCACTCTTTGTTTGACCAACTGCAGTCAAGCATAAAATGTAGTTTGTAACCGAGTTCTTCCATTTTCTCGCGATCCTTACGCATGAACTCTTGCTGTTCCTCTTCAGATAGCTTATAATATGCTGGCTTGATTTTGGCGAACATCACTCTGATGATACGTTTTTTCTCAGCCATCTTGTCACCTCCTCCACTCTTACTTAAATGTAAGTCCGTGATTGAACGTTTAAGACTTCTTATCCATTGCTGGTGTGTTAAAATTTAATTCCCAAACCCTCACACACAAAACTTTAATCCCCAGTAAAATGTTATAATGTTTGAAGATAAAGGAATAAAGGTGGTTTCGATGTGGGAGATTTTTAGGCTTATACACCTATTCGGTTTGGCGTTCGGTGTCGGTGCTGTAACGGTAAATCTTATATTAATGATGAAGTCTCGTTCAAACAAAGAGTTTGCGCCAGTATTTATGAGGGCCTCAAAACCTATCGCAAAGCTTGTCTTTCTAGGTTTAATATTGTTAACTCTCTCAGGGATTGGCTTTGCAGCACTCGGCTATCCAGAGAAACAGCTCCTATTAGTTAAACACGTACTTATTGCTGTGCTTTGGGTGAACGGCTTATTTGTTATGTTTTCACTATCGCCCAAACTCACTAAACTGGCTCCGAAGCCGGGTCAACCCCCAACACAAGAGTTCCTCTCTATTCAGAGACAGGTACAGGTTATGGGGACCCTAGGCATCATCCTTTGGTACACAATCACTGTCATGAGCGTTTTGCTGTAATGAAAACCCAGTCTTCTAAGTGTGGGGGGATTAAAATTTAATTCCAAAACTCAAATTTCTCTCTCATCTTCTAATTCTACTATTATCTAATTTTCTCTCCGCCATATTTCACTTCTCAACTTTCTCCTCACTTCTTTCTTAATATACTCTCTCTACACCGCACACCGCCGTCTTTTCTCGTCAGTTGGATAGAAATTCTATTTCATTGTCTTCATGTTAGCTCTTGAAAAGACTTTTATAGTAAATCGTAAGAAAACTGCTCTGTGAGGTATTGAAGAAATGACTTTGGAAACAAGCAAGAATCTGGGCGGCATAGGAGCCTTACTTATCGTCATCGGTTGCTTAGGCTTCGCAGTTCCATATGCGGGCATTCTGACTCTGATTGGACTGATTCTTATGCTAATTGGGCTGAAAGGTCTAGCGAACTTCTACAAAGAAGGCGGCATATTCAACAATGCACTTTACTCAATAATCTTGACAATAGTAGGAGTCGTGGTTGCCGTAGCAACAGTTGTTATCACTGCTCTTAGTGCATTATCCTCCCTCGGCATCGATTTAAACAACGTAAGCGATTGGGCTACGTTCGGAAGCGAACTGGCAAATCGTTTCACAAACCTTCAAGACTTCAGCGTAATTTGGACTTTAGTTGGCGCCGTCGTTGCTGCTCTAATCATACTCTTCGTTTTCGCAATCGTTTCAGCGATTTTCCTTAGAAGATCACTGAACCAGCTATCTTCAAAGACTGGAGTTGGCTTGTTCGGTACTGCAGGACTACTCATTCTCATAGGCGCAGTGCTGACGATAGTCGTGATAGGCGCACTATTAATATGGATTGGTTTCATACTTGTTACAGTGGCATTCTTCCAAATCAAGGCGCAGCCAACTCAGGCAACCCCCTGAGCTCCATCACCAACTTAACAACGAAGCATCAAACACCCTTTTTTTCTTTTTGAACGTGCGAAGTAAAGAAATGAAAATTCTATTTGTGCGCGCTTGGTTGGATTAAAATTTAGCCTTTTTCTTATTCTTCCTTACTCTCTCCCTCACCTCTCTCTTCCTTCGCCTTCGCCCCCTTTATAAATACATNNTTTTTCTTTAAGATTTAAATTATTGATATTTTGAAGTTATAATTGTAGGGTGGGAGAGAATGGATCATAAATGGTTATTTAGAAGAGGTATAGGAAAAATACTAGCGGGGTTGATTCTGGTTTTTGTCTTAGGTCCTAATGCATGCATGTATGTGAGCAAACATGAAAAAAATTAGGTACATGCTGATTCTTGTTATCGGTGGTGTGTTATTTTGGGTGGCTTTGGGACAAATCATGGTTTATCAACCTCCTCCTGATTGGATAAATGCCATTCCAACTATAGGAGGACAAATGTCAAAGAATCTAACCACAAGTGCTTTCAATATAACACGCGAAACATGGGCGGTACGGTGGGGGGCACCTCCCCACCCCGCAATATGCGGCATAGAGGTCTACAACGCCTCCACAGACGAAAAACTGCAGGAGTTCACAATTCCTGAAGATGCATATAACCGCACATCACTTCCTGATTATGCATACAGCATGTTCGTCTTTCTGAAGGGAAAAGGTAGTTTCTACTTGAAAATTCAAGTTTACGTGCCTTTCAGAGAAACAGGAAGTTGGCAAGTCGCAGTAGTAGAGTTCAAGCCAGCATGGACTTTCAAAACATGGATAACATGCATTACAGTAATTGGAATAGGTTTACCAGTAGTGTACATTGGTTACGAGATATACAAATCGATTGGAGAGTAAACACTGCCACTCCAACTGTTATACTAGAGAGTTAAGAACTAGGACATAAAAAAGAAGGGAGTTTAGGAGAGTACCCTTTTTATCCAAACACTTTTTGATATGATTCCATAAGAGTGATTCTAGATATTTGGAAGTGGTAGCAACATTAGAATGTCCTAATAGCTTCTTGATCAACAGTATGTCTTTGGTTTTTCTGTATAGCTCACTAGCATAAGCATGGCGTAACATGTGTGGATGTACTCCATAACCGATGCGTCTACTTATCTTTTGAAAATCTGTAACAGCAATCATAATCTCCAAAGGGCTCAGACCAAAAGCCACGGATTTTCTATTTTCTTTCTTAATCCTTACCTTCATCTTTCGATCATCCTCTTATGAATGTCTAAAATCGAATTGACGGTTCTTGGCAAATCGGACTGCAAAACTTTCTTCAGCAGGATTTTGTAAAGACCTCTTCTAACATCTCTCTCCTTTTTTCTATTCAAAACCCAGTTCTTATTAGTATTCAGCAAATTCAATATAGTTCTGGAAAGATTGATTGTGTCATCTGTTACCTTGTTTTGCTTAAGAACCCAGAGAAGACTCTTCCAGAAACAGAGAACTAATCTTGCCGGAAAACTCCAAAATCCACGACTGATTCAAATTCACTTTCACACCTTCAGGCACTGGAAGGCAACTCAGCTCTACCACCAAACAAAAGACATCCTATACGTCATGCAATTTCTAGGCCACAAAAGCATCAAGAACACATTAAAATACGTCCAGATTGAAGGAGCACTATTTCAAGAGGAGAACGAAGGGTTCATCTGCAAAGCGGCAAGCAATGTTGACGAAGCAAAAACGCTGATAGAGGCAGGATTTGACTATGTATGCGAGTTGAACGGCGTAAAACTCTTCCGGAGAAGAAAATGAAAACCGGTTATCCGGGAGAATTGAAAAGTGGGCCGGGAGAGATTTGAACTCTCGACCTTTCGGTTATCAGCCGAACGCTCTAACCATGCTGAGCCACCGGCCCAATATCCAATGTAGATTTATGGTTCGTTTATTAAAGAGTTTCTTGAAGAGACTTTACACCTTAATTTATTTATTAAGCAATACAACTATAAAATGGGTGGTTAAATGACTGAATCATCTTCTCGTAAAAGAAGAGCGCGACACGACATAATTATGGAAGTTTTAAAAGCAGCTGAGAATGGCGTGAAGAAGACAAAAATAATGTATAAAGCTAGCCTAAGTTTCCCTCAACTTGAAAATTACCTAACAGCTTTGGAAAACGCAGGTTTCATAACTGAGAAATCCGGTATCTGGAAGACAACTGAGAAAGGGCTTCACGTTATAGAGGCTTGCAAGATATGTCAACGTCTTCTAACGGAAGTTCCTTAGACAGAAAGATTAAACCATAAAGTAACTGCACCGAAAAACAGCGATTTCGAAGAAAACCCTTTAAACCATCCCGCTCAAAACTCTATTTTCAAGGGCCCGTAGCCTAGCACGGATAAGGCGCCGAACTGTTCTAAGCTTGGACAGTGCGCAAGCCTTCGGAGCCGGAGACCCGGGGTTCAAATCCCTGCGGGCCCGCCAATTTTTCTTCAAAACATTTGGTTACCTTTTAAGTGTATAGTTATGATTTCTAATGGTGTCAGCTATGAGGATTTCGAGAAGGCAACTGGCAAAGATGTTGGATCACACGCTGGTGAAGTCGGATGCTACCAAAGACGACGTTAAAAAGATGTGTATGGAGGCTGAAACGTATGGTTTTGGTTGCGTTTGCGTTAATCCAACATATGTGTCTTTGGCTACACAATTTTTGAAAGAAACAAATGTAAAGGTTTCTTCCACGGTTGGATTTCCATTTGGAGTAACTCTGCCCGAAGTTAAGGCTTTTGAAGCATGGAGGGCATTGGAAAATGGGGCTCGAGAGATAGACATGGTCATCAACTTAAGCGCGTTGAAGTCAGGGGACTATGAAACGGTGAGAAAGGACATCGAAATGGTTGTGGATGTTAAACGTTTGTACCGAGACGTTACTGTGAAGGTGATCATTGAAACTGGACTCTTAACTGACAAAGAAAAGGTGTTGGCTTGCAAAATCGCCAAGGAAGCAGGAGCCGACTTCGTGAAAACCTCAACTGGACTTTTTGGAGGAGCCACTGTGGAGGACGTTAGGTTGATGCGTGAAACGGTTGGCAGAGAAATGGGAGTTAAGGCGGCAGGAGGCATACGGACTCTCCAACAAGCGTTGGCAATGATTGAGGCAGGAGCAGATAGAATTGGAACAAGCACCGCGGTTGCCATAATCAAAGAGTTGCCGGAGTGAGTCAGCGTGGTTGCTGAAGGCTTAAGTTACATTCTTTCAGGTGCTTCTATTCCAAGTAGGCTGAGGGAGTTTTTGAACACAATTCTTGTGGCGTCAACAAGGGCAAGCCTGGCGTCACTCAACTCTGGCGGCTTAGCTTTTATCACAGGCAACGCGTTGTAAAAAGTGTTGAACTTGTCTGCCAATGCGTTGGCGAAGTCAGCGATAGTGTTAGGTTTAAGGTTTTCAGCCGCTTCCACAAAAACCTCGGGGAACCGAGCTAGCGTTAAAATTATGTCGCGTTCTAATGGTTTTGTCAGCAAGGAGTAGTTGGATTCTTCAGGTTTTCTGTTTGCTTTTCTAAGAATGCTGTGGGCTCGAGCGTGGGAATATTGGATGTAGGGGGCGCTGTTTTTCTCGAAGTTCAGCACTCGGTCCCACGTGAAGATGACGGGTTTAGTTGGGTCCACTTCAACGAGAGCGTATTTTACGGCTCCTATGCCTACGAAGTTGGATATTTCCTGTTTATCCTTGTCTGGGAGGTGTGGAGAACGCTTGCAAACTTCGTCGTAGGCTCTTTTAATTGCCTCGTCCATAACATCGTCTAGGGTGATGTAGCGGCCTCTGCGGCTGGACATTCTGTAGCCTGGGAGCCTAACTAAATTGTAGGCAAAGTGGATGAAGTTTTCTGCTTGTTC
>JABAOF010000488.1_pt9 | contig 10074 bp, 9 predicted proteins | sample 7062171 | NCBI WGS metagenome assembly JABAOF01 (sample SAMN14538628, study PRJNA623070) | marine sediment metagenome | biome: marine biome [ENVO:00000428]; feature: marine pelagic biome [ENVO:01000023]; material: deep marine sediment [ENVO:00002113] | place: India: Gulf of Khambhat ...
GATGCGAAGATAAAGCTTGCCGACGAAGAAGTCATTGGCAGCGTGATAAAAACATTAAAGGATATGGGTCTCTACGATGACGCACTGATCATTATCACCGGCGATCATGGGACCAGCCTGAGGCAAGAATGCTGGCCTTTTGGGGATTACATCTATGATCCCGTAGACGTCGGTGATCTGGCAAATACACACTCGAGTCTCTATGACGTGGATCTCAAGATACCCCTCATCATAAAAGCACCCAACATACCCCAAAACGCCCGAGGAAAAGTCATTGAGGGTCAAGTGAGATCCATCGATATAGCCCCTACTGTGCTCGATCTCCTCGGATTTCCCATGGGTAAGATCGATCCACCCATGGACGGAGAGAGCCTCGTCCCATCCATGAAAAACCTGAGGGGACACGGGAAGAGGGCTTATGCTGAAACTGTATGGTCGGCATACGGCATGGGCGCTCGGCAAGCCCTCAGGGAGGAAAACTGGAAGTACATACGGTACGCTTCTTCGATGTATGAGGAGTTCTTCGATCTGAAGAAAGATCCCAGGGAACAGAATAACCTGATCGACAGGCTCAAGTACCACGCCCCCAAATGGCTCAAGACTATCCGTGAACAGTGTAATGACCTTTACAGGGCTGAGCCGAGGGGGATTCAGCGGCGTGAGATGCCTGCGGAAGAGAAAAAAGCCGTACAGGAACGTCTACGTCGCTTAGGCTATGTAACCGAATAACAGTAACTTGTTGCCAGGTCCGGGAGAGGGAATTGCTTCTCCCCTATCCCAGGAGAAAAGGCAACGTATTTGAAAATTTAACGTAAGGAGTTTCGAGATGCCGCTTACAAAAATAATCAGGGAAAAGAGAAAAAGACAGTGCGCAAAGCTGGTCGAGATCTCAAATGGAATTGTAAAACAGGCCCTAGATAAGTTTAAACCTGAGGAACTGGGCATAACCTGGACCGGCGGAAAGGACAGCTCTCTAACCCTCTGGATCATCCGTCAGGTTTGTGAGGAAAAAGGCATTCCCTTTCCCAAGACGATGATCATCGGCGAAGGAGATGAATTTCAGGAGATCGAGGAGTTTGTTGAGAGGATGACCAAGGAGTGGAATGTCCCGCTTGAGTGGTGTCGCAATGAGGACGTGCTGAAGGCTGCTAACTTTACCTTAAGTGCGCCCGTAAGAGTCAAGGATTTGAATGAGCGGAACCAGGCAGAACTTAAGCGGATAGATTTTAAGGAAGAGGAATTTCCCTTTGAGGCTGAATCCTATGCGGGGAACCATCTGATGAAGACGGCTGTATTTAATCAGTTCCTTGAGCGATATAACATCAAGGGAATATTTCAGGGTCTTCGGTGGGACGAACATCCGGCCAGGTTCGATGATGAATACTTTGACCATAAGGATGGCGAGCATTTGGTGCCGGAACATACCCGGATTCGTCCCATTTTGCATTTCACCGAAAAGGATCTCTGGGATACCTACGCTGCCTTCACCATCCCGTATTGTGCCCTTTATGAGAAGGGGTACCGTTCATTGGGGGCGAAGACCACCAGCCTGAAGTCATCCGATATTCCTGCCTGGGATCAGGATCTGGAAAACACCGAGGAAAGGGCGGGAAGAAGACAGGACAAGGAGAAAGCCATGGCCAGGCTGCGCAAGTTAGGATATATGTAGTTATTCGCTTGAGCTAAGAGACCAAACATGGTAACAAGAAAGGGGCACATAGTCGTTGAGAAGCCTCCTAAAACCTATCACCTAACGAGACAATACCCACGTTGAAGATAACTGTAGTTCCACGATCAAGCCCCAGGAGTTTTAGGCCTGGTTGGGGCTTCTTGCTCTGACAAAACCAAAGTGCACAATGTGATCGGTGGATTCGATACGGCAAGATACGGCAACCATAAGACAGCTTTTTCTTGACTGCAAGCTCGTGTTTGTCCCAATAACAGACCTGGGAATCTAATCCTGACCGGGTGGTGTTTTTTACCAAAGGGGCCAATGAAAGGTACAAAAAAGTGAAAGATTTCCTGGAAAAATTGCGGAAGTAAAATGCTGAGGTCCAAGGCGTTTGAGCCGGACATGACGAATGATTTGGTAGGTGGCTAACGGAGTAAATTCTCTACTCATTTTACAAAGCATCCCTTGGCGGCTCGAGGAGGAATTTTATGGGAGAGCTGGTTAGGCCCCATGGAGGAACACTTAAACCTTTACTCGTAAAGAAGGAAGAACTGAAGGAGGCCTTTGGGAAGGCAAAATCCCTTCCTCAGATTCGAATGACGACCCGTGAAAGGGATGACCTCATCATGATGGGAATCGGTGCCTTCAGCCCCCTGGAGGGTTTCATGGGAAAGGCCGATTGGAAAGGTGTGTGCGATGAGATGAAGATGGCCAGTGGGATCTTCTGGCCCATTCCCATCACCCTGTCTGTAACCAAGGAGGCCGCCAAGGGCCTGAAGGAAGGCCAGGAAGCGGCACTTATCGACGATGAAAATAACGATATCATGGGCAGCATACGCGTGGAGGGGAAATACACCATCGACAAGATTCATGAGTGCAAGCACGTATTCAAGAACGATGATATGGAACATCCCGGAGTTGCCAAGGTCATGGCTCAGGGGGAAATCAATATCGGTGGGCCTGTAAGAGTCTTCAGCGAAGGCGAATATCCGGAAAAATTTAAGGACCTCTATGCAACCCCGGAGGAAACCCGAAAGCTCTTCGAGGAACGGGGTTGGAGAACTATTGCCGCATTGCAGCTCAGAAACCCCATGCATCGATCCCACGAATACATAGCCAAGATCGCACTGGAAATCTCCGACGGGCTTTTCATCCATCAGCTCATCGGAAAGTTGAAGGCGGGCGACATTCCCGCCGACGTACGGGTCAAGTGCATAGATACCTTAGTAGAACACTACTTTCCGAAGGAGCGCGTCATACAAAAGGGCTACCCCCTGGAGATGCGGTACGCCGGTCCGCGGGAGGCTTTACTCCACGCAGTATTCCGGCAGAATTATGGGGCAAGTCACCTGATTGTGGGACGGGACCACGCGGGAGTTGGGGAGTACTACGGCCCCTTTGAAGCCCAGGAGATCTTCAACCAGATTCCATCGGGCGCGCTGGTGATCAAGCCCCTCAAGATTGACTGGACCTTCTATTGTTACAAATGCCAGGGAATGGCATCCCAGAAGAGCTGTCCTCATGGAAGGGAGAATCACCTGATTCTGAGCGGCACAAAACTTCGGAAGATGCTCTCCGAGGGTGAGAAGCCCCCCGCCGAGTTTAGCCGGCCCGAAGTCCTGGATATTCTCATCGAATACTACAAACACCTTGAGGAAAAGGTCGAGATCAAGACGCATAAATTCTCAGAGGGCGAGACGTAGGGAATATGGAAAATGTCGTCATTTGGGTATTACCGCTTATCGGGTTCATTGGTGGCTTCATGGCTGGTCTCCTGGGAGTGGGAGGGGGAGTTATCATGCTCCCCCTCCTTACATTCATCGGTGGGGTTACCTTAAAGCTTGCCACGGGAACAAGCCTCGCCCAGGTCCTCATCGTTTCAGCAACTGGAATGCTCACCCACTACCGGGGGGGAATGGTGGATTTGAAGGCTGGTCTCATCCTCGGGATAACGGGAGCTGCGGGGGGATTTGGGGGCTCCTTCCTCTCGGTCTATCTGTCGACGCGCTCCCTCGAGATCATTTACCTCTTCGTTGTATCACAGGCTATAATCCTCCTTTTCATTCCACAAAAGCTCGAGGACGAAGACTACAGGAAGGGGGATTTCAACAAGGTTGCTGGAATTGCCACGGGCCTGGGTGTTGGTTCTCTTGCCGGGCTCTTGGGAGTTGGGGGAGGCTTCATTATCATTCCCCTCATGACATATGTGCTCAAGATTCCCCTCCGAGTTGCCATCGGGACGTCTCTTCTGATTATTCTGATTATCTCCCTGGGAACGCTGGGGGCCAAATTTGGAGTTGGGCATGTTAACCCTTTCATTACCGTTTTCGTCTTGTCGGGTTCTGTGGTCGGGGCGTTTCTGGGTCCTTATGTCAGCTTAAGAAGCCCTGTGAAGCTCCTGCGCCTCATTCTCCTTCTCATGCTTGTGTTGATCCTTATTACCGTGGGGTACAAAACCATCTTCTAAGAGATGGTGCTTGTTACCGAGGAAAGGGCGGGGAGAAGACGGGATCGGGATAAGGAGAAAGCCATGGCCAGGCTGGGCAAGTTAGGATATATGTAGCATTTCATTTGAAGGAACTTAAACACCACTCTACTATGGAGAATATCTTCTCGTAGAGAAATGCGGAGGAAAGAAGATAATGCTTATATACGGCTTGTGGCGCCGAAGGGATTTTTCTCACTAAAACTATCATAGAAGTACTCCTAGTTGCCGCTTTACCGAGAGGCGCCGCTATTGAAATTGAAGCCGTGATAAATTTGTAGAAAGGACGGAGGTATGTAATGGACCTAGCACGTTTTCCGCGAAGGCGCTATACGGAAGGGTTCACGCCCATCGAAAGACTGACAAGATTCTCCAAGGCCCTTGGTGGTCCGAACATTTATATCAAGCGGGACGACCTTCTCGGCCTTACCGGAGGCGGAAATAAGACCAGAAAGTTGGAGTTTACCGTCGCCGATGCCTTGACGAAGGGGTGTGACACCTTGATTACCTGTGGTGGTGTTCAGTCAAACCACTGCCGCTTGACGCTGTCCGCGGCGATCAAGGAAGGGATGCAATGCCGGCTGGTGCTGGAGGAGCGTGTTCCGGGCACATACGATCCCGATGCCAGCGGCAATAATTTTCTCTTTCGATTGCTGGGGGTTGAGAAAATTACTGTGGTCCCGAGTGGATCCGACGAAGAGGCGGAAATGCAGAAAATGGCTGATGAAGCGACGTCCGAAGGTCGCAAGCCTTATATCATTGGCGGCAGCAATGCCTCGCCCTTGAGCGCGCTTGGGTACGTGGCCTGTGCAGAGGAGATTTCAGCCCAGCTCTTTGAAAAGGGGCTCATAATCGATCACATTGTCTGCGCCAGCGGGAGCGGTGGGACGCACGGAGGTTTGCTGACCGGTTTGTTTGGCACCTATAGCCAAATACCCGTGGTCGGTATTAATGTCAGACGACCCAAGGCTCCCCAGAAGGAGAAAGTCTATACGGTTGTCAAGGGAACTGCCGAACTCTTGGGTATTTCCTCCGAAATCCCTGAGGAGTTAGTGGTCTGTTTTGACGCCTACTACCAGCCTGGTTTTTCGCTTCCCAATCCCGGCATGGTGGAGGCCGTCAAACTCCTGGCCCGAACCGAAGGCATTCTTTTGGATCCGGTCTATACCGGAAAGGTAATGGCGGGATTGATCGATCTGGTCCGCAAGGGATATTTTCACAAGGATGAGAACGTCCTGTTTATCCATACAGGCGGCTCACCGGCACTGTACGCCTATCTCGACACATTTCTAAAAGAGTAAGGAGGACGAGGTCTGCCGGGATCAATTTCCCATGATTTTTGGGGTTTTTATTATGGGCTTGTTGATTGCTTATGTACAGGGCGGTTAACTTCCTGGAGGAGGTAGCGTCTTTCCCGCCGTAGGGAGGGGTATATGTTCCGATGTGGAATCTGCTCTGGACGAGTTTTTGGACCGGTTACGCCGACAGGGCTGGTCGAAGAGGCAGCGGTTAATAGCACACTTAACACAAGCGTGACATTGATGGAACAAGGGTGATTCTCCCACCCACATAAATGGGCAGCGAGGTCAATTAATCATATTGAGTAAGAAAAAACTTGACGAGCAGTGGTGAATCGCTTACACTGGAAACCCGCGACGTGCCAGGTGCTCTAGTGGGGAGTTATTTCAGGGAAAATGTGGATGAAACCTCAAGCGAAAGGAGGTGATGCTGCGATTCTCATTTTGGCATTGAGGAAGTAATTATTGCGAATCACTCAAAGGGAAAGGGGGTGCATAACGGCCCGAGAAGTGAAGTTAGGGTAGGATTGAATCTTTTTTGACGAGCCACAGCTGCTCTTGACCTTGAAGGGCAGGCTGAAATCTTCAGTTTACCAAAGGAGGTTCGCTATGATTCCAAAGAACAAGTTGCGACTTTGGCTAGTGGGAGTCCTAGTCCTAGCCCTCACCATAGGATCAGTTGGACCCGTTAAGGCGCAAGAACGCCGATTCTTGTCGATCGCTTCCGGCTGGGTAACAGGGGCCTACTATCCCTTTGCGGGGGCCGTCTCCCGTGTTGCTTGGAAGCACTTAAGGGAGAAAAATATCAAAATAACGGCCGAATCCTCGGGTGCCTCAGTTGCCAATGCGAAGCTGATCGGCAAAAGGGATACCGACTTTGCTCTGCTCCAAAACGATATTGGCTTTTACGGTTATTACGGAGAGATGATGTTCGACACGCCCATCACAAACATGCTCGGTTGCATGACGCTTTATCCGGAGACCATACAGCTCGTTGCCAGGAAGGCAGCCAATATCGATTCCGTGGCTGATTTAAGGGGCAAGCGGGTCTCCATAGGGCCGTTGGGATCGGGCACAACAGAAAATGCCAAACAGATTCTGGCCGCGTGGGGCATGGTCCCACGCGATCTCAAAGCACAGCAACTGAAAGCAAACCAGGCAGCTGACTACATGAAAGATGGGCGGCTGGACGCCTACTTCAATACCACGGCAGTGGGCGCGGCCCACATCATTGACACGTTCGTACTGGTTCCCTCCAATATCGTACCGGTATCGGGCCCCAATGCCGACAAAATGATGAAGAAGTATTCCTTCTACACAAAAGACACCGTCCCTGCAGGTGCGTACAAAGGCATGGACAAACCTGTAGAAACGGTCGCCGTTATGGCGATGATGGTCGCCCGGGCCGACCTTGAAGAGGACATCGTTTACTCCGTCCTCAAAGCCATTTACGAGGACTTGGACCAGATAAAGAAGGCCCATGCTAAGTTCAAAGGCCTCGATGTCAAGAAGGCCATGTTAGGCATGAGCGTACCGCTGCATCCGGGTGCTGAAAAGTACTTTAAGGAGGTTGGCGTGGTCAAGTAGCGCCGAACAAGCACGCCCAAATCTAGTCGGTCCGGGGCGGATAAAGCCATACGTCACGGACCGACTAGATTCTCATGTGCCTCCAGGGGGGTTTCAGAATGCGGAGCAAAGATAAGCTGCATGCCGAAACTGCTCTGCCGTCAGCCAAAGAAGTGGAGATCGGGTCGAGAACTGGCTTTGTTCTTCGCTGGCTCGCCATCGGTATGTCCCTATTTCAGCTTTACACGGGACTGTTTGGAGTACTGCCCGGTTACCAGCAGCTGAGCGTCCATCTCGCCTTTGCAATGGTTCTGTGTTTTCTCTACTTCCCCGCTTCCAAAAAATCTCCGCAGAAGGGGCTCTCTATCCCAGACATTATCCTAGCAGTTTTTGGGGGAGTGACGGCGATATACGTTTTTGCCAATTACGATCACTGGGTCTTGTCCCAGGGTGACGCGCCGATCTATGATATCATAATCGGCGGCGCTCTTCTCGCCCTTATTCTGGAAGCTACCCGCCGAACCGTCTCGCCGATGCTCCCAGTCATTACCTTGGTTTTTCTCTTCTACGCCTACTTCGGCCCCTATATTCCGGGTGAGCTGGCACACCGCGGGTTCAGAGTAACCAGGATCATCGACCACATTTTCATGTCCGGCGAGGGTCTCTGGTCAATACCGCTGCGGGTTTCCTCAACCTTCGTCTTTCTATTTGTTCTTTTCGGGGCCATGATGGATAAAACCGGCGCCGGCGAGTATCTGATCAACCTGTCTTTTGCCAGTATGGGCCGATCTCGCGGTGGGCCGGCCAAAGCGGCGGTAGTTGCCTCGGCGGCAATGGGTACCATTTCCGGTTCATCCATCGCCAACACCGTCAGCACCGGCGCGATGACAATTCCCTTAATGAAAAAAGTCGGCTTCCAATCCCACGTGGCAGGGGCCGTTGAAGTAGCCGCATCGACCAACGGCCAGCTCATGCCGCCCATTATGGGTGCGGCTGCTTTCATTATGGCGGAAATGCTGGGCGTGTCTTACTTTAAGGTGGTCAGGGCAGCCTTTATTCCGGCCGTTTTATCCTATACGGCGATCTTTTCGATAGTCCATATCGAGGCCATTAAAGAAAATATTCGTGGCCTTACCAAAGATGAAATCCCGAAATTCTGGAAAACGTTGTTTTCGGGCGTCCACTACCTCATTCCGCTCTTCATTCTGTGCTACTTACTTCTGATCGTTTTCTGGACGCCAACTACTTCGGCCTCCTGGGCAATCCTGGCTGGGTTTCTGGTTGCCATCGGTAACAACTTCATCAGGGCCAAACGCAACTTTCCGCGTCGGCAGGCTAATGGCGAGACTTCTGGAGATCCAGCCTACCTCGATTATGTAAAACAACCCCAAGGCTTTATTGCCCGGCGGACCACGTCCGAACTCCTCGGCTCCCTGGAAGCCGGAGCCCGGAACATGGCCGGGATAGCCGCCGCTTGTGCCTGCTGCGGAATGATCATCGGTGTGGTCACGCTAACCGGCTTGGGACTGAAGATGGTGGCGTTTATTACATACCTGGCCCACGGTAAGATCTTCTTGACCCTGATCTATTCCGTTTTTGCCTGTATCATCCTGGGAATGGGATTGCCGACGACGGCCACGTACATCATAATGGCCACCATGACGGCGCCCGCGATTATGACACTCAGCGAGGACCAAGGCCTAGGGGTACCCATCCTTGCCATTCACCTTTTCGTCTTTTATTACGGCATTGTTGCCGATGACACTCCGCCGGTTGGGCTCTGTGCTTACGCAGCGGCCGGTATCGCCGGCTCCGATCCCATCAAGACCGGCTGGAAATCCTTCCGGCTCGATCTTGCCGCTTTTACCCTCCCCTTTATGTTTTTCTACAACCCCAAACTCCTCATGTATAACACCAACTGGATGGAGCTTGCCTACCTTATACCGATTTCGATTATCGGCATGATCAGCTGGTCGGTTTTTATCCAGGGCCACTGGATAGTGAAAACCTACATCTGGGAACGGCTCATCTTTCTGGGTCTGGCCTTCCTCCTGGTCAATCCCTCAGATCTCAATTGGGGTACCTTGCACGTTGGCAATCTTCAGGCCAAGGGCCTAGCCATTATCCTTTTGGCGGCACTTCTCTTTTGGCACCGGGTACGCAGGGGCAAAATGGCCGCATCATCCGTGCAAGCGACGGGACCCTGATTATGTCCCGCCGATGCTTATTCCCCCTGACCATTGGTATTCTGTCCGTCTTGGCCTTCTCTCTTTGGCCAGTGCATATTATTGAAGTCAGGCTACCCAGGCAAAATGACCGCGTGCTCATGGCTATGCGGGCCGCTGAGAATACCCTCGTCAAGTTGGCCTATCGTCATTCAGTTGAATTAACCGCTGTAGAGGGGTGGTTTCAGGTGGGACCGGGTCCTCAGATGCTGGCAATCGAAACCCGCATGGAATCGGTGGGCAGCGGATTGCCCAATACCGTCCCAGACCGGACGACCACACGAAACGGTTGGCTCGTTGTTGATGAAGGGCGGAAACCGGTCGGTTCGATCCGATTCTTCGTTGTGCCCATTAACCAGACCGTGCTGACAATCGGCGACCGACCGGTAGACTTGACGTTCCTCGAGACGGGGACGTTGCTTGAGGTGGCCGTAGAACGGACTAACATAGGGTACTGGACAATACGGTCTTTCCTTGATCCCGCTCTTACCGGGTAAATTATATATGCGCGAACCCATCCCACCGGGCTATAACGAGGATTGAGTCACATGGTTTCATTGACGGCACTGAGGGGAGAATTGGAAGAGCTTTGCATTCGCCACTGGTGTCTGCTTGAAATTTCTTCCATCAACGAAGAGGGTAGTGGCAAGAGGGCACGACCTGGACGAAGAACCGAGGGCAAGAGAGCGTTCGAATCCCCTACATCGCCTTGGAGATCATGAGGGCCCCTAACAAGGCGAGGAGAATAAACATGACCCTCCTGTACCACTCCTCCCCTATGATCCCGTAGAAATAAGCGCCTACGTAAGTTCCCACAATGAGTACGGG
>JABAOF010015464.1_pt1 | contig 10071 bp, 11 predicted proteins | sample 7062171 | NCBI WGS metagenome assembly JABAOF01 (sample SAMN14538628, study PRJNA623070) | marine sediment metagenome | biome: marine biome [ENVO:00000428]; feature: marine pelagic biome [ENVO:01000023]; material: deep marine sediment [ENVO:00002113] | place: India: Gulf of Khambhat ...
AGCAATGTGGTTGAACGAGGACAAGTCAATCGTCTATGCGGGAAGTGTACCTCAAGGAGCAAAAGTACGTTTCAGCATGTCCCCCGGACGTGAAATCATTGAGCACGCCATTGGACAAATGTCAGAATTCAACCAACAAATCCCCAAGTCAGATGCTATCGTGTTGTTTTCTTGCAAAGCGCGTCATCTCGCCCTCGGCCCAATGGTTGAGGATGAGATTTCCAGTATCCACAAACTGTGGAATGTTCCACTGGTTGGATTCTTTACCTATGGCGAAATCGGTCCTCTGCCACAAGGACGGTGCGATTTTCATAACCATACCCTGGTGCCTGTCCTGATTCAGGAGAAGTAAATTCTTAAAGGGATTCCTTATATGAACACTGATCTTGATAAGCTGAAAGATATTATTGAGCAGATGAATATTGTCAATGATGAAAAAGATGTGGCATTGCAACTGTTCGGCAAGATTGAGAAAGAGTTCAAAACCCTGAACTTCAGATTGGAAAGAGCAGTGAAGGAGAAAAATACCCTTTCCACATTACTCTCTCACACATCGGAAGATCTTGAAAAATCATCAGAGCTTATCAAGAAGATGTTCGGCCGGTATCTCTCGACTGAGGTCATGAACTCTCTTCTCGACGATCCTTCGGCGCTGGAGTTGGGAGGGGAGAAACGGAAGGTCACCATCATGATGACCGACCTGAGAGGCTTTACCGCTCTCTCTGAGCGCCTCAAGCCCGAGCAAGTGGTTCAAATGCTCAACTCGTACTTTGATGTTATGGTGGACGTCGTCCTCCAGTACAACGGAACCATTAATGAGATCATTGGTGACGCGCTGCTGGTCATTTTTGGAGCCCCGCAAGAGATGTCGGACCGTGCCGGGCGGGCCATCGCCTGCGCGATAGAGATGCAGAACGCGATGGCAAAGGTAAACGACCAGAATCGTGCACAGGGCCTTCCTGAGTTGGAGATGGGAATTGGCCTCAATGAAACCGAAGTGATCGTTGGCAATATCGGTTCAAGCAAAAGAAGTAAGTACGCTGTGGTCGGAAGCGGTGTAAACATGACAAGCCGGATCGAGTCCTATAGCGTGGGCGGACAGATACTCATTTCCGAATCCGTTCGTCAAGAAGCGGGTGAGATTCTGCGTATCGACGCTCAGCGCGATGTACTTCCCAAAGGAGCCGAAACACCACTGAGGATTTATGAAGTTGGCGGCATTGCTGGACATTACAACCTTGCTCTGGAGGGTAAAGACCCAACTTTGGTCGCCTTGATACGGGAAATTCCACTCCGGTACAAGGTACTGGCAGGCAAAGACGTTGGGAAGAAAGAACTCGAGGGTTCTTTGGTCCGGCTTTCAAAGAACTGCGCCGAGATTACCTTGGCCGGGCCGGTTAGTATCCTGACTAACCTTAGAATGAACTTGGGAGATGTGGATGAAAAACTGTCAGCCAGGGACTTCTACGGGAAGGTGATCGAGCACTCAGGGAAGAAAGGGCCCACCCAATTGATCCGGTTTACCTCGGTCCCGCCTGAGATCGATGCCTATTTCCAGGCTCACCTCCAAATCTCGTCGAGTTGACCAAGTGAACCTCGGGGACAAATTCTTTGGTTCAATCATGAAACTTCTGGCTTCTGCAAGCATTTGTTGCGATCTGTATTCGTAACCTAACACACGAGTCCGAATCTTGCGATTTCCGGAAGAAATAGAACCTGGCTCGCTTAAGAATCAGAATCTCCGGAATCCATCAAATCGTTTCTCTGAATTCATGGGATGCGTATCAACCGAGGCGGACGTCTAGATTACGACACTGTCTCCCCGCGTCCCCGTGCAACCAACTGCTGGAGACTCCCGTCTCCCGATTTTTCCATATGGATCATGTGCTCGATGATCTCGCGGACGGACCACTCCCCCTCTTTAGGGTATTCGCCTGCCAACTGTTCAGGGTAGCCCAGACATCGAGCAATGAGAGACGCAGCCGCCACAGAGAGCTCAGCAGCAAGGCATGCTGCCTCGTTTCGATCGTATGGAGTGAGGGCCACGATATCGCCTTTTGATTTGCCTGATCTCAACATCGCGGTGTTGAATTGATCCCCTCCGATCTGTCCGTCATGAATGCGATATTCCTCGATGGTGTATCTTGCAGCAGCGCGAAGATTGGTTCGCAACGTCCTTCCGGCGAAGTCCACCTCTATAGGTCGGTTCAGGTCCTCGTCGCTGCATCGCAACAGGGCATCCACCATGGCGTCGACCTGGTCTTTGAGCTCTTTGAGGTTCTGACGAAATGAAGGTTCCATATTCCACCTCCTGAAGGAATTATAAAGACGACATGTTGTAACATCTCCCGGCGAATCCTACCGGTCAACTCTTTAACCAGCAAGGTGTTACTTGCCCGAACGATCCTCTGTTCATGGAGGTCTTTTTTTGCTAGACGGCCAGCAGCGCTCGAACTCGTACTCATTGAAGTGAGCCATTCCTTCGGATAGCAATACAAGCAATACTTCCGACCCAATTGCACACCGAGTTCAGTTGCGAAATTTAGCAGCAGAGTGAGAGAATGGTTTGGAGGACATTTGGGACTTCCATTTGGCATGCTCATGGGAAGATGTCTTTGATGAGGAAGGAGGATAGTTTATGGATGGGACACAGCGTGAGAAGTATCTGCGCATTGCCCTTGTCTTGGTCGGTTTACTTTTCATTTTCGGACTCTACCCCCTCATCTCCCAGTGGCAATCGGGGTGGAGGTGGCAACCTGTCCAATATGAGTTCGAATTCATGATGCTTGGCGTGTATGGAACCCTGGGTGTCTTTCTTCTCATCGCTTCCCGGAATCCAAAAAGCCACAAGAGCTTGATCTGGTTCACGGTGTGGTCGAGTATCGTGCACGGCGCCATCATGGGTGTGGAAGCAGTGATCGATCCAGTGGAGCGCGGCCACCTCGCTGGGGATGTTCCAGCACTCTTTCTCATTGCGATTGTTCTCGCTCTCTTGATGCCAAGGGGAACCAAAGCCGAAACATAAGAGCGATGTGGCTCAGACGGAAATCCCCATAGGGAATGGCGGATTGCCCTTAGAAAAACTCTGGCCGAACCCTGTTAGGCCCGGCCAGAATGCAGAACATCTCGGTCTCACTCTCCTACCTTTCCAGTTGAGCAGAGACCGGTGTTGCATTTGAGATAGTGTTGAACACCGGGGAGTACTTCTGACCCATTTGGATCAGGTTTTCCTTCTCTTCATCAGAAATATCCGCATCGATCTTGAAGTCCATGCGGATATTCTCATACCCCACCGGGACGTCCTGCGATATTCCGAATAAGCCACGGAGATCGAGATCGCCCTCTAATCTGGATTCGACTCCCCTTATTTCGATCCCCTTGTCAGCCGCATGATGGACCAGAGAAGTCGTCACACAGGCTGCCAATGCAGTCAGGGCGTACTCCACCGGGTTGGATCCCTTGTCTGTGCTCAGAAGAATGGGGCGCTCGTCCTTAGATGCTTCCATCCTGCTTCACCTCCTCGTTTTTCACTCCTTGAGTTCACCGATCTTGTTAAACAACCTATTTTTCCGAGGATTGGCTAACAGGACCCAAGTTTTCAGCTTGTCAGGCCATTACCTTCTCTGCACAGATTCTATTATCTATTTGTTTAGTTATTCATGGGTTAGCAAAAACTCGTGAAAATACACCGGATGATGTTCCGAAGCTTTGGTGGTGGGTCAACAAGTGTTGCCGCAAAGATTTATCACCCAATCGAGGTAAACGAACAGACCAACCAGGGCATCCGTGCCGGAGGTCTCTCCGTGAGAAGCTGCTCGGCCGACCGATTTTAAGATCTCCGAAGTGTTTTCCGCACGTGCCAAGCCCCGAACCGCCTCAATGAGGTAGTACGGAAAATGCCCCTCCAGTACCTGCCACAGAAGCGTCCTTCCGCTGTGATTGGTTTTGTCCAATACTTTCCGGATCTCTTCGCTTTCTATCGCCCGGAGCGTCGTTCCGTCCCTTTTCATTCTAGTCCCCTTTGGCCGGGAGCATGACAGGAGTTCAAGAATTGTTTGTCCGAGGAAAACACCGGATATGAAATCATCTCCCGAGGGGGTGAATCCGACTCCTAACCCGACGAGTCTCGAGAGTCCTTTTCCGAATGACCTTTTCTCGTCCCTTGCCCAGGCCTCGTCAAGTATGTGTGAGGCTTTTCTCACGAAGGGATCTTCTCTCTCTTCTCGATGAATCAGCCCCAACAGGCCGCCTCGCTTCCCCTCCTCAACAAGGGCCTTTCGGAAGAGCGGCAGCCTCGGGAGTGAGAATCCCTCAAGATCATTCGCTTCTAGACGGCCTTCCCAAGTCGCTCCTGTGGACAAGTCGAAACAGAGATCATTAATGATCAGCCGACTCCCCTCAAACAGGGACCTGTCGCCCGGCTTCAGCTGAATCCCTTGAGATTCTGAAGATCGAAAGAAGGAGGGGACCCGAATGCTTAAGGCACTCATTTGAGCCTGACTCTGAACCAGAGATGCAATCAGCCCGTCCTGGTGCAGCACATTAATCGCTTTGGAGTAAACAGACACGACCTGGCCCTGGCCCGAGAGACGCTGAGTGAATACACCACACTCCCTCGCCTTGCATTGCTTTCGGCAAGAAATCCTAGGAACCATCTGTATCCTCCGTCAACTCGGCGATCCGCGCCAGAAACATCCGAATTATGAATGATCCATGAGACCTTTGCAAGGCCTCCCTCATCCGCTGAACAAATCTGTTGAATTCAAAAATAGGAGCGCTTATAATCAGGAGGTCGGAGAAATCTTCATGAAGGAGGTGAGATCGAACTTCTCGTTATCCACGTCGGTCTTGGATCTGCACCTGGACTTGATGGGCTTTGCATCTTAACGAAGATCAAGGTTCGCAAGACGTTGAATCACCGGCCAGAATTTCCAAATGATCGATCAGGAGGGTTGCCATGGCTAGAAGATTGGTTTTTTTGTTGGTTGTTTTAATCGGCGTCGGATTGCTTCTTAGCGCACCGAGTCATGGGAAAACAAAAGTGGCCTTTGCTCTTCTATGGACGATTGACGATATGGGCTGGACAACGGCCCACTATCGGGGGATTGAATACCTCAAGAAGAAACTGGGCGATCAGGTTGAGGTCTCTTTTACGGAAAAAGTATTGGCGGCCAATGCCGAGCAGGTATTACGAGGGTACGCCAAAGCGGGATACAAGATCATATTTGCTACGACTTTTGAACATATGGATCCGACGGTTATCGTTTCAAGGGATTTTCCGGATGTCGTGTTTGAACACTGCTCTGGCTATAAGAAAAATGACAAGAACATGGGGAATTACTTCGTCCGCATGTATCAGGCCGAGTATCTTGCCGGTTACATGGCTGGCCTCATGGGCTACAAAAACGTGGGGACGGTGGCCACTCAACCCATTCCAGAGCCAATCCGTGGTATCAACGCCTTCACGATCGGCCTTCAGAAAGGTCTGAAGGAAAAAGGTGTCGCCCACGACCCCAAAAAGGTCAATACCATCGTCTGGCTGAAAAGCTGGCGGGATGCCACGAACGAAACACTTCTAGCCGAGACCCTTGCAGGCCGCGGTCATGATTTGATCCGTCAGATGGCCGACACCCCAGAGTCGAGTCAGGCCGCCTGCAGGAAGGGGGTTCCTGCGATCGGTTATGGCATCGACGTGGCAGCCCAAGCCCCATGCGCCCTCGCATCCACGGAATGGAACTGGGGTGTCTATTATGTGGACGCCGTCAAACGGGCCATGGCTGGAACATGGCGACCTGGAGAGGTCTGGTGGGGATTCGAAAAGGATGGGATCAGACTCTCTCCTTTCCATTCCTCTGTGCCTGAGGACATTAGGCAAAAAGTCATCACAGAAAGGAACCGCCTGAAAGAAGGCGTGGACAACATCTTTGCCGGCCCAGTCAGAAACCAGGCTGGCGAAGTTATCGTTCCCTCCGGCAAGAAGGCGACGGATCAAGACCTCCTCACGATGAGATGGTTGGTGGAGGGAGTATCTGGGACAATACCGGATTAGGGTGGATCATCTATCATCGGAAAAACTCTTCTTAAGGCTCCGGAGTTAGGTCTTTCCGGAGCCTTTTGAGCCGCGTGAGCCGCAATCTTTAAGGCTAGGACCCGAGAGCCATCAGCATTCCGAACCGTTGGCTTAGCAAAACTAGGAGAACCCCATGGAAATCCCCTTGAATTCCCTGGAAACCGGAGAAAAATACGCATTTCAAATCCCCGACTTGGGCTTTAAGGCTGAACTCCCGTATGTACGACTCCCGGCGGCTGGTGGTCTCATAAAAATCGCATCGCTCAATCTGGTGGGTATGGCTGAATGGAACCAGATCTTTGGTCGGGCTCTGGCCCAAAAAATCCGGGAAAGTATCCCAATTCTCGAGGGAGTCGTTTTTTTTACAGCTGTAGAGAAGGCCCTTCAGCTGGGCCAGGTGGTCTGCAAAGAACTCGGCGTCCCTATTCTGGCTGTGGCATACAACAGACGGAAACCCCACATGGAAATTGAAACCGGCCGAAAACGACCCTTCATTCAGGTGGGAGGTGGTTCTGTAACGAGCGGGGACAAGTACCTCGTCGTCTATGAGCGCGATTTCAACCTCCTGAGTTCCGCAGAGCGAGGTGTCGTCATCATCGACGATGTGATTAGTACAGGTGGCACTGTAGCGGCCCTTGCGACCATTTTAGACGAAATCACGGAGAGGAAATCTTTAGATAAGGATGTCTTGAAAATCCTGGGGATCTTTTGTGTCGCTCGGGAAGGTGAGATGAAACCACTCTACAAAGGCCTCTCGTATAAGATCCAATGGCTTGGAAATCTTCCCGCCCCTCAATTCCTTCCTGATAAATCAGAGGATTGAATATGTCGGCCATTACATCATCAAGACCTGTTGCAGTGTTCATGAAGGGGATTGTGAAAAAATTCCCCGGTGTAGTGGCCAACGACGGAATCGATTTTCGGATCCTAAAGGGTGAAATTCACAGCCTTCTGGGGGAAAACGGAGCCGGTAAGACCACACTCATGAACATCCTCTCGGGCTTCTATCAGCCCGATGCAGGGGGTATTCTGATCGACGGCAGACGGGTTACCTTTCGCTCGCCCAAAGATGCACTCGATCACGGGATCGGCATGATCCACCAGCATTTTCAACTGGTCAGTAATTTTACCGTGGCGGAAAACATCATTCTCGGCGTGCCCGGACCCATACGCCTTGACATGGGGCTCTTGGAAAAGCGTGTTGCGGAACTCTCTGATCAATACGGACTTGCCATCGATGCTCGGACGAGGATCCATGAGCTATCGGTAGGGGAGCAACAACGGGTTGAAATCTTGCGCATGCTATTTCGAAAGGTAAACATCCTCATCATGGATGAGCCCACGGCTGTCCTGGCACCCCAGGAAATCGAAAGGCTCTTTGCGACCATGAGACGAATCAAGGATGAAGGGAGATCTATCGTCTTTATTACCCATAAGCTCGAAGAGGTCCTCGAGGTCTCCGATTACATTACAGTCCTCCGCCGGGGGAAGGTTATGAGCACCGTCAGGCCTGAGAAAGTTCGGGAAAAGGACGGCGTTGTGAGCACAGAACTTGCCCGAATGATGGTTGGCCGGGAGGTCATCCTAGAGGTGGGCAAGAAATCCATGAAGACCAAGAAAGCACTGCTCGAGGCAAAAAATCTCTCCGTGAGGGGCGACCGGGGGGAACTCGCTGTTAGAGACGTCTCCTTTTCTGTCAGGGTTGGAGAGATTTTCGCCATATTAGGAGTGGCAGGCAATGGTCAAAGGGAACTCGTCGAGGCTCTCGTCGGACTCCGACCGATAGAGAAGGGGCGGATTCTCCTGGAAGACGAGGAGATCGCAAACCATTTCGACAGGATTTCCTACGTGCCCGAGGATCGGACAAGTCGAGGAAGTGTTCCAGACTTGTCCGTCTTCGAGAATTTTGCCCTCACTCATCGACGCCTTTTCTCAAAGGGGCCATTTCTCAGTTGGAAAACCGTAGCAGAGGAGTCACGCAAGCTCATTTCCAAATTCAATATTGCCGCAGCCAGCCCTACCATGAAAGCCCGGCAGCTTTCTGGGGGCAATCTTCAAAAACTGATTCTCGCCCGGGAATTTTTTCAGAGCCCCTATCTTCTTGTCGCAGAGCAACCGACACACGGTCTGGATATCGGCGCAACCGAAGAAGTTTGGCAAGCCCTCCTACGCCAGCGTGAACAAGGCGCAATTCTGCTGGTCTCTGGTGACATAAAAGAAGCGCTGTCCCTCGCCGACAGTATTCTCGTTATGTTCAGAGGACAGGTGATGGACATCATTTCCTGCGACGACGAAAAAGGTCTGGAAAGAATCGGCCCTCTGATGGCCGGTCTAGAGACCAAAAAATGAGAGTTAACCTCAGAAAAAGGCTCAAGCCCCTGCCCTGGCCGAGATACCTGATCACTCCAGCCTCGATTCTGGCGGCATTGATTCTTGGGGTATTTCTCTTCCTATGGGTCGGAGTCAGTCCATTACGAGCTTATCTCGAAATATTTCGAGGCGCATTTGGGAGTTTTTACAATTTCTCAGAGGTCCTGGTCCGGGCGACACCTCTCATCCTGTGTGGGCTTTCCGTTGCTCTTGCAGGGAAAATGTTGATTTGGAATATCGGCGCAGAGGGCCAACTCGTTATGGGAGGGATCGCGGGAGCGGGTGTGGCTCTCTTTCTGTCCCCATTCATCCCGGGCCATCTGACGATCCCAGCCATGATTCTCGCNNTCTCTACTTCGGGCCATGGCGCGATCCAGCAGGGAGGGGTTTTCCTGGAACTGCCATGTTGCCGGACATGGCATGGTTTCCCCGACTTTTTGGGACAAGAATCCATCTGGGACTGCTTATGGGACTGATTGCCGCCAGTCTGATTTGGTTTCTCCTCGCCTATACCCGGTGGGGGTATGAAATCAGAGTCGTAGGAGCCAATTTCCGAGCTGCCGAATATGCCAGAATGAATATCACCCGAAGTATTCTCTGGGTCATGGTGCTAAGCGGTGGTCTCGCCGGTCTGGCAGGAATCGGAGAGACGGCGGGTATTCACTATCGCCTTCAGCAGGGTTTGGCTGTTGGAAACGGTTATGTGGGTATTATCGTTGCCTGGTTGGGAAGACTTCGACCAGGATCGGTCGTAGTAATCGCCGTGCTCCTCGGAGGGCTTATGGTTGGAGGGGACCAAGTTCAGATCAGTTTGCACGTCCCTTCAGCTATCAGCCTGGCCCTGGAAGGAGCGATCCTCTTCTGTGTCCTCGGTGGTCAGATTTTTCAGGAGTACCAGCTTCACATTGAGTCGAAGTCGACAGGGACCAGGAAAAGCAAAGTTAGACGGCTCACAAGGGTCGGTTGGCGGGGAACAGGAAAGCCTGACGAGGCAGTTGACAGAGCCAAGGAAGGAAGGCTAAAGACTGATCCCTGACCGCTGTGAACGTTTGCTCATGTCTGAAGACTGATCCCTGGCAAATGTCAACCGCAATGGGAAGTGGAGCCATGGAATCGGCGGTACTCTTTATCGCACAGATAACCATCTCTTCCTCAATGGCCGTTCTGTACGCAACGATCGGCGAAATCTTTGCAGAACGCTCTGGGATTCTCAACTTGGGGGTTGAGGGCATGATGCTCATGGGAGCTCTCTCGGCATTCGCCACGGTTCACTCTCTTGGATCCCTCTGGGCAGGTGTTTTGGCAGGCATGTTTCTCGGAGGGGTTTTTGCCTTGATCCATGGCTTCTTTTCCATTACCCTCAGGGTCAATCAGGTGGTCTCAGGATTGGCGCTGACGCTCTTCGGTATCGGCCTAAGCAATTTTATGGGGAGGCCCCTCATCGGTAAAGTCTCTCTGAAATTTGACCCCCTCGGCCTCTTTCTTTTAGATAGAATCCCCATAGTTGGCAAGGTCTTCTTCACCCAAAATGCCCTGGTATACCCGGCTTACGTCCTCATTCCCTTGGCTTACCTCTTCCTATATAAAACGAGACAGGGTCTCCAGTTGCGAGCCATCGGTGAGAACCCATC
>JABAOF010002031.1_pt3 | contig 10067 bp, 7 predicted proteins | sample 7062171 | NCBI WGS metagenome assembly JABAOF01 (sample SAMN14538628, study PRJNA623070) | marine sediment metagenome | biome: marine biome [ENVO:00000428]; feature: marine pelagic biome [ENVO:01000023]; material: deep marine sediment [ENVO:00002113] | place: India: Gulf of Khambhat ...
AATCATCGACACCATTTTTGATAATATGAAGGAAGCCCTCAGGAAAGAAGACAAAATAGAGATACGAGGGTTTGGCAGTTTTACGATAAGGGTGAGAAAGGCGAAGGAAGGGCGAAATCCGAAAACGGGTGAAAAAGTCTTCATTCCGCAGAAAAAGATCCCTTTTTTCAAAGTGGGGAAGGAACTGAGGGAGATGCTCAACAGGGAGTAGTGTGAGGGGATGGAAAGGCTTTACACACCGTGGAGAATCGAGTATGTGAAAAACGCGACCAAAGGCAATCAGCACTGTATTTTCTGTGTTAAAGACGAACCCGAGAGTTTCCCCGAAAAACTTATCCTGCGTGTTTCAACTCATTCCGTCGTGATGTGCAACAGGTATCCATACACCAGCGGCCATCTCCTCATATCTCCGAGAAAACATATCGATGATTTTTCTGCTCTCGAAAGGACGGTGGCGTGGGAGATGTTTGCGCTCATACAGGAGTCGATGCGGATCATAAAGAAGCACTACAACCCCGAGGGTTTCAACGTGGGTATGAATGCCGGGAAGGCCGCCGGGGCGGGAATAGAGGATCACCTCCATTTTCATGTCCTGCCGAGATGGCGCGGGGATACCAACTTCATGACCTCACTTAATGAGGTCAGGGTTCTTCCCGAGACTGTCTTGCAGACATACGAAAGGCTTGAACCGGAATTTAAGGATCTTGAGATCTCATAAAGTCATCGTTATTCATATCCAAAAATTTCGCCATCTCTTTTGATCTGGAGTTGAATATGGAACTGACACCTGCGATGAAGCAGTATATGAACATCAAAAGAGAGCACAAGGAATCCATTCTCTTTTTCCGGATGGGCGATTTCTACGAGATGTTTTTCGAAGACGCCATCATCGCTTCGCGGATACTCGATATCGCCCTGACCAGCCGCGATAAGGATTCCGGGATTCCGATGTGCGGGATTCCTCACCACGCAAGGGACTCTTACATCCTGAAGCTGTTAAGGAAGGGGAAAAACGTTGCGGTCTGCGAACAGTTAGGTGAACAGGAGAAGGGAGGATTGTTCAAAAGGGAAGTGGTCGAAGTTCTCACACCCGGCCTGATACCCCGGGAGGATTTTCTCGAGTCGGGAAAAGGAAACTTCATCGCCGCCATAAATCTCTCGCGGGGTTTTTCCGTTTCAGCGGCAGATATCTCGACGGGAGAGCTCTATTTCGAAAAAACAGGCAAGCCCGAAGCCATTGTAGACGCCATAGGAAAGTTGGATGTAGCCGAAGTAATTTACGATGGTGACACCGCGAGCAGGTTGAAATATTCGGGCTTTGACAGGAAACTCCCCGCGGAGGTGGCAAGGAGGGAAGTTGATTTTCACGATTACGAGGGGACCTTAAAGGTATACAGAGACCGCTTTTATGGAAAAATCCAGGAGGATGGGGGTTTTTTCCTTCTTCTGGATTACATAAAGAGGAATCAGCCCCAGGCGATATCGAACCTTTCGGTGCCAAAACCGTTCATTCAGCGAAAGGGCCTCTATCTCGACGAGTCGGCACTCAAGTCTCTCGAGGTCCTGAGCAGCCTCCAGGGCACGAAAAAAGGGTCTCTCTGCGGTGTCCTCGACCGCACGAGAACGCCGATGGGTAAAAGGCTCGTAAAAAAATGGCTTGCCTTTCCGCTTTCTGACCTCCATGAGGTCAACGCTCGCCTGGAGTGCACGGAGGAATTCGCCGTCCACAACAATGTCCGCAAAAATGTTTCATCGCTCCTTGAAGGAATGTGTGACCTTGAACGGGGTGGTATAAAGGTGGCGGGCAAAAACGCCGACCCCCGGGACCTCACAGCTATTACCCATACGCTGGATAGAATCGAGGCGTTGAAAAATGCTCTGGTTGGGTGTTCAGCCAGCGGTCTGAAGAGTCGAGGGGAGAGGCTTGACCTCCTCGAAGAGTTCAGGCTCGCCGTCAGATCGACTCTGGTGGACGACCCCCCACCCACTACGAGGGCTGGCGGCGTTATCAGGGATGGGAGCTATGAGAGGGTAGACATACTCCGTAAGATTACAAGCGGCGGCGATATTTTCCTGAAGGAGCTCGAGGAGCAGGAGAGAAAGAGGACCCAGATACCCTCCCTGAAGGTTAAATACAACAGGGTTTTCGGATATTTCATCGAAGTTTCGAAGACTTACCTGGATAATGTTCCTCCCGAATATGTGAGAAAGCAGACCCTGGTGAACGTGGAAAGGTATATCACAGCGCAGCTGAAGGAGTTTGAAAACAGGCAGTTGACCGCCCGGGAGGAGCTTGTCAAGCTCGAAGAGGAAAAGTACCGGAGTTTTCTCGAGACCCTTACAAAGTGGGGGAAGACGATACTGGGCAACTCACAGATAATTGCAGAAACAGACGTGTTCTGCTCTTTTGGACAGGTGGCATGCGAAAACGACTACGTGAAGCCGGTAATACACCCCGGAGGCCATATCGATATCAGGCAGGGGAGGCATCCCGTTGTCGAAAAAATGGTAGGCAGAAGGGAGTTCGTGGGGAACGATATCTTTCTGGACCAGGACAGCGAGCAGATTGCGATCATTACAGGGCCAAACATGGCGGGGAAGTCAACTATCATACGGCAGGTCGCTTTGGCGGTTCTGATGGCGCACGCGGGATCATTCATACCGGCCGAGAGCGGGGAGATAGCCCTGACCGATGCGATATTCACCAGGATAGGCATGTCCGATAACATTCACCTCGGAGAATCAACGTTCATGGTTGAGATGAAGGAGGTGTCAAAGATACTTTCGGAAATAACCGATAAGAGCCTCGTGGTTCTCGATGAAATTGGAAGGGGAACCTCGACTTACGACGGGTTGAGCATTGCCTGGGCTGTAATAGAGTATATCCATTCTCTGAAAGATAAGAGGCCGGTTACCCTTTTTGCGACCCATTATCACGAGATCTGTGAGCTTGGAAGGCAATTGCCCAGGGCGAACAACTATAACATATCCGTGAGGGAGTGGAACGAGCAGATTCTCTTTTTGAGGAAACTGGAGAGGGGATCATCGAATAAGAGTTACGGAATATACGTTGGAGAAATAGCGGGCCTTCCCGAGGAGGTCACGGGGAGGGCCAAAGAAATTTTGAAATCACTTGAAGATAGTGAGTATAATGGTTCAAAAATAGGAGGTTTGTCCGATAAAGGAGAAGACAAGAAGCGGCAGTTACATCTGTTTTCCAAATCGATAGAGCTGGAAAAGATTGGCGATTATCTGGAACGCTTGAACCTGGAAAGGACAACCCCGATAGAAGCACTTACTATACTTGAAGATCTCAGGGAAAAATGGAGAGCTATCAAAAGAAGGAGATGAAATCGTCAGTTTGTTGTTGGATTGCGGAAAATGCCCCCGGGGCAAAATATACGACACGTATCATTTTTTTCATCCTCATATCCTTTTTTACCATGTGCCTTTTCCCGGTACCCGAATCGCTCTCTTCTCCGATAGCGAGCGAGCAGAGAGAACGGGTCGGGGAAATAGACAGGGAGCTTGTGAAGTTACAGAACGGGAAAAAGAGCGGCCGGAGCAAAAAAGGCACCGAAGTCAAGGGGATCAGGCATTATACGAATAGCGAATACGCCAGGGTTGTCTTTGACCTCAGCTCTATTCCCGAGTACAGCGTCGATGGAAACGATGAGGCCGGAAACGTTTTCAGGGTGATTCTGAAAAATACCGACCTTTTGGTTTCATCAGAAGATTGTGAGATAGAGCCTGACCGGGGCCTGTTAAAGTGCCTAACCGCGCGACGGGTAGGCAGCGGTATCTACGTCAACATTTTTTCCAAGGACAGGTCGCGTATCGAAGTCTTCAAGCTGGCGAGCCCACCGAGGATGGTGGTCGACCTGTTCAGGAATCCCGGGGGCAGCTCTTCCGCGTTGCCTCCCGCCGCTTCTCTCCCCGGTGGGGACGTGTCAGGGAAAAGAAAGGTCGTCGTCGTCATCGACCCGGGCCACGGCGGGAAGGACCCCGGGGCGATCGGACCGGGGGGGCTCAAAGAGAAGGATGTGGTCCTGGATATTTCCCGGAAACTGAAAAAGCTCTTCGAAAAGGATGGAAGATTCAAGGTTCATTTAACGAGGAGCAGGGATAACTTCCTCTCTTTGGAAAAGAGAACCGCAATCGCGAACAGGTCCAGGGCCGACATATTCATTTCCGTCCATACCAACGCTTCGAGAAAGAGGGCTGCAAGAGGTATTTCCTCCTTCGTTTTGGGGAGAAAGGCAACAGACAAGGAGGCACTGGAACTTGCAATGAAAGAAAACGGGGTGGTTATCGGCGAGGACTCCAAGGTAAATTACATAGTGATGGATCTGATGAACGACAGAAAGGAGAAAGAATCCCTCAAGCTGGCGAAGGTGATAAATGATAGTATCGTACAGAAAGTGAGATCCAGGAGGAGGGGTGTCGTAAATCTCGGCGTAAAGAAGGCACCCTTTTACGTGCTATTCGGCGCTGGTATGCCGGCCGTTCTTGTCGAAACTTCCTTTATTACGAACAAATCAGAGGAAAAGTTTCTGAGAAAGAGATGGTACAGAGACTACATAGCTGCTTCAATTTACCGGGGCATAACGCAGTATATCGACAGGTCGAAGACGGCTTTCTATGGACTATCAGGCCAATAGCGGTATCGACATAACCCTTGCCAGGCTCTTTAATTTCTCACCCCTATTTGATCTGGACAGGAATATTCTCAATGAGGTTTTAAAGGAGAGGCTCGACGAATTCAGTGAGTATCTCCTGGCCAGACATACTTCGGGAGCGGGAGGGCTTGAACTGGTGAGGCTCAATGCAAAATTTTTTGACTCCCTCATCTGTTTCCTCTATGAAAATTCGAAAAAGAACTATTATGCGAAGTACCCCCGGCTCGATTTTCCAATGGCCATACTGGCGGTGGGAGGATATGGGAGAGGGGACCTCTGCCCTCAGTCGGACATCGACCTTCTTTTCCTCTACCATTACAAATTGAACCCGTTTGTCGAGGCGGTGACGGAGGAGATGCTCTATTCCCTGTGGGATGCCGGCGTATCGGTAGGGCATGCCGTGAGAAGCGTCAAGGAAGCCCTCTCCTATGCCTCGGAAGATTCCTCCATAAGGACAGCACTCATGGATTACCGTTTTATCTGCGGCAAATATTCCTTTCTTGAAGGAGCAAAGGATAACCTCGATAGATTTCTTTTCTATTCCGACGGGGACAGATTTATCGAGGAGAGGATCCGTGCCCTGCGGGACCGTCATAAAAAGCACGGGAGCGTCGTTTACCTTCTCGAGCCCAACATCAAAGAGGGGAAAGGAGGGCTGAGGGACCTTCACACCGTTCTGTGGACGCTCAAGGTAAAGTTCAAAGCATACACGCTCCGGGAAATGGTCACCAAGGGGGTGATAACCCAGCGGTCGGAGAAAAACCTCTATTACATCCTCGACAACCTGCTGAGAATCAGGAACCACATGCATTTTATCACCGGGAGAAAGACAGACATTGTTAACTTCGAACTCCAGGAGAGCCTTGCCGACTTCTGGGGATACAGGAAGCACGGCATATTTCTCGGCACAGAGCGATTCATGAGGTTCTACTACATTCTCGCCACGCTCTGCTGCCAGCTTACCGAGGAGATCATCGAAGAGGTGGAAAAATTTCTGCCTGACAGGGAGAAAAAAAGGTTCCTCATTCCTTTCAGGAAACGGCTGACGGATGGACATTTTTCCACATACAAGGGGAAACTGAACGTGAACAGCTCGAAATCCTTCATTCAATCCCCCGAACTCATCATGAGGATGTTCGGCATATCGCAGGAAACGGAGACCCCTCTTTCCGGCCAGGCAAAGCGGCGGATAAAAAAGGTGCTCAACGTGGTTGATGACACATTCAGGCGGGACCGGGACATAGCGGAGCAGTTTCTCGATATTTTCAGGAGGGGGAAAGAGCTGAGGCGGGTTCTCATGGAGATGAACGAATGCCGGTTCCTGGGGAGGTACATCCCTGAATTTTCCCACCTCTTTTTCAGGGTACAGCAGGACATATATCACCGCTTTACCGTTGACGTGCACTCGATCATGTCTGCGTCGGTCATGACGGAGATCGAGGAGAGAGCAAAGAGGAAGGAACCGCTCAGCGATGAGGAGGAGCACTTTTTCGATATCTGGAGAAACGTGCGTGACAAGCCCCTCTTCCTGCTGTCGGTTTTGTTTCACGACATCGGCAAGGGGCTGGGGCACGGCCACAGCAAGATAGGGGAGGCCCTGGGGGAGGGAGTGCTTGAAAGGCTCGGCTTTGGCGGTGATGAACTGGATGATTTCAAGTTCCTCGTCAGAAATCACCTCGAGATGGCGCACATTTCCCAGCGCCGTGATATGCATGATATAGAGATGATTCACAACTTCGCCATGAAAGTGGGGTCGGTAAAACGACTCGAGATGCTCTACCTTTTGACCTATTGCGACTTGAAGTCGGTGAGCGACGATTCCTGGAACCAGTGGCGATCGATGCTGATCCGGGAACTCTACGAGAAGGGAAAGAACATCCTCGAGCAGGGCGAGTTCAAGCTCAGCCTGTTCCATTCTTTTCTGAGCGAGAGAATGGATACCATAAGGGGTGCCCTTGCTGAATTTGATGAGCACGAAGTTGCACGTTTTCTCCAAAGTCTCCCGGAGAGATATTTTCTCTCGACACCGGAAGACAGGTTTTATGACCACTTTAAGCTTTTCTCCTCGTTTCAGGGAAAGCCGGTGGTTGATGTGAAAAACTATCCTGAAAAAAGGTATTCGGAGATGCTCGTTGTCTGCAGTGATTCCCACGGTCTCTTCTCCAAGATAACGGGCGTCATTGCAGGCCACAACGTAAACATTCTGGGAGCGAACGTGGCGACGTCGAACGAGAACGTTGCCCTCGATACCTTCCAGGTCAACTATCTCGGGGGTGCATTCCGGGACCCGACCAAGGTGACCAAACTCACGCAAGATTTAAAGTCCGTTATCAATGGAGACATCGAGGTGGAGACTCTTCTTGCCACCCGGTCTCCGATGAGGAAGGGAGATGATAAAATAGTAAAGTACAGGCCGACGAGAGTTCAGGTTGACAATGATACATCAAGGCATTACACCATAATCGACATATTCACATACGACAGGGTTGGTCTTCTTTACGACATAACCAGGACGATATCTCATCTGGGCTACGAAATTTACCTGTCGAAGATTGCAACCAAAGCGGATCAGGTAGCCGACGTTTTTTATATTTTCGAACACCCTTCCAGGAAGATTGATGACGAGGGGAAGGTAGAAGAGCTCCAGGATGCCATCTACAGGGCGATAGAAGAGGGCGCTTGACCGAAAGCGACGTCGACCGGAGGGAATGAGATGGAAAAAATCGTCACCGACTTCGTTCAATACCTGAAGATCGAGCGGGGGCTTGAAGAAAATACGGTCAAGGCCTATCTTGGTGATATTCTGGGTTTCCGGGCATACCTGGATAAAAAGGATAAAGGGCTTCTTTCGGCTGAACTCGATGACCTCTACGGATTCTTTGGCCAGATGAGGGAAAGAGGCAGGACCGCGAGTTCTGTCCTGCGGTGCATCTCATCGCTCAGGGGCTTATACAGGTTTCTCATCGAAAAAGGGGTGATCAAGGCCAACCCTTTCGATCTCGTGGAGTCTACGAGAAAAGGTTTGCAGTTGCCCGAGTTCTTGACGGTGAGCGAGGTGGGAGCCCTTCTGCAAGCCCCCGATAGCAGGACGATGTGGGGGAAAAGAGACAGGGCAATCCTCGAACTCCTGTATGCCACGGGTGGCCGGATTTCGGAAGTATTGAATCTCAAGCCGGAAGATATCAACCTCAGCGGCTCTTATCTCATTCTCTACGGCAAGAGGAAGAAAGAGCGCGTCGTTCCCTTCGGCGAGCCGGCAAGGGCTGCCCTCGAGGACTACATGGATCTCGTTCGACCCGTTCTGGTCCGGCAGACGGGGGAACAGCACCTGTTCTTGAACAGGTTTGGCAGAAAAATTTCCCGCCAGTGGGTGTGGAAGCGCCTGAGAGGCTATTCCATCCTGGCGGGCATAAAAAAGAGCATCTCACCACACGTGCTGAGACACTCTTTTGCAACCCACCTGTTGACCTACGGGGCCGATTTGAGGACCGTCCAGGTTTTGCTCGGCCATGCGGATATATCAACCACCCAGATATACACACATCTGAAATTTAAAGAGTTGAAGAAAGTTCATGAGAAGTACCATCCGAGAGGATAGGGTTTTATGGAGATCATCACTTCCCATGTGAATTCTGACTTCGATACCATTGCCTCCATGCTCGCCGTGAGCAAAATATATCCGAAGGCGTATATCGTGCTGCCCGGTGCAAAAGAGGAATCGGTCAATGACTTTCTCTTGAAGTCAGCCATATATGCCTTCAAGATGAAAAACGCAAAAGATATCGTCCTGGACGATGTGGAAAAGGTAATCCTCGTGGATATCCGGAATTCTGCGAGGATCGGCATCTTCAAGGACATCGTATTCAGGGAGGGGGTTGAGGTTCACATCTACGACCACCACCCCGAGGAGGAATCCGATATAAAGGCTGACCTGGAGTGCATAAGACCCGTCGGTGCAACCACGACGATTTTGGTCGAAATGCTCAGGGAGCGGGGAATGGAGATAACAGAGGATGAGGCCACGGTCATGATGCTCGGGATCTACGAGGACACGGGATTTTTGAGCTATGCCTCGACCACCGTGGAGGATTTCAGGGCGGCCACCTATCTGCTCGAGAAGGGGGCAAACCTCGCTATAGTAAGAGATATTCTCAGCAGGGACCTTACCGCCGAGCAGGTGTACCTCCTCTATGATCTCATCAACTCCTCTTCCGTTTTGACGATACACGGAGTCGATGTGGTAATTGCCGAGGCGAAAAGGGAGTTTTACGTGAAAGACATGGCGGTGGTGGTGCACAAAATGAGGGATATCCAGACCATCAACGTTTTGTTTGCTATTTGTCAGATGGGAGACAGGGTCCTTGTTATCGCAAGGAGCAGGAGGAGCGATGTGGATGCCGGAGCAGTGATGAGGGAGTTCGGTGGGGGAGGGCACTGGTATGCAGCCTCGGCGACTGTAAAGGAGATCACGTCGATCCAGGTGCGGGAAAAGATCATATCCCTGCTCTCCGAGAAAATTATCCCGAGGAAGACGGCCGCAGACATAATGGTCTCCCCCGTGAAGACGGTTCAGCACAAAACCTCTCTGGAGGAGGCCCACAACATACTGACCAGGTTCAACATCAATGCTATGCCGGTAACGAAAGGCGGAAAAATTGCGGGCATCATCACCAGGCAGATCGTCGAGAAGGCTCTTTACCATCACCTGGAATCGCTCAGCGTTGAAAATTACATGCTTACAGATTTTCAAAAGATTACGGCTGATGAAAGCATAGACAGAGTCCAGGATATCATCATCGGAACGAACCAGCGGCTTCTCCCCGTGGTGAGAAGGGGGGCCCTGGAGGGCGTCATCACCCGGACAGACCTCATTCGGTACCTGCACGATCTGAGGGAAGTGGGTGTTCTCGAGAAGGAGAAGGATACGGAGAGGTACTATTCGAGGAAGAAAATCATCACGAATCTCATGAGAGAGCGCCTTCCCGGAAGTGTCTTTTCGCTCTTGGAGAAGGTTGGGCAAACTGCCGAGAGGGCAGGGATGAAGGCTTTCGTCGTGGGAGGTTTTGTAAGGGACCTTCTCCTGCGTGAGGAAAACTTTGACGTCGACATCGTCATAGAGGGCAACGCGGTTGAGCTTTCCCACAAGCTATCAGAGGAGATCGACTGCAGGGTGAGAAGCCACACGAAATTCGGGACTGCAGTGATCATCTTTCCCGATGGATTCAAGATGGATTTTGCAACAGCGAGGGTGGAGTACTACAAAGAGCCGGCTTCTCTCCCCGTGGTGGAATACAGCTCGATCAAGCATGACCTCTACAGGAGAGACTTTACGATAAACTCCCTTGCCATCAGTCTCAATCCTTCTCACTTTGGGGAGGTGATAGACTT
>JABAOF010043131.1_pt1 | contig 10066 bp, 12 predicted proteins | sample 7062171 | NCBI WGS metagenome assembly JABAOF01 (sample SAMN14538628, study PRJNA623070) | marine sediment metagenome | biome: marine biome [ENVO:00000428]; feature: marine pelagic biome [ENVO:01000023]; material: deep marine sediment [ENVO:00002113] | place: India: Gulf of Khambhat ...
TCGAGACGGTCGTCGCGGCCTCCACCGATCAGGTTTGGCGTCATGCGACCGACATGCACACGCTCAACCTTGAGCTGCGACCCTTGATTCGCATGACCTATCCAAAGCAGCATCAGGACCTAACAAAGGCGGTGAAGCCTTCTGGGAACCGTCTGTTTCGAAGTCGGATCTACCTTTTCGGTTTTCTACCGATCGACTTCTACGACGTCACCTTCATGGAGTTTGAGCCTGGACGACGGTTCCTGGAGCGATCGCCGACCCTATTGCATGATCAGTGGCAACACGAGCGAGTCATTGAGCCCGTGACTTCAGGTTCACGTGTCCGGGATCGGGTTGTCTTCTCCCCGCGCGTAGCTTGGCTTGGACAGCTAGATCGTCGAATAGTGTGTATCATCTTTACCATGCGGCACAAGAATTTACGCAAGCTTTTTGGCGACGCGTCGCTGGATTTAGCTAAAACGAATCGGGCACAAGCGGACAGCGTCCCGGGGACCATAGAGACCCTCTAGACGATGATCGAAGAAGGGCGGCAGAATACCCAAGGAGGTCGGATCCGATGAACACATTCCTGTTTTGGCAACGATGGTTGCTCGTGGTGGCGCTGATTATTTCGATTTTTGGAACAGGGATTGCGTTTTTCGGAGGAACGGCGCTGTTTGAGACATTCGACCGCCAGATCAACCCCGTTTTCTGGGGAACTGAGGACATTGATGATAACATCAGAGCTTTTCAGGGATGGAACTATGGAGTGGCGGGAGGGATCATGGCAGGCTGGGGGGTGACTCTGGCTTTTGTCGCACAGTATCCTTTTCGAAAACGAGAGAAATGGGCCTGGAATAGCTTGCTGATAGGGCTGCTGGTCTGGTTCGTCATCGACACATCGATCTCTCTTAAATTTCAAGTTTATTTCAACGTCATCTTTAACACGCTCTTTTTGGTAGTGATGATGTTGCCATTGATGTTTACCAGGCAACAGATGCGAGATACGGTCAAATGATATACAGCCTGATTGAGCAGCAAATCCACCGGGTTCTAGAGGTTCGAAACGGAATGGTCCCCTCACGATTGGGTGACGTGTGGGCACCACGTCTTGGAGAACTTTCGACGGGCATTAAGACCACCAGACCTGTTGATGCTGTTATGTATTTTGGTGGATCTGGAAGCCCCTTGTGAGGTCGGCAAAAACTTCGAGATCAGGTCGCAACTTATGTCGCTTGATCAGAGGAGAAACGGAGCGAGAAGTCATCATGCCCCCAAAGCGCATCTACTCAGATGAACCCCGCGATCGACAGCTGTATACCGAGAAATTCGATCGCTTCTATTCGCGGTTTGCGCGTGGGTATGATTGGTTTGTCAAGGCGTTTCCTCTCTGGCGCAATTGGCTCAACCATGTGATCCCTCATCTACAAGGTGAACGCGTTTTGGAACTCTCCTTCGGCACCGGATATTTGCTCACTCAATATGCTAACCGTTTTATGACCTGTGGAATCGACCTCAATGAGGCACTGGCTCGAATCGCCAAGGGAAATATCGAGGGTGCAGGGGTTCAGGCTCATCTCCAAATTGCAAATGTGGAGGCACTTCCGTACGCTGATGAGTCTTTCGATACTTTGATCAACACTTTTTCGTTTACCGGATATCCCGATGCCCGGCAAGCTTTATTTGAAATGAAGCGGGTATTAAGGTCGGGCGGCCGTTTGGTTATGATTGACATTAATTATCCGAATGATGGTAACTGGGTCGGGAGTATGCTGACCAAAGCTTGGTGGGTTGGTGGAGATATCATTCGAGATATCGGCCAATTGTTTGATCAGTTTGGTTTTCAACATTGCGATGTGGAGATCGGGGGTGCTGGAAATGTTCATCTTTATATTGCCACAAAGCCATAATGGATTATTCACATGAGCGGTAATCACTGGATGATCTACGGGGCATACGGGTATACCGGGGTGCTTATCGCTGAACAAGCCATTCTTCGTGGGCACAGACCGTTATTATCCGGACGTTCTGGAGAGAAGCTCGCTCCAGTTGCTGCGAACCTCGGCCTCGATAGCGTAGTCATTGATCTCGATGATGAGGATCGACTGATCAACACCTTGGGGGACGTTGACCTGGTGCTCAACGCCGCCGGGCCTTTTATTCACACCGCCCATCCTATCGTGCGTGCTTGTTTGAAAACCAAGACGAGCTACCTGGACGTATGCGGTGAAGTCATGGTCCTGGAACGGATCTTGGCGTTAGATCAGCAGGCCCGGGAGAAGGAGATCACCATCCTTCCAGGGGTGGGCTTTAATGTCCTTGCGTCTGATTGTCTTGCCCGCTTTGTGGTGGAGAAGACCGACAACCCCACGCATCTAGAAATTGCCACCCAGTGGATCACAGAGGGGATGAGCCCCGGATCGACCAAGACGATGATCGAGAGTCTCCACATCGGCACGCTAGCCCGGCGTGGAGGCCAAATGGTCAGGATCAATGCGCGCGATGGACGCAGGCAGCAGCAGTTTTTGGACGGCGTGAAAACAATCTTTCCGGTAGCCTTTGGAGACCTAGCTACAGCATACAAGACCACGCAGATCCAAAACATCACAACGTACACCGTTTTCGATGAGCGGACAGCAAGCTCGTACAGCCTGACGGAGCCTATCCTGCGCAGGTTGTTTAGCGTTGCACTCTTGCGTCGATGGGCTAGCAGGTGGGTAGATATAACCTCGTCGAGATCCGAACACCATCATAAGGGGAGGGGAAGCTCTCAGGTTTGGGCCTTAGCTCGAGATGAAGATGGAAATGAAAGTCAGGCGTGGCTGGAGACGGTCGACTCCTACACGTTCACGGCGGAAGCCGCCGTTCGGAGCGTTGAAAAGGCGCTCTCCGGGCGTCATGTGGGCGTATGGACACCTGCTCTGGCGTTCGGCGCCGACTTCGCCCTGGAGATCCCGGGGACACGGAGATTGGAGGGGTTGGAAGGTGTCTAAAGCTGTCACGGGTGGGATCCACAGGAAGATCAGGCGCATCCTTGCCCTATGAGATTGAGGTGGATAGGGAACAATCTGTATCGTGTCATTGCCGGTCGGATTGATGTGGCTGGAGGAAGCTAGAAAGTCGCCCAAGGTTGGAGGTCCCATGGATGAGACAAGTACCGTTCAACGAGTTCCGAAGGTGATTTGGCGCCTTCTGAAGCTGCCGGCGAGAATTCTTTATGCGCTGGGTTTGGGCTCTTTGCCAGGTCGTTTTGTGCTCTTACTCACTACCGTTGGCAGGAAATCAGGATTGCCACGAGTGACTCCGCTTCAATACGATGAGGTAGATGGGAATTTTTACGTTGGTTCGGCGCGGGGTGTTAAAGCAGATTGGTACCGCAACATCTTGGCCAATCCCGCCGTTGAAGTTCGGGTGAAGTCGAGGCGATTCCATGGCATGGCGGAACCGATAACCGATCCTGCTCAGATCGCAGATCTGCTTGAAATTCGCCTCCAACGACGCCCGAGAATGCTGGGTGCGATATTTCGAGCGGAAGGTTACCCTCCTAGGCCTAACCGTGAGCAATTGGAGGCGTATGCCGCAAAACGAGCGATGGTGGTGATCAGGCCGATCAAAAATTTTTAGACAAAGTCAGCCGATCACCCGAGCATTGATTTGCCGGATTTGCTGGAATTTGCGAGGACGATCGCCAGGCACGGGTCATGTCATAGGAGCTCAGAATGCCCGATCAAATTCGTTATACGCTCTCAGGACGTTTAAGGTTCAAGTTACGGGCCATAATGATCCTTATTTGGTCGATTCTATATGTCACCTTGCGTCGCATTCTACGAGGTCCACTTTTGCACTCGTGGACCCTGCTATTTGAGGCCTCAACGCATTTTCAGAAAGAGATCTACAGAGCTGTTTACCGCTTGCCGGATATTAAGGAGGGACGCGAGCTGGTTGATGCGTTGGTAGGTCAGGTGCCGTCCCTTGGGAAAGTAAGGATTGAACCCGTGAGTTCACCGATCAGGGGTTCTTGGTTTCGTCCCGAATCGGTGAAGGCAGAACGTGCCATTCTCTACTGTCACGGTGCATATGCTTTTTATGCGAAATCAGAGAAAGGTTTCATTGCCGACGTGGCGGTCACCATTGGCCTCCCTGTTTTTGCTTTGGATTACCGCCTCACCCCCGAGCATCCATTTCCAGCCCAGCTGGAAGACGCCGTTGCATCCTACGAATGGCTGCTTGAAGAGGGATACCGGGGGACGGACATCATCGTGATGGGCACGTCAGCAGGGGGAAATCTTTGCCTAGCCCTGCTTCTTAAACTCAGGGATTCCAAGCGCCCGCTTCCGAGGTTGGCTATATGTGTGTGTCCATGGACGGATGTTGGTAACTCCGGTGAGAGCATTGATAAGAATGAACGCTTCGACACACTCGACAGGAGCATGGTTGAGCTGGTTGCCAAATGGCTGATCGGGGAGGATAGCTCGCACAACCCACAAATCTCACCAGTCCATGCGGATTTGCGTGGTTTGCCTCCGATCTACCTCCAGGCTGGGGGGCTGGAGATCTTCATCGATATGATCCGGTCTTTTCATGAAAAGGCAAAAGCCCAGGGTGTAGACATCGAGATGGATGTGTGGGAATCAATGAACCACGTGTTTCAAGCATACGGAGAACAGTTGCCAGAGGCGGTGGAAGCTATGCAACGGATCGCTATGGTGGTTCACCAGGAGTAGGTGTTGCAAAATTGCGGCCTCTGCCATCCAGTAGCTATTTGCCTTGCCAATCCAACCTTCAACCACCCACATAAACTACCCACGATGGGTGGTGACGAACCACCTATCTTCCCGATTTACTTTACGCTAGGTTCGTTGTGATGAAGCCGGAGAACGGGGATGGAGGCCGCTACCTGCTCAGTGTGGGAACTGCCAAGCGAGGATTGACACCCAACGGGTCCTTTTGGGCGGGATTCAATCCAATCTATGCCGAGACCAACGCGTTCATGGAGCTGACCCTGGCGTCCAGCCCAAAGGGTGTGACTGAGGATGCGAAGGAGAATGCACAGAAATACATCACCACGGCGATGGCAGAATTGGAGAAGTTGAACGAGGTGGATGCCGCCTTCGTGCCATTGAAGGCGTTACTCGATCGCGCGCAATCCGAACTCGAGAGGGGTTCAACGCACGAATCTGCAGCGCAGCAGGCGGATGAACGCGCGGCGATCTATGACTGGGCCAGGGCGACCCGGGCATACACCCGGGCACAAGTGCGGGCGAGGCAAGTCATGAACGCTCTCAACCCACCTCCAGACTCGCCCCAGATGCTGGGGATTGAATAGCCAATAAAGTCTAAGAGGTAGGCCTTTGCATGGTGTGAGTGCAAGGCCGTGATCTCGATGATCGTCTAACAGCGAGGGTGCTGGGTCAGAGAAGTTGAAGGTCAAGGCAAAAAAATCGGGATGATAATGGGTAATCGTTGAAATCTCCTCATCCTGTCCTTTACCCTATTCATCGTCATGCTGGACTTCGGCATGAAGATCAAGACCAACCCGATGCTCTCCTTTGCCTATGCATCAACACAAAGAGAGGCGCTCGGATAGTTTATTTCAAGCTTGAACTCGCGTAAGAAGGTATAGCCAAGGATCCCATCGATAGACGCCTCCACTGCCTGACCAAGCGCGGAGAAAATATCCGCTACGACCACCATCATATTCTCCAGGGCAGCTTCTCCTAGGGTCAAGGACGTCAATCTCCCCATTGAACTTTGAACCTTTCCCCCAGCGCCGATGGTTGGACCCAGCTGGGTATTTATCAATTTCATTTGTTGAGCAAGATTGGGTGAGACAACCGTTTGAGAGGCGCCAGTGTCGAGGATAAACGGGTATGTCCTGTGAGCATTGACGAGAACATCCACCAACAGGATCGGTCTGTCCGGCTTGGCAAGCCTGAAGGGTATGCTTGTCCGCCGGTCGGCTTGATGGCTCACCACGTCTAGGGGAGAGGTAATGGTCAGCAAGTTAGACCTGTAGTCAATTGTCAGGATGAAATCTTTGAGGAAGTTGTACCCGATCGCGCCGCGGCCAACGCATTTTGGAAGCTCGTTCATGATCCCAACTTCAAGGTTCTTGACTTTGGTCTCTCCGATTGACACCGAGTCAACTCGGCCAAGGAATGTCGTCATTCTCTTGCCTGCTGCCCCCAACGCTTCTTTTGGTTCCTTACCCTCAATGCCGATGAGGCCAGCGAGCTCTTCGGTCACGATCGACATGCTCGCACCTGTATCGAGGACGAAATCAAAGGGACCCTTGCCGTTGAGATAGGTGGGGAGCATGATAAATGGCTGTGTATCTGTGGTCTGAAATTTGATTCTGGTGGGCATCAAACCCCCATTAGAAGAAGATATGTTCACGTATATCAGCCGATGTAACAAATGAGGGGAACATTTCGGGAACATAGAGTTTTTCAGCGATGAAGATGGGACGATTACGCATCAGTTTTGTCCCCCAAAACTTTCCGCGCTTTGTCTTCTAGGCTCTTCTTCGCTTCCTTCACTTGCTGAATGGCATCGCGCAGGCCTTCCAGTTCCGAAGCCCGGATCTTCAATCCCTCCCGTATGAAAAGTGCAGCCGCTTCTGACCGACTCTTGAAGTGACCCGTTTCAACCCATGAATCGAGCGTAAGCCTGGTGTCTTCATCGATTCGAACCATGACCGTTTCACCACGGGGTCTCTGGCGCAATTCCTGGAAGCTATCACCCAGATCAGAAGCCACGCATACGACTTTCACGGCCGAACCTTCTATGGTGTCACAACACAGATTTTCCAACTCAACCCCCTGTTCACGGAGCTGCTCAACGATTGACAACCACCAATCGGGTTGTCCACGATCAGGAGTTTTGCCTTCCTCACTCATGGTGTCCTCCCTGTTATCCTCAACTGTAATACGTATTAGTATTACGTGTTACATTATACATCAACTCACCACCTCCATCAAGATGGTCGTTGCGTTTCCCCATCCGTTGTCGAGGGGTCGTTCGATATCATGAAGGGGCTTGCCGAAGAATTGGGCAGCAGCAACAGGCTTGGCAATCGGGATCACTACCGACGTTCCGCTGATTAATCATGCTGAAGCATCGCCTATTTCATAGCTCCTTCTTCCAGCAGCTTTGGTGAAGGGGTGCTCGGGTTGACATGCATGAATGAGGAGTAGCACAGGATCCTCATTGAAAACAAGCAAGAATGTTGACGGACGAAGACGCCAAAAGGATCGTCCCTCTGTGCTTGACCGTATTTCCAGACGAGTGATCGCGGGACAAGGTGTCCCCATGGGGTTGAGCAATCCCTTCATGGGTTTAGGATGAGTCATCGGACCCGTTTGGATGAGTTTCATCGTCGACATCAAAGTCGAACGCCTTTATCTTTTCGACCGTTTGATCAGTTTGGTCAGATTTGTGGTCGCGCTACTCACGATGCCTCAAAAGCGAATTGGATTACGATGCTGGAAGGACTTCCAGCTGTGTTGGTCAACGGCGAGCCGGTCGCTTATGGGGTGCCGGAGCTCGAAAAGATCAAATCTGCCTTGCTGAAAAACTTAATGCAGGGGCATCAAGGAGGAAAACATGAACGCAAAGTTTAAGGATCTCATGATCCCGAATGGTCGGCCAAAGCACCTGTTCTTTGGTGGTAAAGGGGGGGTGGGGAAGACGACTCTTGCCACAGCAACCGCCGTGTGGTTCGCTGATCATGGCTACGAGACGACGATTGTTTCGACGGATCCAACAGTGAGCTTATCCGCCATGTTCGCCCAGGAGATCGGCGGAGAAGAACGTGTGCCCATCCGCCAGGTCCAAAATCTGCGTGGCCTCAACATCAATCCCAAGGACGCCAAGGGTGTCTTTCAGAAGCGATTGAACACGGTCATGGGGCGGATGACCGGCACTTTTGGCCCTGATGTAGTCAGCACGCCATGTGCGGAAGAGATGGCCACATTTGACCAATTCGTGACCTGGCTTGAGGCGCCTCGAGGCGATGTCATCGTCTTTGACACCGCACCTACCGGTAAGACCTTGCGGGAATTGGCCATGCCCTTCGACTGGGCGGGATTCCTTCAGGAACAGATCCAGCAGGGCAAGGAGCTGTCGCGTCTGATGAACATGGATGACGATTCGCTCGAGGGTCTTGAGCACGATAAGCGACGTTATGAGCAAGCCCTAACGGTCCTGCGAGACCCCACAACCACAGTGTTCACCCTGGTGTTATTACCTGAAAGGCTCCCGATCGAGGAGACGGAAAGTGCCATGCGGGTTTGCACCAACTTGGCATCAACGTTCAGTCTCTCATCGTAAACCAGGTCATCTTGCCTGAAGTCATCCAGGGCAACCGTTTCCTTGCGGCTCGATCGGGACTGCAGGAACGCTACCTTGGCGAGATCAAGGCCCGGTTCGATGGACTCGTTAAAGCTCGATTGCCTCTGCTGGATCGCGATGTCTCGGACATTGGGACATTGAGAGCCGTTGGCGAGAAGCTCTATGGGGAACGATCAGATGGATCGAAATGAGAATTGGGGGATGATCGAAGCTCCGGTTCGCACTAACGCTATCCGCAAGGCCTATGACCTGTACAGTGTGTTCTACGGCCGGTTGATAGGTTCTTTAGAGCGAGGACCCAGGGTGCGAGCCTTGCAGCTGGCAGCCATCCAGCCAAGCGAGAGGATCTTAGAGGTTGCCGTGGGTCCGGGGGTGACTCTGCTCGAGATTCGCAAACGAGTTGAACGAGACCAGAATGTGTCGGGCGTCAATCTTTCACCGAAGATGTTGCGTAAAACTGAGAAGAGACTTACGGCGGCAGGGTACACGAACATTGATCTGAGAAGAGCGGATGCGCGTTCGCTCCCCTTTGGGGATGAAACCTTCGACGTTCTCTATAGTAGCTACATGATAGATCTGCTCCCGCTTGACGATATGCCTATGGTCTTGGGAGAGTTTCGGCGGGTGTTGAAGGACGGTGGTCGACTCGTGCTGGTGAACATGAGCAAAGACAAGAAGACAACACTGCTGGAGAGGTTCTACCGGATTACACCACCTCGTCTGCTACCGTATCTTTACGGCGGCTGTCGTCCAGTGGTGATGAGCGGACATGTCCGAGAAGCCGGCTTCGAGGACATCAGACGCGAGTTCATGAAGGGCCCGACCCCGTCTGAAATCGTGGTGGCGAAAAAAGCTGCGACAACCAGTGTAATGGATCCGTCAGGCCTGACAAGCAAGAGAAGCACGCGCAAGAAGTAACGGAATTGGAAGATTGAACGGAGGTCTTTCGATGCAGGACCACAATTCTCATCAAGCGCATGATCATCATGAACATCGTGGTCATGACACCCATCCCATGCATCAGGAGGATCAAAACGACCATAAGCATGAGCAAGAGGCGATGGAGACGGGGGAGCACGCGGTTCACGACCGTGACCAGCACGCTGCCCATGTCGATCACACCGGACATGAGCGGATGTTCCGGGATCGATTTTGGGTCTCCTTGGCTCTGAGCATCCCGGTACTGATGTACAGCGAACTCTTCCAGCGGTGGCTGAACTTCACCATGCCCGCGTTTCCGGGGAGCGATTGGATCATACCGATCTTCTCGATCGTGATTTTCTTTTACGGTGGTTTGCCATTCCTGCAAATGGCCGTACCGGAGTTGAGGGTGAGGCGACCCGGGATGATGACGCTGATCTCACTGGCGATCAGCGTTGCCTTCACCTACAGTCTGGCGGCGACCATCTTCCAGTTAGGGGAGAGCCTTTACTGGGAATTGGTGACCCTGATCGATGTGATGCTCTTGGGGCATTGGCTTGAGATGCGCAGTGTCAGGCAGGCCTCGGGGGCACTGACGGAGCTGGCCAAGCTCATGCCGGATACCGCCGAGCGCCTGAAAGACGGCAACGATACAGAGATCGTCCCAATCCACGAACTGCGAGCCGGCGACCTGATCCTGGTACGACCCGGCGCCAGCGTGCCGGCCGACGGTGAGGTGATCGACGGATTGTCAGACGTCAACGAGGCCATGATCACTGGCGAATCCATGCCGGTGGACAAACAGATCGGCGAT
>JABAOF010002120.1_pt13 | contig 10064 bp, 10 predicted proteins | sample 7062171 | NCBI WGS metagenome assembly JABAOF01 (sample SAMN14538628, study PRJNA623070) | marine sediment metagenome | biome: marine biome [ENVO:00000428]; feature: marine pelagic biome [ENVO:01000023]; material: deep marine sediment [ENVO:00002113] | place: India: Gulf of Khambhat ...
GTGGAGAAGGATAGTTATCTTCTCTCATTGAGTAAATATATCCATCTAAACCCTGTGAGGGCTGGTATTGTGGATTTGCCTGACGAATACCCGTGGAGTAGTTATCGGGAATATATTGATCATCAAGGAGCAGGCCTTGTAGATGTGATCGAAACCTTGTCTCATTTCTCAGAAGATAGACGGACCGCGGCCAGGAAATACAAAAAATTTGTCGAAACTGGTATTGGAGACCATGACAGTCCATTTCAACACGTGCAGGCCGGAATTGTTCTCGGAGGGGAGAGCTTTGTCGAAGAAAAAACACAGGAAATCATCAGAGAAAAGGGCGTCGACAGGGAACTTCCTGCGTTAAAAAGGCTTTTTGACGGCCCTTCGATAGAAAAGGTCGTCGAAATGGTGGCAGTTCATTATTCCTTATCTCCTCGAGATTTGACGAAAAGGTCAAGAAAACACTCGAGAGAAAGAAAAATGGCCGTCTATATCTCAAAAATCATGACCGGAGCAAGACACCTTTTGGTGGGAGAGTATTTTGGGATAAGTCCACAAGGAGTCGCAAATGTCCTCACTGAGGTGGAGAATGACCTGGTGGAATCAGAAGAGACTCGAAAGGAGGTGGAGGGAATTAAATGTAGATTGTAGGTTTGACCCCGCAAATGGAACATTTCTTGCTACACATTGACTTTGTATCATCCCAGGCAGCAGTAGATTTCACAAGCGGTGCTCGACGCGTGCTCAATGCTCAATAAAACTATGTTGATCGATTCGCACGCCCACCTAGGCATGTCCCAGTTCGACAAGGATCGAAGGGAGGTCGTCGGGCGGGCCTTAGAAGGGGGTATCCAATTCATCTTTACCGTGGGGACAGATGTCGCCTCAAGCCGCCAGGCTGTAGCCCTTTCTCATGATCACCCGTCGGTTCATGCAGTCGTTGGAATCCACCCCCACAATACCAAGGACATAGATAGAGAGAGTCTCCGCCAGATGCGGCAGATTGCAAGGGATTCAAATGTGAGAGCCTATGGAGAGATCGGCCTTGATTTTTTCAGAAATCTCTCTCCACCAGAGATCCAGATCACTATGTTCCGGAAGCAGATTCGGTTGGCAAAGGATCTTGGCCTCCCTGTGGTGATCCATGACCGCGAGGCTGACCGAGAGATGTTGAACATCCTTCAAGAAGAAGGAGGAGGAGAAGACAGCCTCCAGGCCGTCATCCATTGCTTTTCAGGCGATCTCATCATGGCCGAACAGTGTTTAGAAAAGGGCTTCTATTTGTCCGTTCCTGGCACCGTCACCTTTCCAAAGGCCCAACTGTTGAAAGAGGTTGTTCGGCAAATCCCTTTGGAGCGGTTTATGATCGAGACAGACTGCCCATTTCTTGCCCCGGAACCCTTTCGGGGAAGGCGGAACGAACCGGCGTATGTGAGATACACGGCAGAAGCAATCGCTCATATCAAGGGCCTCTCACTTAAAGAAGTGGCCGAGGCCACTTCACGCACAGCCCTGAAATTCTTTCGAATGGAGGATGCCTCTTGAATCCTGGTGTGATCGTGGTGGACATGGTCAAAGATAACTTGAAGCCAGAATACCCGATCTCGACTCAGATCCGGTTTATCCTTCCAACTCTACAGAGGCTAATCGAAGAGTTCAGGGCGAGGAACTATCCAGTTGTCTTTGCATGCGACAGCTATTTGCCGAATGATTTCATCTTTCGGGGAAAGATAAAACCTCATTCCATCGAGGGAACAGAAGGGGCCCAGGTTATTGACGAACTCTCTCCCCAGCCCACTGATCTTGTGCTTCCAAAAAGGCGATTCAGCGCCTTCTTCAAGACCGGTCTCAATGACACCCTGAGAGGCTGGGGAGTTGATACGTTAGCCGTTGCCGGCGTAACAACCCATGTCTGCGTGCTCATGACAGCCATGGACGCCCTGTGTCATGACTTTGCGGTCTTTGTTTTGAAGGATTGCTGTGCCTCATATCGTACCGAGATACACCGGTCCACGATCAAGATTTACGAGCGATCCTCTCTCGAACCCCTACTCCGTTTCTCAACCCTCGAGGAATTCCTATCCCTTCTGGAGGGCCACCCGATTGAGGCATGAGGACCTCGAGCAGGACATCTTGTATTGACTACCAGCTGTGATTCTGGTAGGTTGAGTCATTATGGAATGGATTTTGAACAGAGGCTTTTGGATCGTTCACGTTGTGTTGATTGGCCTGTTTGCACTGGCTCTCGCGAGTGTATCGGCCCGAATAGTCGGAAGCAGGCTCGAGCAGAATTCACCTCAAGTTGGACCCACCACAAAGCGATCTGTCAGAACCCTCAAGCCACAGAGAAAGAGTCGATCGCACTATTCTACAATTCTCGACAAAAACATTTTCCACGCCGTTGTAAAAGAGACGTCGCCCTCAAAAAAGCCCGTTGAAGAAAAGCCCGTCACCGCTGACCAGCTCGAGGATCTGGCCACAACCCCCTTGAGTGTGAGGCTCCGGGGAACGGCGGTCCGGGAAAAGGGCGGCTCCTTTGCCGTTATTGAAGACAAACGAGCGAGAAAAGAAGATCTCTATCGCGTAGGCGACATGATCCTAGGTGAGGCCAAGCTCATTCAGATCTTTGAAGACCGCGTCGTCCTTCTCCGAGATGGGAAAAAGGAGACACTGGAACTGTTTGTCGAGAAGGAACAGCCAAAGGGACAGACCAGACAGGTAGTTTCATCAGAGCGTTCACCACAGGTTTTAGGAAGGGGTATTCGAAGGCTTGGGGGCAATCGATGGTCCGTTTCCCGCGAAGAGATAGAACTCGCCAAGGCCAACATGAGTCAGCTCATGACACAGGTTCGAATCGTCCCTAATTTTCTTGAAGGGGAACCTGATGGATTCAAGCTTCTCTCAATCAAACGGGGAAGCATCTTCGACAGGCTCGGCCTGCGCAACGGTGATGTTATCCGCAAAATAAATGGAGTCCCTTTGGACAGTCCACAGAAGGCCTTTGAGGTCTATGAGGGGCTCGAGAGTGGACAGTCGATAACTGTGGACATTCTCCGAGGGAAAAGGGAACAGACCCTTAACTACCAACTACGATAAGGCGGGGGCTGCTCAAGGAATGAGAAGAAAAAGATCCGGATGGAACTGGCGGTTCTGGGTTGTCGTAGGCGTTCTCGCAGCAGGACTCGCTCTCGCAAATGCAATGGACGCATCTGCCCAGCAACCCAGTGGGAAAGAGCTCATTACCGTAAATTTTCAGGACACCGATCTCCGGGTGGTGATCAGATTTATCAGTGAACTAACAGGAAAGAATTTTATCGTCGACAGCAAGGTTAAGGGGAGGGTTACCGTCATCTCTCCCACAAAGATCACAATAGAAGAGGCCTACCGGATGTTCGAGTCCATTCTGGAAGTTGAAGGGTACACGACCGTCCCGGCTGGCAGGATAATCAAAATCATTCCCGCCCGAGATGCCAAATCGAGAGGCATCGATACGATCCCTGATCGAGAGAAGAGGGTTCTCAGGGGAGAGCAGTTCGTCACCCGGATTATCCATTTAGATTACATCGACGCTGCCTCAGTGACCCCAATCATCAAACCCCTTGTTTCCAAGGAGAGCAGCCTCGTCACCTACACTTACACAAATGATATTATCCTCACGGACACGATCCCAAATGTCCAGAAAATTCTAGATATTCTGAGCGAGTTAGATGTTGAGGGGTTTCAGGTTGAAATCACCGTTCTCCCCCTGGAATTTGCCAATGCCACAGATCTTGCGGCGGAAATACTGTCTATTTTTGAAGTCAAGGCAGCCCCAACCGCTCCAGAAAGGAGGCGGAAAAGACAACCCGCGGTCACCGGTGTGGGCCCCCAGCGGGTCGTTAAGATTATCCCGGACGAGAGGACCAACTCACTGATCGTTCTCGCCAGCGGGGATGATACCCGCCAGGTCGAAGAGCTCGTAACCAGTCTAGACGTGCCACCACCCAAGGGAAAAGGCAGGATAAACGTGATCTATCTGAAGAACGCCGATGCCGAAGAACTCGCGCAGACCTTGCAAGAGATAACGGCACCGGGCAAAAAAACAGCAGCCGCCGCCCCCGGGCAGAAGCCCGTTGAACTAGCTGGTGAGGTCGCGATCGTCCCTGATAAGGCCACCAACTCTCTGGTGATTACCGCATCCCCTCAGGATTTCGAGGTTTTGAAAGACGTGATCGAACAGCTCGACATTCGAAGGCTCCAGGTATTTGTTGAGGGCCTCATCATGGAGATCAGCGCAGACAGGTTCCGTGAGCTGGCGCTACAGTTCCGATTCGCTCCTGAAGACCTGGCAACGGATGCGACTCAGGCGGATACGGAAGTGTTTGGCGGAACGGTCTTTGGCGGTGTCCCACAGGATCCTTTCGCTACTGAGGGCCTCGTGCTTGGAGTCGCGAAGGGTACGATCACCTTTGGGGGCGTCAGTTTTCTCAACATTAGCGCTTTGATTGCGGCGGTCGAAAGCGATTCGGAAGCCAACATCCTTTCCACACCTCATCTTCTCACCACCGACAATGAGGAAGCCGAGCTCGTGGTCGCCGAGAATGTTCCGTTCAGGGTGAGAACAACGGCTACAGCCAGCGGTTTCCCCGTGGAAGAAATCGAGCGAAGAGATGTGGGCGTCACCCTTAGAATCACCCCTCAGATCAGTGAAGGCGATTTTCTCAAGTTAAACATCTACCAAGAGACCTCCCAAGTCCAACCAGCCGGAACGGTTGAAGGAGCGAGCGATCTGACAACATTGAAGCGATCAACCAAGACCACGGTGGTTGTGAAAGATGGTCAGACAGTCGTTATCTCAGGTCTCATAGCCGAGAACATCCTCGACTCTGTCTCGAAGGTACCTTGGCTAGGAGATATCCCCGTTCTTGGGCATCTCTTCAGGGCAACTGCGAGGACCAAGAGAAAGAACAACCTCGTGATCATCATTACGCCTCACATCATCCGGACCAGTAGGGATCTCGAAGATGTCTACAAGCAAAAACGCGAGGAGGTAGAAGAATTTGAGCGGAAGAGCCGGCTCAAAACAGAAAAGGGGATGGGGATGCCGACTCACCTATTGAAGGCAAGGCCCGAGGATTTGATAAAGGATGAGGGCATCCGCAGATGATGCGCCTGAATCTTTGGGGCGTATGAAAGACATTGAGACTTTCGTGAACGAAGAGACTAGAAAAAACGGTGTTGGAATATTGAAACAGTGGTTAGGAGCCATCGACAGGACCCGAGGCCATAAACCCCATCGAACCATTGCGATCTGCAACCAGAAGGGTGGGGTAGGGAAAACGGTGACGGCCATCAACTTGTCGGCCTTTTTGGCGGCATACGGCCACAGGACCCTTTTGATCGATCTCGATCCTCAAGGACACAGCGGTGTTGGGTTTGGCATTGATACCGAAGCTGTAGAACATTCTGTGTATGATGTTCTCGTGAATGGAGGGTATCCGGTCGAGAGAGCGATTCTCTCTCTCAAGCCCAACCTGGACGTTCTCCCCTCTAACATCGACTTGGCCAGTGCAGAGTTAGAACTGGCGAGGTTTGAAAAGAGAGAAAGTCGCTTGAAGAGCCTCGTCGACAGCCTCAGGGATCGATACGGGTACATCGTGATCGACTGCCCTCCGTCCCTGGGTATGCTCACCATCAACGCGTTGGTGGCAAGCCAAATCGTGATCATTCCGGTTACCCCAGCTTTCCTGTCGATTCACGGCCTTCTCAAGGTCGCCGACACCATCGATATTCTGATTGAGTCGTTCTCTCTCAAGATCAGGATGCTTTTTCTCATCACCTTTTTTGAGAAACATCTCCGGGAGGCCCAGTTGCAAAAGGAAAGATTGGAGAGACTTTTTGGGAAGGATCTTCTCAAGACAATTGTTCGGAAAAGCACCAGATTGAATGAAGCCACAGGCAGAGGGATCTCCATTTTCGAGTACGATCAGTATTCTCCTGGGTGCCAGGACTATATGAATCTTGCCAAGGAGATTATGGAAGTTGGATAAGAATCCTGAATCAGACAAAAAGGCGGAGCGAATTCGAAGGGTTCTCGATCGTCTCCTGAAAACCGAGATTGAAAAGCCGGAAAGCCCTCCCAAAGATGAGGAGGTTGATTCGCCTCAACTGCGTCCTGTAGCAACAGAAACCGCACAGCCAGAACTACCCCCTGTTAAATCCAAGGAGGAAACCCCTGAACCCACCGCCCCACCCGTGGACGAGTCGACTGATGGATGGGCATATGATTTCAACAAATTGTCTCTAAAACATGAGCTGCTCGGCGAAATCCTTGTCAACCAGTCTTTGATCACACAGGAGCAACTCGACGAAGCTCTGTTAATCCAGCGAGAAAAGCCCTCTCCACTGGGTGAGGTGTTGGTCAGACTCGGCCACATCAAGGAGAGGGATCTTCTAAAGGGTCTTGGGAAACAGCTCGGGATTCCCTTTGTGCCACATTTCAAGAATGTCGACATCGATCGAGAACTGATTGCCAAGATTCCAATCCACTTTGCCAAGAAGTATGAAATTCTCCCCGTAAGAAACAAGAACGGATCGGTTGAGGTCGCCGTTGCCGATCCCCTAAATGTCTTTCCCCTCGATGATATCCGTCTCCTTCTAGGGTGCAATGTCGTTCCCGTTCTTGCCACATCGGGCACGATCATCGAGACGATCAATCGAATCTACGAGAGGGACTCAGACACGGCTGAGCAGATTATCGAAGACATCGATGACGAACTCAGCCTCGATGCCCTGTCCCACGAGTTAGAAGAACCTGCGGACCTACTCGATGCTTCTGACGAGGCCCCAATCATCCGCCTCGTCAATTCCATGCTCTACCAGGCAGTCAGGCAGAAGGCAAGTGACGTCCATGTGGAGCCATTTGAACGGGATCTCGTGGTCCGCTACCGGATCGACGGCATTCTCTACAATGTGTTGAACCTGCCCAAAAGGATCCAGCCGAGTATCACTTCACGGATCAAGGTGATGGGTGGGCTGAACATCGCCGAGAAGCGGCTTCCCCAGGATGGAAGAATTCGAATCAAGATTGCAGGCAGGGATGTGGACATTCGGGTCTCAGCGATCCCGACTTCACATGGAGAGCGGATCGTTATGCGGCTTTTGGAGAAGACGGGCACGCTCCTCAAGCTTGAAGACATTGGCTTTTCAGGCGACAAACTTGAGACATTTACCCGCCTGATCTACAGCCCTCACGGTATTATTCTCATCACAGGACCGACGGGAAGCGGGAAGACGACAACCCTATACGCCGCACTCACCCGGATCAACTCACCGGACAAGAACATCATTACCGTGGAAGATCCCGTGGAGTATCAGATCAAAGGGATCGGCCAGATCCAGGTCAACCCGAAGATCAATCTCACCTTTGCAAATGGACTGCGGTCCATTGTCAGACAGGACCCTGACGTGATTATGGTTGGCGAGATTCGCGATTTGGAAACTGCGGAGATCGCCATCCAGGCGTCCCTTACGGGACATCTGGTGTTCAGCACGCTCCACACCAACGACTCGGCCGGAGCCATCACCCGGCTCATCGATATGGGTATCGAGCCATTTCTGGTCTCTTCTTCGGTTCTGGCGATAATGGCTCAGAGGCTTGTCCGAGTTGCTTGCCATAACTGCCGGGAACCGTACATCCCTTCTGACGAGGAACTCAGGGGGCCGGGAATTCAGAGAGAGGAAGTAGGTCAAAAGAACCTCTACAGGGCGGTGGGGTGTTCCCAATGCATGGGAACTGGCTATTCCGGACGAACCGGCATCTTTGAACTTCTCGTCGTCGACGAGGCCATTCGTTCTATGATCATGAGACGGAGCGATTCCAATTCAATCAAGAAAACCGCCATGAAACACGGCATGCTCACCCTTCGCCAGGATGGCGTTCGTAAAGTCATCAATCACATAACAACCACAGAAGAGATGGTGAGGGTCACCCAGGAGGATGTTCTCACTGATTAGGGGGGATGACGGTTGCCGATCTTTGAGTATCGCGGGGTTGACACTGGTGGGAAAAACGTCCGAGGCATCATCGATGCTGACAGTCCCAGGCAAGCCCGGTCCAAGCTGAAAAAAACTGGTGTATTTCCTACTGAAGTTCAGGAGGCTATTGCCGCCGAACGGCGAGAGAGGCGGGATTTATCGATTACCCGCCTGATCAAAAAAGTCCGGATTCAAGATCTCGCCGTAATGACCCGACAACTTGCCACGCTGGTTGGAGCCGGGTTTGCCATGGTTCCTGCCCTCAACTCACTGGCCAATCAGGTTGAGAACCCGAATCTGAAGAAGGTTGTCAGCCAAATTCGAGAGAGGGTTAGGGAAGGAACCTCGTTGAGTGATGCCATGCGCGAGTTTCCGAGGATATTTTCAAACCTCTATGTTAATATGGTTGCGGCCGGTGAATCAAGCGGTGCTCTGGACATTGTGCTCCTCAGACTGGCCGATTTCACCGAGAACCAGGTAAAACTCAGAAATCGAGTTACAGCTGCACTGATCTATCCGATCCTTATGGTCTTCCTGGCATCGGCGGCGGTAGCCTTCCTGATGGTGAGGGTCGTTCCGAGGATTCTGGAACTCTTCGAAGATTGGGGTCGAACCCTTCCTCTGCCAACAGTGATTCTTTTGGACATCACAAACTTTCTTAGAAACTACGGGTGGATACTGCTGTTCATACTGGTTGGAGCTTTCCTAGTGGTTGTCTTCTATCTCAGAACAGAAAGAGGACGCTTTCTTTTTGATCGCCTCGCCCTTCGGGTCCCGATTTTCGGTCGTCTCATAAGGATAGTTGCCACAACACGCTTCAGCCGGACGTTGGGGACCCTTCTTGTCAGCGGCATACCCGTAGTCAGGGCGATGAACATCGTGAAGAACATCGTGAGCAATCGGGTCATTGCCGAGGCCATCGAGGACAGTCAAGAAAGCATCGTGGAGGGACAGAGTATTGCGGCTCCCCTTGCTCGCAGCGGAGTCTTTCCTCCGATGGTGACGGATATGATTGCCATCGGTGAGAACTCTGGACAATTGGAGCAGATGCTCCTCAAGGTCTCTGATGCGTATGACAATCAGATCGAAACCACGGTTTCTGGCCTCACGTCGATTCTAGAACCTCTTCTTATCCTTGTTATGGGAGGGATTGTTCTGTTTATTGTTCTGGCCGTTCTGCTTCCAATTTTCGAAATGAATCAGATGGTCGTTGGCCAGTGAGGTCAAGATTCCTAGCTATGAGGTGAAACATGAGAATCAGGAGTCGGTGCAATCAGGATGGCTTCACTTTGATCGAAATCATGGTGGTCGTGGTAATTCTGGGGATTCTCGCTGCCATTATCATTCCGAGGATATCAGAACGACCGGAGCAAGCGAGAAGGACGAAAGCGGTAATGGATATCAAAAGCATCGAGACAGCGCTCTCCCTCTTCCTTATGGACAACGGATTTTACCCAACAACGGAACAGGGGCTCGAGGCTTTGGTGGAAAAGCCAACGGCGGGCATGATCCCCGCGAACTTTAGCGAGGGCGGATATCTCAAAAAGATCCCCTTGGATCCATGGAAAAACCCGTACATCTATATATCTCCTGGCGCCAATGGCGAATATGACCTGATCTCATACGGGGCTGACGGTGAGGAGGGGGGTGAGGGCAAGTTCGCCGACGTCAACAGTTGGGAGCTCGACTGATGAACTTGCGGCCTCAACGCCCGCGCGCTTACCGCCTAAGTTTATCAGGGAGTGAGGTCGATTCCACTAGACACGATCCGGGGGGGTGGCAACGAGCTTTTTCTCCAAAGGATCTCATCCAAAAGCATGGGACTATTCGTGGTTTTACCCTCCTCGAGCTCACCCTGGTCATTCTCATTCTAGGAATTCTTCTGGCTCTCTCGCTTCCCAGTCTGGGAAATCTCGCCGGGGGTGACCTGAACGTCAGCTCCCGTCGACTGTCAGGAACCGTCAAATACCTCTTCCACCGGGCTACACTCAAACGCACGATCTACCGGCTGAACTATGATCTGAAGGCCAATGAATACTGGGTCACCTACCGAGACGAAA
>JABAOF010013398.1_pt2 | contig 10063 bp, 10 predicted proteins | sample 7062171 | NCBI WGS metagenome assembly JABAOF01 (sample SAMN14538628, study PRJNA623070) | marine sediment metagenome | biome: marine biome [ENVO:00000428]; feature: marine pelagic biome [ENVO:01000023]; material: deep marine sediment [ENVO:00002113] | place: India: Gulf of Khambhat ...
CACACGCGCCGCTCGAGACAGCCCACCCTACCACCCGACCTTCCGAGGGTCAAGGTGACACGGCGGAGGCAGAACCGTTCATGAGTCGAGACGGGATTGCCTCTATCACCCAGACACCACGGCCGGAAACCATGGCGTTACCACTCTCGAACGGTCCGACGTGCCGCACAATGAACTCAAGCCTTCGAGTCCATCCAGGCCTCCAGTGGGCAGGGCATTGCCTTGACACTGGCCTTTGCTTACTCTACAGTCGGTCCGACATGAGCGCTCTTCGCAAAACGAGTTGGTGGTCCCCCTTGCTCCTCTTGGCTCTCTTCGCCGGGGCCGAGGCCAAGGAGTATCGCCGGGCCCTCCCTGGTTACCAATTTCAATTCCCCCGGGATCACTTCAGCCATCCTGGGTTCAAAACGGAGTGGTGGTACTACACCGGACATCTCCAGATGACTGGCGGAAAGCGCTACGGCTACCAAGTGACCTTCTTTCGGGTCGGGACCGAGCAGGGACGGACGGTGAGGGACCGGTCCCGCTGGACAGTCCGCGATCTCTTCCTGGCCCACTTCGCGATCTCGGATTTGCACCGCCAGCGTTTCCATTTCACCGATCGCTTCAGTCGAGCGGCCCTTGGGGAAGCGGGGGCCAGCCCAACAGCCCTGAAAGTGTGGAATGGCGATTGGCGTCTCGAGGCGGAAGGAAATAGCCACCACCTATGGGCCAAGGATGAAGCATACGCCGTAGACCTGACTCTGACACCCGTGAAACCGCCAGTGATTCATGGCAAAGAGGGGGTCAGTCAGAAGGGAGAGGGGCCAGGCTATGCCTCGCACTACTATTCCCTCACCCGGCTCCAGACCACAGGGACAATGACCATCGATGGACGGACAAGGCGAGTCGAGGGATGGAGTTGGATGGATCATGAGTTTGGCAGCAGGCAGCTGCGTGAGGAGCACGAAGGCTGGGACTGGTTCGGGCTCCAGCTAGATAATCGCGCCGAACTGATGTTCTATGTGATGCGTCAGGAGGGGGGGCAGTCCGACCCCCACTCCAGTGGGACGCTAGTTCTGCCGGACGGCACCTCCATTCCCTTGACCCTTTCCCAGGTGCAGATTCGGGCGACCGCAGCCTGGAAGAGTCCACGGAGCAAGGCCACCTATCCGATGGGCTGGGATATCCAGATCCCGCACCAGCAGCTCTTCCTCACGGTGACGCCGAACTTCCCCGACCAGGAACTGGACACACGAAAGAGTACCCAGGTCATTTACTGGGAGGGAAGTGTCAACGTCAGAGGAACGTACAAGGGAAGGTCCGTCACCGGCCAGGGGTATGTAGAGCTGACCGGCTACGCGGGAAAATTCGACAAGAGAATATAACCAAAGAGGAGCCACCGGTGGATCTGACATCCGAGGAGAAGTACCTTCTAGTGCAATATCGATCCCTCGGGGAGGAGGCACAGACTGAACTGTTGACTCTGGCTGAGAGGCTGGCGGGCGCGCGAAAGAAGCAAAAGCTTCCCCACTTTAGAGACCTTATCGGACAGAAAGTCGTGCGCGTCGAAAGCGGCCAGGCCAACGTCCAGATCCAAGTGAAACCCTTCCTGTTAAACCGCGCCGGGGTGGTACACGGCGGGGTCATCTGCACCCTCNNCACCCTCATGGATGAGGCGATCGGCTGGGCGGTTTACAACAGCGTGGGGGAAGGAAGTCGAGTAGTCACCGCCGAGCTCAAGATCAACTTTCTAGAGGCAGCGACCAGCGGGATCCTCACTGGCCATGGGCGAGTCATCCGGCAAGGCAAACACCTCGTCATCGGGGAAGGGGATATCCTCGATCAGGAGGGGAGGCTTTTGGCCCGCGGCCTCGGCACCTGGATGATTATCAGTCCCAGCCCCTGACGGGAGACACAATGAAGGCGGTGGTCGTAAAACGGGCGAAATCGGAGCCGGTGATCACCGACATCGAGGAACCGAGCATTGGCCCCAGGGATGTCCTGATCAGGGTGAAGGCGTGCGGGGTCTGCCACAGCGACCTCCACTTGGCCAATGGCGATTGGGATTGGGATATCGTAAAGTTCCCTTTAGTCCTCGGACATGAAGTCGCGGGAGTCGTCGTGGAGACCGGAAAGGAGGTCAACCACATCCAACCGGGGGCGAACGTCGGCATGCCTTGGCTTTACGCCAGTTGCGGTCATTGCCGAGAATGTCTTCGCGGCGAGGAGATCATGTGCGCCGCCCTCCAAGGGACCGGAGTAACCGTCCCAGGAGGCTACGCGGAATATCTGAAAGCGCCAGCCGACTTCGTAACCATGGTTCCGGAGCCCTTTAGCTTTGTTGAGGCGGCACCCCTCTTCTGTGCCGGCGTCACCAGCTTCTCAGGCCTTCGAAACGCCAACACGAAGTCCGGACAGCGCGTGGCGGTCTTCGGGATCGGCGGGCTGGGCCACCTGGGTGTGCTCTATGCCCGTGCCATGGGATGCGAGGTGATCGCCATCAGCCGAAAAGATGAAAAGCTCGCCCTCGCAGAGCGTCTTGGTGCGCATCATCTCGTGAACTCGGAAAAAGAGGAACTGGGCCAAGCACTCCAAGGCTTGGGAGGCGCGGATGTCATTCTCGCCCCCACCATTGCTACCGAGCAGATGGGAAAGGCTGTGGAGGGCCTTGCGCCGGATGGGACACTCATGGTCCTCGGCGCCGCCCCAGGGTCGTTCAGCGTCAGTCCAGACGTCGTGATCAGCGGAAGACGAAGGATCATCGGGTCTCCGGCCGGTTCCCGAAAGGACCTGCGGGATTGCCTCGAATTCTCTGCGAAACACGACATTCGACCGATGGTAGAAACCTACCCCTTGGAGAAGACCGCCGACGTTTTTCAGCGGATCGAGGAAGACCGCGTGCGATTTCGGGCCGTCCTGATGCCGGCCTAGGGCCCGATGAGACAGCTATCAGCAGTCAAATTATTTTGAATTTTCGATTTCGGCTTTCGAATTTGAAAATCCAGGGGCTTTACTACAAAATTCCAAAGCCGCAATTCTAAATCGGAAATACTTTGAGATGATTGCTGACTGCTTATTGGTGTGAAAGGGGGAAGCAATGACCGCGGACGAGAGAGTCGCACCGGTCGGTCGTGAGGGTGTGCCCCAAGGGGCAGCGGAGGTCGTCGTCCTTGGGGCGGGGGATGCCTTCGGCAGCGGCGGACGGAATCAGCCAGCTTTTCTCGTCAATCTCTCCTCCGGGTCCTTCCTCCTCGATTGCGGAGCGACGACCCTGATGGCTCTGAACCGGTTCGGCGTGGATCCGGGTGCTATCGGGATTATCCTCCTCAGCCACTTGCACGGAGACCACACCGCCGGTGTTCCATTCCTTTTCCTGCAGTATCAGTTTCTTGCCCGTCGACAAGGCCCGCTGGTCATTGCCGGCCCACCAGGAATCGAAGAGCGAGTGGAAGGCCTCTGGGGACTGATGTACAAAGAGACCCAGGAGATGATGGAACGACGATTCCCCGTCGAGTACGTGGAACTGAAGCCAAAAAGCTGGGCGCGGATCGGCTCGCTTGAGGTTCTTCCCCTGGAAGTGGTGCACCACCATCGCGAGGTCGCCTACGGGTACAAGGTAAAGGCGGAGGGAAAGGTCCTGGGCTACACAGGTGATACCGAGTGGACGGATAACCTTATTGAACTGGCTGACGGCTGCGACCTCTTCATCTGCGAGTGCTACCGATACGATCGCAAACTCCGCTTTCACATGAGCTACGAGGATATTCGGGCGCACCGGTCCGCGCTCAATTGCAAGCGCCTCCTCCTCACGCACCTTCACACCGATGCCCTCGCCCGCCTCCAGGAGATCCCGGACGAAGCCGCATACGACGGCATGCGCCTTCTTCTTTAGTGCCGGTCCCACTTGTTTGGCCTAGTGTGAGCCTCACAGCTCGGCCTGCCCCCTTGGTTCAGTGAGCGGCAGGTGTTCGGGGAAAATAGTTGGAACGGCACTAAAGAAGAAGGCGCATGCCGTCGTGGGCGACCTCNNCCTCCGCCTCCCACAAGGGAAACAGGGCCATATATTTCTCGGGGATGGCAGCTTCGTAGCGAAGATAGGAGGGGGTCGGATAGCGGTGGCCAGCCTTGTGGGTTTCTCGCAGTCCCTCGAGGACCTCGGGGAGGCGGCTGTAGGGGATCGAGAAGGCCATCTCGTCATCCTGCACCTGGCCGAAGATCCGATCGCCGGAGCAGGGAAGAATGACGTTACACTCTCCGGCTTTGATGGGCGTGACGATGAGGTCTGCGCAGTCCAGGCGACCACCGAAGGAAGAGATGAGCTTTCCTCCCCGGTGCCAGAGGGCGGCCTGGACCAGCCGCATAATCTGGGCGGAGTTGCCGTAGAGGCAGACGATTTCCGGGATGAAGTCGGTTTTGTGCAGTGGGGCCATCACGATCGTCCGGTAGCGGCCCGGCTCGGCCCGATCGACGGCTGCTTCGGACCTCGCGCCCGCCTCCGCAGTGGCCGTATACATCCCCGCACTGAGCTTTCCCTCGGTATAGATGGGAAGGGGCTTGTCAAATCCGAGCACCAGAACCCCTAACGAACACTGCATGTCCTCTTTCGTCATCGCGATGGTCCATCCATAGCGGCGTACCATATTGTAGCCTTGGCAGGTGGAGAACCGCCGTTCCATATCCTGAAAGGGCCGACGGGCCTTCCCCGGGATCGGCTCCCCTTCCGTGAGCATCTTGATGGCAATGGGAAAGCTCTGGAGCCGCAGATACTCCATGAGCGTTGTGTAGGCCTGCTTCAGGTCTTCCATAACCTTTTCCTCCTCATTTGCCTTGGCACGGACCGCATCCTCGCTTGAGATGAACATACACCATTGCAGTACCCTGGACCTCCATCTTTTTCCACGTTCACGGCTGGCTGAGCATGCTCGTGGAACGGGCGAAGAGGAAACGAACAGAATGGCCTGAACCGCGGTCAGAATTGGTTATTGGGCGAGCCCCTTATGCAGAGGGCCTATCCGTGCAGGAAAATACCGACGGAGGTGCAGCATGCAGAGAACGTGGACTCGGTGAAGGCAGTGACCTGATTCAGATATCTTTGATGACGTCCACGATCACCCGGGTGTGCGTATTCATCAGCACAACGTCAACCCCGACCCGCAGCCGGACATATCCTTCGGGTAAAGGCGACAGCCTGACCTCGAGCTCGTTCGGCAGGCGCTCCCCACGCAGTCCCGGTGGAAGCTGCCCGCGGCGCTGAACCTGTTTCTGCAAACCAGGTGGGAGGGAGGACCGCTTGGCGAGGCCAGGGGGAAGCCGATGACGGTGATAATAATCCCGGATCAGGCGACGTTCTCGATCGCTGAATACAACCTCCGCCCGATTGTTTCCGTCCTGAACGACAACCCTGCCCGAAGTACTTGTGTATGTCGCGCACCCGCCCACGAGTACCACGAAGAAAACGACCAAGAGACTGACCCTGCTCAACCATATCTGCTTCTTCCGCATGCCCACTCCTTCCCCTCCGCGCCCGTGGTCCCGGCGAAAAAAGTTCCTACTTGCGCTCTGCGAACAAATCTGCAAGCCTGATGCCAAGCTCGGACCACCTCCGGAGGATCACGACGCAGCTTGTCCCGCCGCTCGACCATACGCAGGAGGAGGAGACGGACTGATGCCTCGAATTACGAAGGTCTATACACGCACGGGAGATGATGGCACGACTGGGCTTGGCACTGGACAGCGCGTGCCCAAAGACTCACCTCGCATTGAGGCCTATGGGACGGTCGACGAGTTGACTTCGCACATCGGCGCCGCCATCGCCGCCGGGATCGACGAAGCCCTCCGCAATGAGCTGGCGCGCGTCCAAAACGAGCTGTTTCACCTCGGCTCAGACCTGTGCATTCCGGAAGCGGATAAGGCGCGCCTCAAGGTCCCGCAGATCGAACAGCGCCACGTCGACGCGCTCGAGCAATTGATGGATTGCCTGTCGGCGGACCTCCCTCCCCTAGAAAACTTCGTCCTGCCGGGCGGCTCCGCGGGAGCTTCACACCTGCACATCGCCCGCACCGTCTGCCGCCGCGCGGAGCGACGGGTGATCGCTCTCAGCCGGACGGAAGCGGTCGGGCGGTTCGTCGTGAAGTACCTGAATCGGCTTTCCGACGCACTCTTCGTGATGGCCCGCTGCGAGAACAAGAGACGGGGAATCCTGGACGTCTGCTGGGACAGCAGGGCATAAAGAGGCTGCGGGCTACCGTCGTCGGCGAAGGAGTCCTGGGAGACTCAAAGGGGGAGTTTGTTGCTCCTCCTCGCGTTTCAAGTCGGCCACAATCGAGGTCTGTTCGCCGACTTTGACCTCGATCGATTTCTCCCAAGTCGCGTAATCTTTCTCCTTCACCTGCACGGAGTACGGTCCTGGTTTAAGCCCGGTGATGGCTACGGGGCCCTCACCCGTGGAACCCACGCGCTTGTCATTGAGAAAAACCTGTCCTCCTGGCGGCCAGAGTTAGCGGCGGCGCCCGAGGATGGCGGTTACCCGTCGTTCTTCCCCGTTGCGCTCAAAGACGACATCAACCTTGTCCCCGGCCCGCTTCGACCGTAGCACAAAGACAAGGTCATGGAGATTCTTGACCTGAATCCCGCCCATCTTCACGATGATATCGCCTTCTTGGAGGCCGGCCTTCTCGGCCGGACTTTCGGGTCGGACCCCGTCAGGCGAACCCCTTTCTCTTCCTGAAACGCAAAATCGGGTATCGAGCCAAAGTAGGCTCCATAGCCTCGACCTCTCCCCGCCGGTGGGGGCTCCTTCACCTTGACGTAGGTGACCGGCGCGGCGCGATTGGCGAGCTGCTCCACGACCCGGTACACGAAGTGGGAGACTTCGACCAGCCCCTCTCCGCTGACCTTGTGGACGGTATCCGAAGGCCGGTGGTAGTCGCCGTGCGGACCCGTGAAGAAGAAAAGCACCGGAACCTTCCGGGTGTAGAAACTGGTGTGATCCGAAGGACCGTACCCGTCGCCACCGAACTTGAGGGTGAGATTGCGACCTTGATTGACTTCCTCTAGAATCTCGGCGAACTCTCTCCCTGTCTTCACCCCAAAGACATAGAGAGTCCGGTTTTTGAGGCGGCCGATCATGTCAAGATTGATCATGGCCACCGTCTTGTCCAGAGGAAGCCGGGGATCTTTCGCGTAATGGGACGAGCCCACTATTCCCAATTCCTCGGCCGAGAAGGCGGCAAAGATCAAGGTCCGTTTCGCCCCGCCCCTCTTCGCAAAGGCCTTGGCTAGCAGGATCAGGCCGGCCGTTCCCGAGGCATTGTCGTCCGCACCAGGGTGGATCTCACCGAAGCGCGAAGGGGCCAGAGAGTATTCCCCTCCCAGACCCAGGTGGTCGTAATGTGCGCCGACGACAACGGCAGTCTCTCGCAATACCGGATCATACCCGGGCAAGACCCCAAGGACGTTCGCGGTAGTACCCCTCTCTTCGATGAGCTCTACCCGGACAGCCACTCGGGTACCCGGGATTAGAAAGGGTTGGGTGGTTAAAGTCCGATCAATATCCTGCTGTAATTGGAATAACGTCTTTCCCGTGGACGTGAGGAGGTCTTCAGCCACATTCCGCTTCGCATTAATGGCCACGATCCCGACCCGGCTGCCCCCCGCCACCCCCCGTATGGCAAAGAGTTCCTCCGGCTCCCCCAGATGGCCTAACGGGTCTTCGACTATAATGATGGCCCTGGCACCGTGCTCCCTGGCATTGATCGCTTTGTAGCGGACCTCGGTGTACCGATAGGCATTGGGATCGCGGAAGGGGCTCTGTTCATCCTTTTCCCGCGGCTCATGCGTCATGACGAGGACGATCTTGCCGTTCACATCGATTCCGGCGTAATCGTCGTAGTTCAGCTCGGGGGCCGTGATCCCGTACCCCGCGAAGATGACCTCTCCCTCCACCGCCCCGTCGTCGGAGAAGCCAAAGGGAGTAAACAGCTCCTGAGAAAGAGGTTTCGATCCGTCTCGGTCAGGCGCCGCTCCTATCACACGCATCCGGGTCCTCCGACCCATCCGCACGCCTGTGATGACATCGAAGGTCTGCCGGTACCCTTGGGTTCCAGCGGGCTTGAGTCCCGCATGTTGAAATTCCCGGGCAATGTGATTCGCCGCCCGCTCAATTCCCGGAGTCCCGACGCCGCGGCCGGTCATAGACGGCGACGCCAGCACCTGCACCTGCTTCAGGAGAGCCTCCGCCGTTATCGTCTCCTCCTGTGGTAGGGACGCAGCCACGAGGAAGACTACTAACGATATCCAGATTGCCAGATAGGCTAACCTTTCTGAACCCTGAACTCTGAACCCTGAACGCCTCTTTTTCATCGGTCCTCGGTCAACGGACTTCGGCGAGCGATTCGACTGAGCTCATCGAAGTCTCAGTCGAGCCCTCATCGGCTTCTCATGACCCCCACTTTGGCGCAATATCGTTCCACGGGGCAAGCGCTACAGAGCGGTGAGATAGGCTTGCAGATGTTTTGACCGAAGGAGACCAGCAAGTCATTGAAGACAATCCAGTGCCGCCGGGGAAGTTTGGTGCAAAGCACCCGTTCCGTCTCCTCGGGGGTCCGGGTCTTTACGTACCCCCAGCGGTTCGAGATCCGATGGACATGGGTGTCCACGCAGATCCCCGGCTTGCCGAAACCAATAGAAATCACCAAATTGCCTGTCTTCCGGCCGACGCCTTTTAACTTTAGGAGCTCATCGAGACTGTCTGGAACCCGGCCCCCGTATTGGTCGATCAGGGTCCGGCAGACCCCACGGATCACCCTGGCCTTCGTCCGGTAAAAGCCCACTGGATAGATCAGCCGCGCGATGACCCGCTCACGGAGCTGGAGCATCCGCAACGGTGTGTCCGCACGCCGAAAGAGGCGGGTCGAGGCCGCAGCAGTGACCTCGTCTTTGGTCCTGAGGCTCAGGAGACAGGAAATGAGGATACGAAAGGGATCGTGGGAATCCTCGGCCACTTGTCCCACGGCGGTAGGATCCCAGCGTCTCACTTCCCGCTTCAGGGTACGGACGATCGCGTGAATGTCGGTAGCTTTCATCAGTAGCTCACTCAAGGAGCGTTCATCATAACCGAGAGGAATCGGAAGGACAATGCCCTTCCTGAAAACCCCGCGTGTGACTCAGACGCACGAAGCGTGTTGCTCTAGTGGGGTACGAGCCATATAATACTTCAACTTTCCCTATCGAGGTGCCCTCGCGGTGGAGGATTCGATGCAGACCCCATTCGGCGAGATCTCTGTCATTGATGCGCACGCCCATTTCTTCTCCCAGCGGTTCTTCGCCACACTGGCATCAGAGCTACCCGACCCGCCGTCGGACGCGGAAGTCTATCCGGCTCTGCGAAAAATGCTCTCCTGGGAGTTTCCCGAGGCAGACCCGGTCCACCTCGGCAAGCGCTGGGTGGCCGAGATGGACCGGCACGGGATCAGTCGAATGGTCCTGATCGCCAGTGTCCCGGGGGATGAGAACTCGGTCGCGGCGGCGGCCCGCGCCTTCCCTGATCGGATCATCCCCTACTTCATGGTCAACCCCACATTGGATGACGCGCCGGCTCGGGTCAAACGCGCCTTTGCCGACCTGGGATGTAAAGGTCTCTGCCTCTTCCCGGCCATGCACCGCTTTCACCTCTGGGAGGCGCGCCTGACGCCCATCTACGAGACCGCCGCCGCCCACGGCGGCATCGTCTTTGTCCACTGTGGCCACCTGAAAGTCGGCGTTCGTAACAAGCTCGGCCTCCCCAGCCGGTTTGAGATGCGCTTTGCCAACCCCGTGGATCTCAATGGTGTCGCCAAAGCCTTCCCCGAACTCCCCTNNTCAATGGGGTCGCCAAAGCCTTCCCCGGACTCCCCTTTGTCATCCCCCACTTCGGGTGCGGCTATTTTCGAGAGCTCCTGCTCATCGCCGACCAGTGCCCGAACATTTACACAGATACCTCGAGCTCCAACGACTGGGTGCGCTTGATGCCCTACCCCCTTGATCTGAGCACCCTCTTCGGCAAGAGCCTTCAGGTCTTGGGGCCCGAGCGGATCCTCTTCGG
>JABAOF010001876.1_pt2 | contig 10059 bp, 11 predicted proteins | sample 7062171 | NCBI WGS metagenome assembly JABAOF01 (sample SAMN14538628, study PRJNA623070) | marine sediment metagenome | biome: marine biome [ENVO:00000428]; feature: marine pelagic biome [ENVO:01000023]; material: deep marine sediment [ENVO:00002113] | place: India: Gulf of Khambhat ...
GTTGCCATAATTTTAATTTCTGATATAATAAAGTATGATTAAATATTTGATAAGAAAAATTTTCGGCACCAGCAACGAACGAGAACTAAAAAAACTGGTGCCCCTCGTGGAAGAAATCAATAGCCACGAACCCAAAATGCAAAACCTCTCAGACGACCAACTAAAAGCCTATACTCCCCAATTCAAAGAACGCTTTAAAAAAGGAGAAACCCTGGAAGACTTACTACCAGAAGCATTCGCCGTCGTACGGGAAGTAGGAAAACGAACACTGAACATGCGCCATTTCGATGTCCAACTCATGGGCGGCGTTGTCCTCCACCAGGGAAGAATCGCAGAAATGAAAACCGGCGAAGGTAAAACACTGGTAGCCACCATGCCCGCCTATTTAAATGCCCTGACAGGAAAAGGCGTCCATATCGTCACCGTTAACGACTACCTCGCCAATAGAGACTCGGAATGGATGGGTGCTATCTACAAATTCCTGGGACTGTCCGTAGGCGTTATCCAACACGATATGGATGATGCCCAACGCCAACAAGCCTACAACTGCGACATCACCTACGGAACCAATAACGAATTCGGCTTCGATTACCTCAGGGATAATATGAAATTCGAAGTAGAACACCTGGTCCAACGAGAATATAATTATGCCATCGTAGACGAAGTAGACTCCATCCTCATCGACGAAGCACGAACCCCCCTGATCATCTCAGGACCCACCGAAGAATCCACGTCATTCTATTACTACGTCAATGACTTTGTGAAAAAAATCAAAAGATACCAGGAGAACTACGAATTAGACCACAAATCCAAAACCGTTGTCCTGACAGAAAACGGCATCGCCGAAGCAGAAAGACATTTTAAATTGGATAATTTATACAATCTCACCAACATGGACATTCTTCACCAGATTTATCAATCCTTAAAGGCACACCTCTTGTTCTCCCGCGATGTGGATTACCTGGTAAAAGAAAACCAGGTGGTGATCGTAGACGAATTTACCGGTCGCATGATGCCAGGCCGGCGGTTTTCAGATGGGCTGCACCAGGCCCTGGAAGCTAAGGAAAACGTAAGAGTCGAACAAGAATATCAAACCCTTGCCACGATTACCTTTCAAAATTATTTCCGCATGTATGATAAACTGGCAGGTATGACCGGAACAGCGGCAACAGAAGCAGAAGAATTTCACTCCATTTATAAGCTGGATGTGGTAGAGGTCCCTACCAACAAGACACTCATCAGGACAGAATATTCGGATGTGATATATGGCAGCCTGAAAGAAAAATGGGGTGCAGTGGTTAATGAGATTAAAGGATTGCATGAAAAAGGCCAGCCAGTGCTGGTGGGTACGATTTCTATAGAAAACTCCGAATTGCTCAGCAGACGACTAAAACGGGACCGGATACCCCACGTGGTGCTCAATGCCAAATACCACGATATCGAAGCAGAAATTGTGGCCCAGGCCGGACGGATGGCAGCAGTGACTATCGCTACCAATATGGCGGGCCGCGGCACCGATATTTTGCTGGGGGGAAACCCGGAAGCGATTTTAAAAGATAAATTAAAGAAAAAGGGATATAATAAACCTGAAAGTGCACCGCCGCCGGTTTATGAGGAAGTGAAAAAAGAATCTTATGATATCTCCGCTAAAGAGCACAACCAGGTGATCGACCTGGGGGGGCTTCACATCCTGGGTACAGAGCGGCACGAAGCCCGGCGTATCGATAACCAGTTAAGAGGACGTTCCGGCCGGCAAGGAGACCCGGGTTCATCAAGGTTTTATATATCAATGGAAGATGACTTAATGAGAATCCTGGGCGGCGACCGCGTCAAAGGAATGCTGGTAAGAGTGGGACTGCATGACGGCGTGCCTATTGAACACAAACTGGTGAGCCGGGCTATTGAAAATGCCCAGAAACAAATTGAAAGCCAGAATTTCTCCATACGAAAACACCTCTTGGAATACGACGACGTAATGAACAAACAACGGCAGGCTGTGTACGAACAGCGCCGGAAAATACTGATGGGAGAAAACCTGAAAGAAGATACGATTCAATTAACAGAAGATATTTTTAACAGCCTGTTTGACTACTATTTAGAGGAGAAAAAAGAACCGGAAAATTGGGATTACGACGCACTGCAAAAAGAAATTCTCTCCCAGTTCGGCATCGATATCAAAGAAATTATCACCGGCGATTACAAGGACATGCACCGGGAAGACATTAGAGATAAGCTGCTGGATAACATTAAAACGGTTTACCAGGAAAAAGAACGCCTGATCGGTTCGGAAACACTGCGGGAACTGGAACGAACCATTATGCTCCAACAAATCGATTCCCAGTGGAAAGATCATTTATTAAATATCGATCACTTAAAGGAAGGCATTGGTTTACGGGGCTATGCTCAAAAAGACCCCTTAATCGAATATAAAAAGGAAAGTTTTGGCCTGTTCCAGGCCATGCAGGACCGAATCGAAGAAGAAGCCATCCGCTTCCTGTTTTTAATACAACCAGTGGCTGAAGAAGAAATGGACAGTTGGAAACAACAAAAAACAGCAAAATTGACAAAACCTTCAGCCAAATTACCGGGGAAAAAGCGTAAAAAAAAGAAAAAGAAGAGAAAATAAAAATAACCGGGAGCAGATTATGAAAGTAAACGCGGTGAACCTGGAAAACAAGGATGTAAATGAAAAATTTAAACATAAATTTTTTCCAAACATCGGATTAACCTTTGATGATGTTCTCCTGGTCCCGGATTATTCTGAAGTCACACCGAATCAAGTGGATACTTCCACAGGGTTTAGCCGCAACATCCATTTAAAAATCCCCTTGGCAGCAGCGGCAATGGACACCGTATCCGAATCCCCAATGGGTATTGCTATGGCCCAGTTGGGCGGTATTGCCATTATTCATAAAAATCTCAGCATCGAAGACCAGGCAGAAAAGGTACGAAAAGTTAAACGATCCGAATCCGGTATGATTGCCAATCCCATTACACTGAAACCGGAAAATAAAATATACGAAGCCCTTCAATTGGTCAAAGAAAAAGGGATTTCCGGTTTGCCCATCGTTGATGCCCAGGGTAAATTAAAAGGTATTCTTACCAACCGCGATATCCGCTTCAGCACCGGGGAAGACCTGAACCAGGAGATCAAAACCTTTATGACATCCAAAAACCTCATCACAGTGAACGAGGATATTTCCATGGAAGAGGCCAAACATTTGCTTCATGTCAATAAAATTGAAAAATTGCCGGTGGTGGATGATAATAACTATTTAAAGGGCCTGATTACATTAAAAGATATCCTGAAAACGGAAACATTTCCCACTGCCTCCAAGGATGAGAGGGGTCAACTGCGTGTAGGTGCTGCTGTCGGGACAGCCCCAGATACCCTGGAGCGGGCAGCGGCACTGGTTGAGGTCAACGTGGATGTTATCGTGGTGGATACCTCTCACGGACATTCGCAGAAAGTCATAGATACCGTCAAAGCCATCCGCAAAAAATATCCCTCTATCGACCTGGTGGCAGGAAACATTGCCACTGCCAGAGCAGCCCGGGAGTTAATGGATTTAGGAGTAGATGCCTTGAAGGTGGGTATTGGTCCCGGCTCTATTTGTACCACCCGGATGGTAACAGGGGCGGGAATGCCCCAGGTTACAGCCATTATGGAAGTGGCCAGGGAAGTAAAAAACAGGATACCTATTATTGCCGACGGTGGGATTAAATATTCGGGCGATATTACCAAAGCCATTGCAGCCGGTGCCAATTCCGTGATGCTGGGTTCCCTGCTGGCAGGTACCGATGAAAGCCCGGGGGAGATGATCATTTACCAGGGCCGGTCCTATAAAAAATACCGGGGCATGGGTTCCATTGGTGCCATGAAAACAGGCAGCAAAGACCGCTACTTCCAGGAAGATGAATATTCGGAATCCAAATTGATACCCGAAGGTATCGAGGGCCGCGTTCCCTATCGAGGCAGTGTCATGAAATTGATCCCTTTATTGATCGGTGGTCTCAAGGCCGGCATGGGACTCACCGGATGCAAAACCATCGAAGAATTAAGAGAAAAAACCAGGTTTATCAAAATTACCAGCGCCTCGTTAAAAGAAAGCCATGTCCACGACGTTTTCATCACCGAAGAATCACCCAATTACTGGTTAGAGTAGACAGTAGACAGTAGACAGTTGGCAGTTGGCAGTTGGCAATTAGAGGAACTAGAGGTGTAGAATGCATGAAATCCAAAAAGTCAGAAGAGTAATCGCAGTTCTGTTGTTTATGTTTACCACTACAGGATGTGGTTTCCTGTGGGCACAAACACAAATCAAGAAACCTCCTCGCACAGGTATAGGATTCAAAGGGGGTGTTTTCGGTATTCCCGACCAATTACTGGATTTATTCATTTACGAACATCCGAAAATCGAAGGATATTCCTACGCCTTTGAGATTCGCTCTTACGGGTCAAAAGGCCCTAAGTCCGTATTCAGTGGTATATATAGTTTTGAATACAGCAAGATGAACGGTGAAGGACCCTGGCGGGATGAGCAAAATCACCGCAGACTGGAAGGGGCCGGGGAGATTACACAACTCAAACTCACGGCTGCAATTATCATGAGCCTTTTCCCCCGTTCGCCGGTTCACCCTTATATTGGCGGCGGTTTGGGTGTGGGACGAATTTCTATATGGTACGAAGGCACCTACACCGATGAACTGGGAACCGAAATAACCGACCGCTACGAAGACAATCGCATTATTCCCGTGATCCATGTCCCTGTGGGACTTATTTTCAATTTCAACAACCGAGTAGAAGTCCGTCTTGAAGGCGGCTTTAAGAACGGCTTCTACCTGGGAGGAGCACTGGTTATTAATTTCTGAGAACCCTGCTTACCTTCTCAACTTCTCAACTTCCAACATATCCGGCGGCATCTCAAACACAACATGAATACCCGTTTCACTATTTAAGTTGTTTTGAATAGAATTTAACACGGAAACGGCACTTTTTTCCGAGCTGTATTTACCCAATATTACCCCATCAGCATGAACATTATTGAATCCTTTTACTTCCTGACCCGATATTTGAATACTATCCACTTCCACCAACCATTTTTTATCCTGGGTTCTTACCCAAATACTCATATCAATCCTCCATGGTTATAATTATCTATATACGTAAATGACATGAGAAAGAGACTCAGGTCCCGGGTTTCTCTGGTTCGGATTCGGATTTCGGTGCTTCCGCAGGGGTGGCAGTACCTGTTTTTGTTTCATCTTCTGCAGCTTGAGGGGTTGGTTGAGGTGGTTGGGGTTTCGGCTGCTGTGTTTTGCTTTCGGGTGCCGGTGTCGGTTTTGCTTCACGAACCACTGCATATGAGAGGGCAATCAGCACGATACCCACGATACATACGACTCCACACACCATATTGACACCGGAGAAAAGGTGATCCACCACGCCCAAATAAATGTCGCTGGTTTTTTCAATGAATATTTCGGCCACGGGTGGAATATCCGTATAGGAATAGGAAAAGGGAAACGCACCGATTCCCCACTCCAGGAATCTACCGGCAAATTTGGAGAGAATTAATGTGAGAATACCTCCCACTAAGGTAGAAACACCGATCCAGCGGAGAATCCCGGAACCGGAGGAAGTAGCAATCAATGCAGCAACTGCAAGTATAATAGCGGGGAAAAAGAAAAGAAAAAAGGTCAACGATAACACAAAGTGGATAATATCTGCGCCCGAGTCACGGAAGTGCCATCTTCCTTCCACTCTGAGCATCTCGACTTCATTGGGAATATCTTCCACTTCCTGGGTCCAGTTGCTGCGCAGTATTTTCACGGCTGCGGCCAGGTCCTGGGGGCGACAGGGAGGAAGCTCTTCCAGGCCATCCAGGTCATCGGCTTCGGCAATCCATTCCCTCATTTGCTCATCTGAACAGGAAGGCAATTTATTGAGAACTTCAGCCAGGTATTGATCAATCTTCTCGTGTTTCAATGCCGACTTTAACGGACGAAGGTTCAACATAATCGTTCTGGGCCGCATTTCTCCCCTGAATATTTTACCAATATCCTCCACAGATCGAGATAACTCGTTTTCCAACCAGGCCATCACCCCAATCTCTTCCAATAACTCTTTGGGAGACGTGTTTGCACTTGCAAAGGCTCTCACCCAGACCCGGGCCCGCTCATCAGTTATAACATACTCACGGTCCACATCTTCCAGCACTTCATCCAACATATTAGGAACTTTGTTGATGATTTCCCTGGGAAGGTCTGACAAAAACTCAGGCGATACCACAGCCTGGGTAATACCAACTGCCCAAATAATAGCCATCAATGACGGGATACCTATAAAAATAATAATCAGTAAAGCAATTGTTTTTCGCACGACGTTCATTTGAATGCTCCTCGATGTAATTTTACTGTAAGAGATATTAAACGATGTATTTCAATAAAAGTTCCATTTTCCGGTAATTTTAATTACAGCTCTGGAGAGGAATTGGGGCGAATACAAGATTCGCCCCTACAAAGTGTTTCTGGTAGGAGGTAGGGGTGAACCTTGTGTTCACCCCCTATTATGACACAGTCTCTTCATAAAACCCTCAATCGACATTTCATTCCAGGGTCTGATAAATCAAATCCCTATGGCTGTATTTAATGCTTGGACATCCTCTTAATCCAATTCGATTATCTCGTACTCTGCACTTCCAAAACCCAGCTCCCTGGCGTAATCGATTTGTTCTTTGTAAGGTATATCATAGGTTAATTTTGAAAAGTGCTTACCGGCTTTTTCTTCCACCAGGTCAAGGGAAGCCGCGTCCACCGCCACAGGATCAAAGGATATGAGCACACCGATATCTGGCAAAATCTTTTCAGTTCTTCCCATACAATCGCAATCTTTGCTGACTCGATTCAAGAAGTTGACATATATCGACTTGTTTTCTTTGTTTTTGTAGACACCCATGGCATGTTCTACCACCTTTCGCTGGAGATCGACGTAGGTTGCCGACCAGTTATAATTCACCGCATCGAACCGGCAAACCGCCAGGCACTCACCGCAGCCGATGCATTTACTTTTGTCGATTTCCGCTTTGCCGTCGATCATGGCTACAGCGTCCTGGGGACACCATTTAATACACTCCTCGCAGGCAGTGCATTTCTTCCTCACAATTGAGGGCCGGGCTGTGGAGTGTTGAATTAATTTCCCCCGGCGGCTGGAACAGCCCATCCCCATATTTTTCAGCGCCGCCCCAAACCCCGTTATCAAATGACCGGTAAAATGAGATACCAGTATTAAAGCCTGGGATTTAACAATCAGGGAGGCAATTTTTACTGTGGGATAAAGCTTGCCTGCTATTTTCACTTCTATCTCCTGGTCTCCCATCAGCCCATCGGCCATAATAATAGGTAAGCCGGTATTTTGCGGGATAAACCCATGCTCATAGGCAAACTCGATGTGTTCAACCGCATTGGTCCGCTTTCCACGGTACAATGTCGAGGTCTCGGTTAAAAAGGGAATACCGTTTTTTTTCTTGACAATATCTCCCATCATTTTAAAATAAAGGGGCCGGACATACCCGGTGGTGGACTGCTCCCCAAAATGGGTCTTGAACGCCACCATATCTTTAGGCTTAATAAAGGAAAAAAAATCATTCTCATTGATTGCTTTCTCCAGTTTGGCACAAACCGATTGATCATCTTCATTGTCCGCCATCTTTACAAAAAAAACCTTTTCTTTCACTGGCATTCCTCCTTTGTTTATTTGTAATCACAACATTTTTAGGCACTTACAGTGCGGTAAGCATTTACAATGCGGTAATAAAGCAACATATTTTCCATATTGCATGTCCCACCAGAGGTGGCTTTTGTTTCATGCCCAGTCTTGAATACAAACGTAGTACCGGTATGGAACAAAATCCGGGAATCTATAGATTACCATTTCCGGCAGTCAATTTCAAGCTTTTTCGCACAGCAATTCTAACTTTGCCGTTTCAAGCAAGGGTAAACACAAGGTTTACCCCTACGAATGACCGAAAACGTTCATCAGACGTAGGGGCGAACCTCGTATTCGCCCGGGCAACCGGCAAAATTAGAATTGCTGTTTTTCGCAGGTATCAAGCGAATAATTTTGATAAACCTCTCCTGCCGAGACTGTACTCGTTTGCCCTGGAAGTGGGTTCCCCCTCAACTTCGCTCGCCCCTGGCTGCCTAATACCTATTTGTTTTTTTCTGTTATTTATTACACTCCTTTACGAATTGAAGGTATTCAGACGGTGCATCTTTGATGTAAACTCCCATCTGATTCAGCGACTGCAGCTTCTTTTTCCATTTGACCCACTGGATAATCCCCATTAATTGGATATTCCCACCATTGTTCGTTTCAAATGAAATATCAATTTTACGGTTTTTAGGCGACAGGGCCGTTGAGATTTGTATCCCACTATCAGAGACATTATTTACCACTCCCAACTTTCCACAGATTTTTGCGATCTGTCTGGTCTTAAATCGTTTATGCTTTCTTTTTTCCATCCTAACACCTGAGACTACTAACACACACCAGGAGACCGTCCGAGAATAGCAAAAAACATCGAAATCCGGGATAAGAGCGAATACAAAATCTTGACCGAGCCTCTACAAAGGCTTTGGGGATTCATGTGAGGATCAACCTTGTGTTCACCCGGCTTTCTCGGACAGCCTCGTAGCTAGTATGCACTAAAAAACCAGAAATGTCAACAAAAAAGTTAAAGAAAAATTAATTCCATCTACTTTACAATCATACAGAATTCATCTCCTGTTGAAAACTCGTTGACCACGGCTTTACCGGCTCGTTCAATAAACATAGCAATGATTCGTCTTTCCCGTCGTTCAATGTTTTCATATTTGGTCATGGATATTTTTGACCCGGTAATCACCCATGTTTTTGCCGGTGTCTCCAGGAGGAAGCCCACTAAATCCTGTTCGATCCTGAACACCACCGGTACCAATTTCATTAAACATGCCACATCAAACTGCCGGATGTTGGTTTGATTAATTACCACTTCCCAACCGTCCTTTATATTCCAATTCAACGGTCGAAGTACATCGCTGCCGACGATCCCGGAAAAAGCCGCCAGGGCGGCAATAGTGATGGGGTCTTTATCCAATGCGGCATAACAGTGGACACTTCTGCCTTTCCCCTTCTCCCCAAAGGGGAAGAGCAGCGGATGAAAACCGCACCCTACATCTACAATAGAGCGGGGTTCACCGATAAAATAAAAAAGTCTATCGTAAAAGTAATCCAGGTTGTTCAACCGCTCCCTGGTGCTGATATGGGTCCGGACCAACCGGTCAATAATAGGGCGGCATTCGCTTTCAGAAGGATGGAGGGCTGCCTGGTTTAAGGAATTGATCAACGATTTTTGAATATCGATGTTTTTATTATACTGACGTAATTCATAGTAAATGCGGTGCCTGGCTTTACGATTGACTTCATGGTAACTGCGAGTTCTCAAGATTTTATTTAATGATGTTTCCTGGCAATTGACTTTACCCAATAATTGCAAAAACTTTGGGTGTTTTTGCATGGTTTCCATCACAATATCCACAGCCCTGTCCCGCTGGATTTTATATTTCTTCAGCGCTCCATTGACAATGGCAGAAACCACTTCCATTGCCAGGTGGGTTTCCAGTATATCTCTCTTTTCATTTTCCATGGCTATAATTCTCTTCCCACGATTGATTCAATAAACTGTTGGGAAACCATTGGGCATGGGTTTTCAAAATAGTGTCCAGGAAATTCTCCATCTCATTATTATCCCGGGCCATTCGCAGGCGTTGAATCGTGTCGAGAATGACAAAAAGATTGTGAGCTGCCAGTTTCGCAGGATCTGTAAAAATTTCCAGGATATCATTGAACCGTTTGCACATATCACACTGGCAGCCGTAATCGAGAATTTTATCTTTTTCCTCTTTTGGCAACGCACCAAATCGAGTCATGTACCATCCTTTAAGCGCATAGTGTCCATAGGATGATGAGTCGAAGATATCTGTGCCCATTTCCGCCAGGAAAGGAAGCTCTACCGGATC
>JABAOF010034542.1_pt3 | contig 10058 bp, 12 predicted proteins | sample 7062171 | NCBI WGS metagenome assembly JABAOF01 (sample SAMN14538628, study PRJNA623070) | marine sediment metagenome | biome: marine biome [ENVO:00000428]; feature: marine pelagic biome [ENVO:01000023]; material: deep marine sediment [ENVO:00002113] | place: India: Gulf of Khambhat ...
AACACCGTAAATCAATAAAATTAGAGACTAGGGACAATTAAATTCCCTACGTAAAAATTGACAGGAGTCAAGAAAAAACGACAGACAATAATAGCAATTTTTCAACATGCCTATTGCACACTTTCGCTTTAGAGAGAATCCCAATCAAAAGAAACTAAGATGTGGATTATAGTTTTCCAAATTCCTCAGCATTCAAAAGCTTGTATACGTTGATTGAAAGGAAGAACCAATCAACACCCAGGCTGTGTTTTCGTTAGAACTATTATTAGAGCGATATATTGTACATCCTATGTACTCGTCAGTATATTAGGGAGATGTTGCTTGAAGTTAAACAGATTATTTTTAATATTGTTATATAACAATTTTAAATGATTAGATATAGAAAAACAATCAGTACATTCCATCATATGATCTAATAAAGTAGTGCAAGCTTTAAAAAACAATAACAACATGGCAAGAGGAAAATCAAAGAGTCCAGCAAAAACAAGATCAAAGAAAGCTGCGGGAAGAAAAGGGGGTAAAAAAGGTGGCCGCACATCAGCGGCAACTAGAAGAAGGCGGGTCGGCAAAAGAGAAGCATCCACCAGTGCTACAGGATCTGATGCCGTGACCACAGAAGCTACATCATAGAAAAAAGATAGTCAAAGGATCAAAATTAGTGGAAGCATGAATCCATTTTAACTATCTAAATTTTTTAGTAGCTGCAAGTCTACTGTGTAGTATCTTGCCTTTGTAAAAGTTGTTGTGACTGTTTCAGGTCATTTGTTTTTTGGAGGTGGGCGGTCCTAGAAATATTCGCTTGTTTATAATATTTTTTCTGTATTTCTTCCACCATACATGGTCAGAGAAACAATTTAAAACAACCGATTGAAATAGCATTAATAATTTGATGAGGCCTTAAGGCGAAGATGTTAAGTGACCTGCTGCAATATGACCTTCATAAGCACTAGCATTATCAAATTTTACTCCACATATTTTGCATTTGAAAAGACCGTCTTCTACTATCTCTGTTATATCCCGTACATCCTTGTTGTTATCATCTACGTTACTTACCATACTTGCTCACACTTTCTCTGGTATTCCTCCCAACATCAGGTTCTCAGTTCGATTCGATTGGTCTAGTATGATTATACAGTCATAGTAGCTCTTTTATCAGCAGGGCTAGTTTGCTCTTTACTTCTTCCAGTTAATGCGGCTTCGATCCTTGGCCATATATTATCAAACGTCATTGGGATATTTGTTTCAATCCATTTTGCCATTGATTGTTCTTCTTGCATGCTTTGTTGCAGCAGCGGAATTGCATTGCTAATGCCTAATCTTTCACATAGGTGTATAAGCGTTCGGTAGGCAATGATTTCAACATGCTCAATACCATAATCTTCTTTTGTATGCATAAGTTCTAATTCTTCTGGCATAGGGTTTGTATCTCCCCCTCCTCCTCCCGTAATTGTCTTTGCCATATCAGTTAAGGTCTTTTTTGCCAGCATCCCTGTTGGCANNGTTGGCAATCTTAATGTTGGAAGGTCCGCTTTGGAATCAGTTGGGCTACCGCCTAGGTCTGTTATGATTTGTCTCAGTCTTTCTTGGTGTTCTAGCGTCTCACTTTTATGATGCTTCAATTGTTCCTTGCCTTCCGGCAGAAGGCATTCCTCTATCCTTGAATCAAGTCTGTCAACTGCCGCGTTTTCAGCAGACAACATTTCATTAAGATGCTCTACAAGTTTGTCTTTAATTTTTGGCGAAATATTACTTGTGGACATAGTATATACGAATGGGAGCCATGGGTCTTAATACTTGTCAAGATTCCCTTTATTTCCTAATACAGTAAGAAGCATTTCGAATTTTTGGTGTAACGAAGTTATTAGATCTATTATCTTAATAACCGCCTTCCTTCTACAATTAGATATCTACTATAACCTTTTTCAGTCGGCCTGGAAGCCTTCTGAAAAATATGTTTAAAAAATAGTGCCCACTCTAGCATATCGCTGTTGACTACTAATGGGCTTTTCATTGGCAGGTTTCAGCCATTCCATAAAGGACACCTAGTCACTGTTAAATTTGCACTAGGCAGAGTCGACCAGCTGGTGATAGTAGTTGGAAGTGCGCAAAAGAGCCATGAACCCCGAAATCCATTCACTGCAGGCGAGAGGATCAGGATGATAAAAGAGTCGCTTGACGCTGATGAGGAAGCAGATGTCAGGCGCATACTGATAATCCCTGTTCCTGATATTGATGTGCACTCACTTTGGACCCATCAAGTGGACATGCTTGTGCCAAAATACGATATTGTGTTTACAAATGACCTGTTTACACTCATGTTGTTTCGCGAGCAAGGCAGCAAGGCAATTGAAGCACCTCTTTACAGGCGCGAAGAGATGAGGGCTACTGAGATAAGGAAGAGGATGGCTGCAGAAGAAAATTGGGAAGATCTTGTTCCCAAGCCTGTCTCAAAAGTGATAAAGGAAATAAATGGTGTTGAAAGGGTCAAGGCAATCTCCCGAAGAGATATTCCAGGCCACATCATCTAAGTAGAAAATAATATATTTCTAGCTGATCGACCATACAATGTCACCGATGTTGTTTGGCAGTAAGAATGATAGCAAGGAAGGAGGACGGCCAGCTTCAAGCTTTGTTAACGAACCGTGGTATATGGACCTGCAAAAGCTAACAAATGAGGAGCTTATGCGCATGTATACTATGATATCGGATGGTCACTACCGGTTTGCCAAGAATGCTTGGTATATCCCAATTGAGAAAGACCATCGCTGTCCCATCATGGTGGCCAAGGGCTATAGGTCGCCAGATACACTAGATAGGATGGCAGAGTTTCAGGATACAGCAAAGATGCTGGAAAGCGACTTTCTCAATTTCATTGATGCATGGGACTTTGGCTACATCACTGAGCAAGACATTGAAAAGGCGATCCTGAAGATACTAGAATCAAGGAATATCGCAATAACTGAGCACAGCTAATAATAATACATCGCAGCTAATAAACAACGTGGATCATGTTTCTTCCACTTTTCTTACAGATCTAATCAGATCAACAATTGCACTCTTTGTAGTCATTGATCCAGTTGGAAGTGTGCCCGTTTTTATCGCACTCACGCAAAAGATGGAAAGGACAGAAAGGGCGTCTGTCACCAAAACTGCGATCATAACTGCTGCTGGTTTGCTCTTTGTATTTGCGGTGGCCGGCACGCAAATACTATCCATCTTTAGCATTACCATCTCCAGCTTCATGGTTGCCGGCGGCATCCTGCTTTTCATCGTATCAATTGAACTTCTTACACATGGCGAGTGGAGATTTGCCGGTGCAGCGACGCAAGGTGAATCAGGTGTTGTCCCATTAGCATTTCCTCTGCTTGCTGGCCCTGGAGCTATAACTGCTGTGATAATCTCATTCCAGACTGCAGGTCTGATCGTGACTGCTCTATCGATCCTGATAGTCATAGGTATTACATATGTTGTATTAAGGTACATCGATAGGATTTACAGACTGATTGGACGACGAGGTTCAATCATTGTTACTAGGGTTTTTGCAGTGCTCATTGCCGCTATTGCTGTACAATTCATAGTAGATGGAGCCCGGACGCTCTTCAGCTAGAAAAGATTTGTTAATATATTTAGCAATAGCTTTGGGAGTGGTGACAAAGCATGACAATAGTGGCGGGCAGAGGGAAGAAACAGGCCTTGAGTTATTATCAAAGCACAGCATTTCGGTTGGCGACAGCATCAAGATTACTACCAAGGATGGGGATGGAGAGATAACTGGCCTATTGATGCCACGCTATGAATCTGCTAGTGAAGAGTATATTGTCATCAAATTAAAAAGCGGATATAACACGGGCATACATGTCGGAAAAATAAAATCAATAACAAAAATGTTAGACAAGGACCAAGCTGTTACCTCTGTCAGAACTCCTACAGTTACTGCTAAACAAAATTTGCCAAAAGTTGCCTTAATAAGCACTGGCGGAACGATAGCAAGCAAGATAGATTACCGCACTGGCGGTGTGCACGCAGCCCTTTCTGCTGATGAATTGTATGCATCAGTGCCTGACCTTGCCAATCATGCATCAATTGACCCAGAGGTATTGATGAGCGAGTATAGTGAGAATCTCAGGCCAGAGCACTGGACGCTGATGGCAGAAAAAGTCGCCGAAAAAGTCGGGACGGGCAGGTATAGGGGGATTGTATTATCTCATGGTACTGATACTATGCATTATACTGCAGGTGCACTAAGTTTTGCACTCCGGAAATTGCCTGTTCCAGTAGTCCTTGTAGGTGCACAGCGGTCATCTGATAGGCCTTCTTCTGACGCTGCATTGAATTTGCTTGGTGCAACTATATTTGCAACAGAGTCAAAATATGCAGGCGTCTTTGTTGCTATGCATGCTGGCACTTCAGATGACACTATTGCATGCCATGTCGGGACAAGAGTAAGAAAGAACCATACAAGCAGGCGTGATGCTTTTGAATCGATTGACATGGCTCCTGTAGNNCAATTGATATGACTCCTGTAGCCCTTGTAAGGAACAATGAGATAGAAATACAGCAGAAACAGTCCTGTCGGCTAGAACAAAGATTCAGTGATAATCATTTTGAAGTAAACACAAAATTTGACGATCGAGTCATATTGCTAAAATACTATCCTGGCTTTGACCCTACGCTCATCGAGCATGCGATTAATGTAGGCCACAGGGCCATAGTTCTTGAAGGAACAGGACTAGGTCACGTTGGCAGGGCATGCTTTCCTGCGCTCAAAAAAGCCGTTGATGCAGGTCTCATGGTATGCATGACATCACAGTGTATCTGGGGACGCGTAAGGATGACTGTCTATGACACTGGCAGAGACTTACTCGATATCGGGGTGATACCGCTATCTGATATGATATCTGAGACAGCGACAGTCAAGGCAATGTGGGCGTTGGCAAACAGCGAGGATATCGAAGCAGCCAAAAAAATAATGCAAGAAAACCTCGCAAATGAAATTTCACAGGTACTCTCAATATCATAATAAATATAGATAGACGGGATTCAGCAAAGCAACTATTCCATTGTATGCTGAACAACAAAGCCGCAAAGAAGTGTAGTAAATAATGGGCCGGTACCTTTTTTTGGGATATGCAGAACAGGACCTATGCAGAAAGAACGATATCATCCATGCAGATCTGAGGACAGATATTTTCATGGAATGGTACGTAATAATTCTCTCTGAAGTTACACAAAGGTACATATACGACATTATATCACCGAACAATTGGAACTATTCTCAGACTGTTGAAAGATTTGTGCTTGTCATGACGGATTCAGTTTCTAGTCAAAGGCGTAGCAGCTGACACAACGGTACAGAATACGGTAGCACTAAACCATTAATCCTGAAGGGATGGAAAGCAAGTTAGGCTTTCGTAAGAGCACTTAACAGAACTGGCAAGGCTTAATACGTGTGTTAAGGGAATTTGTAGTCAGTGACATCTACTCTAGATCCAGCATCTTTGAACCTCAAGGTAGGGTTTGAAATACATCAGCAGCTAGCCACAAAGAACAAGCTGTTTTGCAATTGCAGTTGCGAAGAAGCAAAAGAATATGATGGTTCGTTTGTACGCAAGCTGCGGCCAACTCAAAGTGAGCTTGGCGCGTATGACCCAGCCGCAATGTTCGAGTTTTCCAAGATGCGCGCTGTTGAATATCAGGCGGCTTTTGGTTCTAGCTGCCTTGTAGAGGCGGACGAGGAACCCCCACATGACGTCACTAAAGAGGCACTTGAAACTGCGTTGATATTTTCACTTGCACTCCACTCTAAGGTTATGCATGAGATTCATGTCATGCGTAAGATAGTGATAGATGGCTCGAATACTAGTGGTTTTCAGCGTACGATGCTTGTTGCATCCGGTGGCCATCTTGATATTGCAGGCAAGCGAATTGGAGTTCAAAGCATCTGTCTTGAAGAAGATGCGGCTAAATTAATAGGCGATGAAAAAGGAGTGCGTAAGTTCGGCCTCGACAGGCTTGGCGTGCCACTTGTGGAAATTGCGCTGGAACCTGTAACCGGCAGACCTAACGAAATCATGCAGGTCGCCCTCACGTTGGGCAGGCTCCTCCGAGCAAGCAAGCGGGTTGCACGTGGGCTTGGCAGCATCAGGCAGGATATCAACATTTCCGTACAAAACGGTGCCGTAGTTGAGGTCAAAGGTGTACAGCAGCTCGATCAGTTAGTGAAAGTAATCGAGCATGAGATGCATAGACAATATGGTTTGATAGTAATTGGGCAGAAATTGAAAGAAAAGAACGTTGACACCAAAAAAGTAGGTGACAGAATTGAAGATGTCACTGACATTCTTGGCAACAAGATGTCTTCAAGAATTGTTAAAAAAATTCTTGAAGGCGGAGGGTTACTCATAGCGATAAAGGTGCCTGGGTTTGCAGGCATGATCGGCTTTGAGCCCTACAAAGATATCAGACTTGGAAGAGAGCTCGGCAAGTTAGTCAAGTTTTATGATATAGACGGTATATTCCATTCAGACGAGCTTCCAAATTATGGAATAACGGAAGAAGAAGTTGCAGCAATCAAGCAAAGACTACAGATGAATGACAACGATGCTTTTGTTATTTTAGGAGGTCCAAATGACAAAGTCAAATTCGCTTCTGACTCAATAATTCGGCGGCTTAAGGCTGCAGTCGATGGTGTTCCTCCTGAAACCCGTGCAGCAACCCCCGAGGGCAATACGGTATTCTTAAGGCCAAGGCCTGGTGTAGCAAGGATGTACCCGGAGACAGACATACCGCCGATTGCGATTACTGACTCGATGCTTGTGTCGCTTGCAGATAAGATCCCAAGTCAGTGGGATGAAATTGTGGACTCGCTTGCCAAGAAATACAATCTCAACAGGAAGCTGGCAAGTCAAATCTTTGATTCTGAATACCTTAACGTGTTTGAGGAGATTGCAACCAAAACCAGGGTGCAACCTACATTCATCGCGTCTAAGCTGACAGAAGATCTCACAAGCTTGCAAAGGCAAGGATTAGATGCTTCCGTCTTGACAGATCATGTGATAAAGGATATCTTTACACGACTGGACAGAGGCTCCATAACAAAAGAATCAGTTGTCTTGATATTTGAAAAGCTGATGAAAAAAGAGCCGACCATCGTGAAGAGGGTCAATGAACAGGTAAATGTAAAGGAGGATATTGAGGCAAAGATCGTTAATGCAGCAATTGAGGCGGTAGGTGCGTTTTCAATAAGTGACGAAGAGCTGAGCAAAGGACTTGACAGGATAATAAGCAACAACATGGCAATAATTAAAGAAAAGGGCGCAAATGCATTGAGCACACTTATGGGAAGGGCGATGGCAGAATACAGGGGTAAGGCCAATGGTCAAAAAGTAAATGCAATGCTGAAGGATAAGATGAGCAAGATAGTCAACAAATAATAATGTACAAACCCAAATCTACCAAGGAAATCTTGCATTGAATCCCTTCCATCAATTCTGTAAGCTTAGAAAAGCAGCTTGCTGACCAGTCAGTCCTATTGGAGGAGTTTAAAAATATACTAGAGTTTGTTCCAAAAATGTATTGCAAAAATGTTGAAAGGATTGTCACGCTCTGCGATAAGGACATGATGGCTCTAGATTATGTGCCAAGCCCGCTCAAGCTGTTCATTGTGCAAAAATCACTTGACCTCTCGTTATCTGCAAGTAGGCTGATCCAACGATATCATCAACACGGGAAGATTTGGATGTAGTCAGTCAGACAGAAACTTCTTTAATGTAACAGTCATGCTATGCCCGTTGGCAGGGAGATTTGCTGAAGAAAAGGCCGACTTTCATCCTAGGTCATGGCTGTCCAAATACAGGCGCACTTCAGTAGGCTACCTCACAAAGATGTTGTTGTTTTACCATGGGATTGGCATTCTTCTGCTTCTTGCAGTCACGCCTTTGATCGAGCAGGTTCTTCCAGACTATGAGCAGCCAAGCATCCCAAGATCACTATTGTCAGTACTTGCCGCAGGACCATTAGAAGAGACGATATTCTTTGGCATCCCATTCTACATATTTGGAAATGCATACTCTGTCCTTGTCACTGGAGCTGTGTGGGTCGGAATACATCTTTTCAACACGGATACGCTTTCCGTTAATAGCCTTGCGTTTGGCAATCTGCTCTTTGTGCTTCCATCCCTTTTCTTTAGCCTAAGGACATGGGTCAGTGGAAAGGGTTGGTTTTCAGTGATTACACACTCTGCTTGGAATGGTATCTTCTTTGCTGCTGGCTGCTCTGTTGGGGAATTTACGTGCACAGCAATTGAGGGAGAGGTCAGCGCTAGCGTAATAAGTATTGCACTATCAGGGGGATTGCTTGGAGTAACCTATATACTCTATAAGAGAAGAAAGACTAAAGAGTGGTAGCGAATGCGATCTAACGAATTCAATATATAGCCCGCCATTTGTGTTACAAGCGAAAACAATAATGAGCCAAGCTGAAAATGACGTTAACGTCACCGTAACCATAGGCGACGTAAAGGTTGAGTTCAGCGGCTCTGCGGAGACCGTCACAGCTTCTGTGATGAACTTTCTGTTTAAGCAGGTGCCTTCAATAGATCTTGCAAGAAAGATACTACTCAACTATGCAGCACAGGAGCTCATCGAAGCATATTCGCATGTCATCAAGATCACACCAGAGGGTCCTCGTGTAATCCTAGATACCGATGTCAAGCTGTCTGATAAAGATATAGTAGCTCTGCAGCTTGTAGCTGCCAGAATTGCAAAGGATCTTGGCAGGCTGCAGGACAATTCTATGCAGGTATCAGATATTCATAATGCTACGGCGCTCAATCCAAAGTCCATAAGCTCCAGAATATCTGAAATGGTTAAGGCAGGCCATGTCGCACGTGACGAAAAAGAGCCGAGCAAATATAGAATAACAACAGCAGGTATCCACTGGCTCAATTCTACGATAGCCAAGAAAATCAGGCCTGCGCAGTAGTACTATTTGGTGGCCTTTTCTGTATATAGCGGTAATTCCGCATTGTTCCAATTCTTGTCAAGATGTTTTCTCGCACCATATCCGTAAGCGAATGCGAGACTGCAGTCCTGTCATAGTTGTAGCCTCTTCTTGATAACTCTTCATGTACTTCACCAAGAGACCTTTCACTAACAAAATACCCCTCGAACCAGAGACTTTCCAAAAGGCCCCTGCATGTTATACCACTCTTGGTTGTCACCTTCTGCTCTTGATGCTGCTGGCCCTCAGGCATGAGTTCAGCGATCGGTCTTGTCTTTAAGGAGTCTATTTCTCGCCTTAACGCATCGAGCTGGTTCTGCACTTCTGGCCCCATCATCTTAGCACTATCTAGGCTTGAGAGCACACTTTCAACTACCTGCTTGACTCTACTCTCAATGCAGGCTACCTCTATCTCCCATTCACCGTGCTTAAGTCTTATCTTGACTTCCTCAGCAGGAGAACCACTCATATTTGCTTAAATATACCTCTCAGCCTGCTATTGATAAATCTGTTGCTGACCATATTGACCATGTTGAGCAATATTAATATACTTGTGCCCGCAGATATTGTTGAACAACATGAACAACCAAAAAGCCCTTTTTTCAGCCAATATCTTGAGTCTAAGAGATCTCGACATAGGGGAATCGGTGAGCAAGTGTCTAGCTCCAAAGCTTGACGTACTAAAAGGGAAGAAAATTGTGTTTTGCTATGACGAGAAGAAAATGATGCCAGTTGATGGATGGGGAATGAGATCTAATCCCTACGGTGCGACAACGATAACTACCATTCGCCCGATCAAAGAGAATGCACTTGTGGCGGCTATAGACTCTAGCAGCATTAAACTAGCCGAGACAGAAGACGGAAGCCTTTATGGTATTAAGTGTGGCCTTGCTACAGCCTATAGTGGGCGCACTCTTATGCATTTCAAGATAGGTCCGGGGTTGTTCTATCTAAGTGAAAAAACAGTTTGTGAATCAGAACTAGAAGAGCGGCTCTCAAAGCTGGTTCTCTTAGATGATGACTTGGCAAAGCGTCTGATAAGAGTACGCGTAGAGAGA
>JABAOF010005753.1_pt3 | contig 10057 bp, 18 predicted proteins | sample 7062171 | NCBI WGS metagenome assembly JABAOF01 (sample SAMN14538628, study PRJNA623070) | marine sediment metagenome | biome: marine biome [ENVO:00000428]; feature: marine pelagic biome [ENVO:01000023]; material: deep marine sediment [ENVO:00002113] | place: India: Gulf of Khambhat ...
AAGAGGACTCCACATAAATAAGACATTCATCATCCTCATCATTTCCATCTAGATCGACTTCCCATACCTCTATGTCCACTGAGAGAAAAACATTTGATTCTTCCCTATGACAATGTTGACAATAATGTCTTTCTAGTATTTCTTCCATTTCATCTATCCTCTGTTTTATGACAAAATGCAATCAATAATTGATAACATTGCACTCGTAACAAGTAATTCATTATGATTCTTGGTTTTAATGAAAATTTCATAAATTTCATCTTTTATTGTTCTGACTTCTTCTTCAGTTTTCAATTCTCAATCACCTGTTTTACGACGTTAACGCGTTCACTACTATTTTATCCCAACACATCCAGCAAATAGTTTCCTCGTAGTAAACAATTGACTCTTCTATCCAAATTATTAACCCGCACCTATCACATTTAAGTTGACACACTAACTTCACCAAATCTTAGTTTGACGACTTTTTCTTGGCCTACCTCGTTTTTTATATAACTGTCCTTTATTTTCTAAATAACATGCATTACAAAGCTCTTTGCTCATCAGACCTAGATGAATAAAACCGCATTTATTGCAAGCATAAATCCCTAATTGAGGGGTTAAAATCCATCCAAGTTTTGTCATCAAATTTCACTTTTACGCCTTTAAAATTCTTAATATAAATTCAAGCCAATATAGATGCTCTTCTTCGATATGTTTTTTCATTTCCGAATAACTTTTCTGTGACCTACCACACCTTGGACAATAAACAATCACTGTATCAAACCACCCTTTTAGGAACCTTCATGAGGAAAATATCTCCTGTACATAATGAGTCCTTGTTTCTTACCAAAGCGGGAAATTAATTCTTCCTTTTTTTTCGCTTTATATTCTTCTTGCCATTTATTTAGTTTTTCTATATTTCCTCTCATGGTATGTCGCCAATTGTTTATTTGATTTCAATATATCCTAATTTTTTCCCACACCAAGGACAAAAATCGATATTTATAACTAGGTCTTTTTCTAGAAAATCCAACCACCAATGACCATTTGAATAGGCAATATATACAGTGATTGGATTCGGGTCTATTTCTTTTAGTTTCTTACATCTATGTTTTTTATTATCCATTTCGTCTATCTCCTATTTAATGATAGTCAGTTAAATCAGCTAACCATTGTGCTGAGTTATGTAGTTCAGTGAAATTTTCCTTCCTAAAATAGGCGTTGATATCATCCACTAAACTTTCAATCTCTGATAACTGTTCTTCAGTAAATTTCATATTCATCTATCTCCTCTTTGATAACAATTTTTCATAGCAACTTTTATGGTATACATGGAAAATTTCAAAATCAGGATTCGTATCTTCTTCATTATCAAGGATAACATATGATGCAGCTTTGACTATCTGATCCCCTTTCTTAAGAAATTTCTCGCATTCTCTACAGATAAACATTTTTTTCTTTTTCTCCTTGCGTTTGTATCCGATTAGTTTCATAATCTTTAGATCAAAAAAAGGATGAAGGGGTTTAATCATCAGCATAAGAAAGTAGAACCTTTACAAGCTCTTTTGCTGCAACTGCATAAACCGAATTGTCTTCAAAATCTAAGCAATCAATTAGATGATTTATTACTTCAGATAATTTTTTGAATCCAATATTCTCTGTGAGTAATAGAATAAACTCTGCGACTCTATTCTCTTTTAAAATGAGAGCATCCCAATCTTCTTGTGTTATTCTGTCACTAAATTCATAAACCCAATCCTGAGACTCTTTATCAAAATATGAATAATCTTTTTCTTCAGTTTTTGTTTGATTGTTTGTTTCACTCATTTTTCTCATCAAGTATTATAAGACTTGCAACCCTTATAAACCTTTGCATTATTCGAACATTTATAAAGGCAAAACATTTTACTTATAAAGGCGATAATATTGGCAACACTTATAAGTGATACAACATTGAGAATAATTGTGGAAGCTATGATGAAATCAATAGGTGTTTCTGATGATTGCTATGATCAATTACTAGAGTACAAAAATAAGAAAGCATTGATCAATAAAAAAAGTAAATACTCTTTTAGTGATGCTATTAAGGATTTAATTAAGGACTCTAAAGTTTTAGCTGAATGGATGAAAGGAAAACGATAATCTTACCAATGTCGTCTAGTGGAGACTAGAGGAACTTCGCTTTGTTCTGACCCAATTGATAATATTAATGAGAACCTTGATTATGGCAAAGGTTACTGTGACTACTGCAAATACAAAAATAAATGTTTCAATGTCATGACTAGATGAGGGTACGTCATACATGGGTTCAGGGATTCCGTGTATTCCGATTGTTATGCACCTCCTTACGTAATTGATAGTTTTCACTCACAGCTCGGCAAAAGTCTTGATACAATTTGAGGTAGTCATCTATGGTATAACTTATCCCATTCATCTTATAGTGTGCAATATCACCAAGTCGTGTCAAGCAAGTACATCCTTTACATCATATTTAATCATATGCTTACAACTTGGGCAAAGCTTCGGATTTAATACTCGACTTTTCCAAGTATGCCCACAGATTTGACACTCTTTGTTGGTTCGAACGTTTTTTTCACTACTACTATGAGGGAGAGAGTCTCCATCTATGTACCTGCGGGGGACCATTTTGTACAAAATTTTTTTTTCTTGAAATTTATCAATAATATTTTTTCTGACATAAAGTCCACCATATTGAAAATGAAATTCATTTAATGCAGTATAAGGAATAACTTTTTGTAACGGATCAGGGAGTCTACGAGAAGGAAATCCTTTTCTGTGAACTGCTGCCATACATTTCATTCTAATTAAATGATATATTTCAGTTTGTAATTGTGATTCTAGAATAGGGCGAACTAACCCTTTTCGACAATCGACAAATAAATTTGCAAAGTCTTCTACTGCGCCCCAATGTTCTCCACGCGCATTTTCAGGCCAATATATTCCAGCCTCATGAAATAATAAAGCTATTGCATGATCTATGAATTTATTGCGATTTAGTAATTGACGTAAAACATAGACCCATAATTGCGCTCGATCCGCAATCCCAAAACATGCATCATAAATAGCTAAAACAGTTGGATCAGTTTCTAGATATTTAAATATATCCAACTTTTGATAATCGGTTGATATTATATATTCTTTATCTTCTAGCCATTCGGGGACATAACCTATCAGTTCTAGCTCTTTTGTTTTGGGGATTAAGACTTTAACATTACAATCATAATCTAGGAAATGTCTCCATTCACAAAATCGATCCCCTGGCATGACAATATGCTCCCCTTTTTCCATACAATATACAGCCAATAATGAGGCTTGATTTGTTTTCCCTGTACCAGGCAACCCAATAATATGAATTCCTTCCACTCCAACATTTGGTCGGTAATTAATCCAATCATAAATATTGACATCGACTGTCAATCACTATCGCCTCGTTTAAGCCGACCTTTCTTTTTAGGTTCTGGTGCAGGCATATGAATCGGAGTTGGTCGCTCATAGGAGGGAAGTCCAGGAATATATTGCCCTAGATTACCAATAGTCTCTAAACTTTTTTCCATTCGTTTAGCGCTTCGTGATCCAGAAGCAACTGCAATATTATGACTGAAATTATGAAGTGTTTTTGTTTCTAACGTTGTTAGTTCGTTAAGGATCTCCTCATAAGCACATAAAGCACCTAGAACAATAACAGTATCAGGACCGTAGTAGCCAAGACCTAGCCCCTCTAATAAAAATCTAGGGAATGTGATTCGTTCAAGTGCTTCTCCTTGTTTTTTAGCTAGAAGCGCATCCTTGATTTCTGCTACTTCTTTAATAGTCATCTCAGCCACTAAATCACCCCTTGGCTTGTTAAGATCAAAATAATAATCACGGCAATATATAGGACATCTCTGAAGTAATTCCAAAACCCAAGCTTTTCTTTTAACCCTGCCATAATACGATTGACAATGTCGGCCTTGGCAGCAGTCCCTTTAAGTTTTAAAATTGCCTCTAACTTCATTTTCTCTGTATCTTTCAAATTATCGAAGTCTGGGTCGTGAGTTATTTCTCCCTCACGTTTAGCAGTATAAGTTCGAAAAGTGAGTACGTTTGGTAAGAATAAAAACGCAAGAATTTTGTGAAGAGTTTTCTGGAAAAGCATTCGAGGATTCAACGAAAAAATATGTGCAGGTCGTTCGGGCATAATCTCAATTTCCTTTTTACCCCATTTTAATTTGTGATCATCCATGACTTTACAAGGCTTAAATTGGATGTCAGTTTCTGTTGTGAGTAAGATGGCATCCTTTGAGGGATACAATTTTGGGGGTTTCTCTTTTTTCTTTCCACGGCCAAAAACCATTATTTACCCTCCTTGAGTTTGTGAAAATAGTATCCATTGATCCAGAGCATCGTGAGAAAAATAATCATGATGATAATTCCAATGACTTCAAAGTCAGGATTGACGACTTCGGTTTCTAGGGTCACTTTTGGTAAGACTCCTATCAGGAGAAATGAGAGGAGAAGCACGCCTACACTAAGATAAAATTGGAGGTTTTGTTTCACTTTTAATTCGATCATGTTGATAACACTCGTTTGCCAAACTTGATGAGAATAAGGAGGACAAGAATTAACAACCCTACCAGAATAAACTCGGTAAGATTATACAATACAAATCGATCGATATTCGGGAAAAAGTTATGAGGGGGTCTGATTTGGGTATTGTCGTCTAGGAGACTCATAGATGTTTCACCACAATATACCCAAGTGTGAACAACAACGCGGGAATAATAATCCACCCTAACTGACCAATCCAGAAGATTGGGGCTGTGCGATTCAGGTAGTCCCAGAAAATACGTTCCCACTGGTCAGGAGGGTAGAGCATCAACCAGGCAACAATAACACCAAGAACAGCCAAGATAAACACCTTGACTTCTGTTTTTCCCACGAATGCCATATTAACTCCTCATAGGCCAATAAATAAACTTGAAGAAAAATGCAAACAGAAAGACGGCAAATAACAGCATAAACCCTGCATGGTCATCTAGGTTATTGAAGATTTTAACAATAACTCCATCATACAAGCCATTCATGATTTCATCCCTGACGACCTGTAACCCATTATCGATAATGTCATTAAACGCATCAAAGATTGCGTCGCCTGCTGCATCTAACCCATCCAGTATTCCTGTCATGGTAAGAACCCCACATAACTCGTTCCTGCTAGTGGACCGACAATTAACACGAGTAACCACACTAACCCCGCAGGTATGGGAATATGAATCCCAAAGAAGCTAAGTCCCATTGTAATATCTTTTCCAAAATGATCTAGCATTATTTCAAAGAAATCACCAACACTGCCAGCTTGTATTACAGGGAGGATCAAAAAATAGGTCACTCCTAACCATGCTAACATATCCCACGTGTTCTGTACATAAAACCCAAAGTCTGAAACAAAGCCTGGAATCCCTATGATCAGTTGAATAAACCCTGTGCCTAAGGCATACACTATAGCAAGAAGGTCAGGCGCACTAGAGAAGCCTAAGGTGGTAACCCAAAAGGTATCCCAGCCCCAAAAAGCAATCTCTGTAATCAGTTCAAAAATATCGGCTAGAATTGTCAGACACCAGGCGATCACGTCATCGATAAAATCCCCAATAAGTGTTAGAAAATAATCGATTAACGCATCGAACAGGGGGGCGAGAGCATCTACGGCCTCCTCAATAAGACCTAATAACGGTTCCAAAGCCTCTATAGCCAATTTAATTATATCGCCTACTCCTCGGAGTAGACCCCCTAGAAAACGGAATAATGGAATAAGAATAGCACCGAATACACCTGCTAGCCAACCCAACACACCGATTACGACAGGCTGAACAAGATCCATAAAGATGTCTCTGTCCCGCATCTCAAATGAGTCGATCATTCCTTCGAATTCTATGGCGTGAAGAAAATCACAATGATAGTAAGCCTGGATCATAAACTCAGACGAAGGATCATCAGCACAATCGCTGATGTCTACCTCTAAATTATAGTCATAGTACACCTCGCTCTCAGCATCAGGCCAAAAACGAACTTTCAAGGTAGATTTAGATCGGTCGTCACTAAGAGTAAAGGTAAATCCAACTTTTGGTTTATAGTTGGTTACTCCAGTCACGCTCTTTGAATATGGTGTTGCACCGTTTTCTATCAGAATTACCGATGAATATTGAGTTACGCCTCCTGCATCCTCCCACAGTCGAATTCTAACTCCATGTACTTGGTGAGTCCCACCATCATCTGCATCTATTGCATATAGACTTAAGGACATCCAAGCCTCCTCGGAAGCACTACCGTCTAATAAAGTTATATCCGAAAATTCACCAGACATTGTACCTGAAAACCCATCTAAGTAGGGTACCGTTAGTGTCCATACAGAAGCAGCATCTATATCGCTGTCTCCTTGAACATAGGCTGCATCCCAACTATCTTCTAGCCAATCATCATCGCCTGGGGTTGTAGACTGCACCCACTCCCGCTCCTTAAACGGAGCTTCTATGTAATCAACATAATAGGAATTAACTGTGCCACTCGTAGTTGAAACTGCCTTAAAATAAAACTGAAGATCCATACCTCCAAACACATATGGTCTATAACTAAATAACTCGTGTTCCGAGTAATCAAACACATCTGTCCCATTGTCAAACTCACACTTTATACTAAATTCCGATTTTAAAATATCATAATCAAGTTCCAAGCGATACCAAACTTCATCATACATCCTCTCAGTCCCTGTAAGTGTTTTTGCTGTGCGATAATTTGAATCCTCATCACGATATGCAATCGATGTACCGGAATAATTCCCATCAACAACCCCAGAGGTTAGATAAATCTCTTTGTACTGGTCCTCTTCTGTACATATTCCAAAAATAAAGTAGCCTCCATCACTCCCACTCACATCACTTTTTAGTCGAAGTTTTATCTTTCCATCAAGCGATCGTAACCCTCTCATCATTAGGTAATAATCAGTAGATCCATCTCCTGTATCTGTAAGATTTAATATTCCACTTGATACTATCTTTGTGCCCCACCCACTTTCTGTTATATCATACCTATTCAGGGGGTGAACATTGAGTGTATCGACATTCTCCTCCTCACTCGCCATCACAGGGGTTGGAGAAAAGGGAGGAGTCATCATCTCTAGAGGAGGGGCTAGATCAGACACAACAGAGATGGTGAGAAAGGAAAGGAAAAACATGATGCAAAATAAGACTTTGGCGTTTTTTGGCATGAACATCCCAAGGGATAAATAATGGATGCCTAGCGCCTACCAAGAGCGCTTGAGGTCTTCGCTTTGGTTGGAGATAACAGAGTTCCTTGGTTGCCTATCTTACCCGCCTCGAAGCTTTTTGGCCCCTATGACTGAGAGAGCTACGATAATACCGACAATCATGAGCGCAATCATAACGTCGATACCGACCTCGATTAAGAAGTCGCCTGGCCAGACATCATCCCACTCACGTACGTAGATAGTATCGGCAGCTAGATCTGTGGTGGTACTGGTTGCCGTACCACAGTAATGGACTTGGACGTAATCGCCTGCTGTGGGGGTGGGGAAGATCATAGTATAGATCCATTCGTCTTCATTTGTTCCGAGATAGATGGTAATGTTTGCGAATTCGGTCTTAGCTTCGAGGGTGTCTGTCCCCGAACTGTCATAAGTGAAATAGACATTCCCACTTGAGCCTTGCGCGGAAATATCATAGATACGAATTGTCACTAGTGTGTCAGCAACATAGGTGTCGGAGGAAAGTTCCATACTAGCAGCGGTTGAGGCTGCTCCTTGGGCCTGCTGAGGGATTAATGCAAAGCCAAAGCCTAGAAGCATAAGGGTTAGACAAAGCGCGGTTTTATACTTCAGTTTCATTACATTCCCACCAGTTTACCTAAGAAGGTCCGCAATCCTGGGAAGAAAATCAGCAAGATCCCTATAAATAGGAGTGCCACTCCAATGATGAAGCTTGCTTGCTGAAGGCCAGTAATGACCTGTTCGAGTTCGCCAAAGTTGACTTTAACGGCCGCTGCAGGTGTTACAGCGAACAGTGTAAAACCAACTAGCACGAATAAGATGAGCAACATTTTTTGATATCTTTGCATGTTAACTCAACAGGGAATGCGTCTAGCATCCGGTATATATAAAGGTATTGCATCGTGATGTCATGACGTCGTGATGAAGTGATACGAAGACTTTCGCTAGAACAAGTTTGACCGAATAGTAACATACACAGGCATAGCGAAAACGTTGAGGTTTGCCCTATCTATGCAATCGTTTTTTTGATGATGTTTTTCAAACTCACTTCTCCTCCGAGACTCATCTTACCATATGAAATCTATTTTTGTAAGATCGCGATAAGCGAAATTCCGATCTTCCCTCGTAGGGAGAGTCCAAGCCTACGCTTGAGATAGATGAGTTTATCAAAAAGACGTACTCCTATCCCATTAATACTAGTTCTTTTAAATACCTCTCCTGTGAGGTACCAGCCAAAAATAGCAAGGGTGTTGAAGTAAAATATATTTACGAGTTTAAACTTTGTCTGTGCCACTTTGGCCTTAATCTCATTCTTAGTATATCGTCGATAGTGGTCTAGCGCTATGTCAAGAGAATTATAGAGTTGTCTGTGAGCAGGAACTAAAAAAACAAACCTTCCGTTCTTTCTTAAAATATGATAAACATTCTCTAATACTTGAACGTCGTTTTCGATATGTTCTAGAACATTGAGCGAAAAACAGGAATCAAATTGGGTGTTCAAATGAATTATTTCCTGGAAATTTTCTAGATTAATTGCCCCAACGGTTACATTCGGTTTGTTTTGGAATCGTTTCCTTACCATTTGGATATACTCACTGTTAATATCAATAAGGTAAATAATACTTTGAGGGAAATCATAGACAACCCTCTCCGAGAATGTTCCGAGTCCACACCCTACCTCAATGATATTCCCTTTAAGATAGGGCTTGATGGTGTCATACATCCAACTGTTAAAATAGTCCAAACTTTTTAGTTTAGCTAAAGTTGCTTTACTCATCAAACATCATCTATCACTTATTAAACGACAATTCTGGATTCTCAATCCATTCATCAAGATATTTTCCTCTTAACTTAATTCCATAAGAAGAAATATCCCTTAAGCAGTTGATAAAATTGTTAAACATCTCGTAAAACTCATAAACCTCATCAAACCCTACTGGTTCTTTCAGATCAATTTCAATTTCTAGATCAGATACCAATAATATCACCTAAGCCTCCATATCATTATAATATACGGAATCTCCTAGAGCTTTTTTCGCTAATGGGAGGCAAGAATCACAAGCATAAGTTACCATTGGGAAAGGTACTGATGGATCTATAATTTGCCATCGTGGTTTGACGATTTTCTTTTCTTTAGCCCAACATTGAGCACATCGATCTTTTGGATCCACTAATCCAGTACTAATTTCAACAATTTCTTTTGACATTTTAATAACCTCTAAGCATCGTTTTATGACAAATACACTTTTTTACTTCTTTCAACTCTTGCTGTATCTTCTTCGATCATTAAATCTTCAAACATAACCAGAATCGGACAAGAATGACATCCTGATCGTTCGGCAGCATTATTTTTCATTCCTCAATGACGTAGATTCTTGGTTTGAATCCTCTTTTGGTAATGGACACCAATCTGGAATAATACCTTCCTCATATTGCAGAATTTCTTTTGAGGGGTTCACTTTTTTACACCAATATCCTTCAGTAATTCCCTCATACTCCTCTGCTTCGCTAAATGGACACATATCACAGTATTCCACCAGAAAATACCTTTTACCACTTATTTCTATATTCAATTTCATTCCTCCTTTAATGTCGTAGATGATTGAATTTGCGACCTTTCTTCCTTCCGTCTCTGATATTCCTCCACTACTTTCTCAAACAATTCATTGTACTTTTCTGCAAAAGAGTAGCGATATTTGTTGAGAGTATAACACCAAGTATTCCAGAAATCATACCAATAAGGTTTAAGTAGTAACTTCTTTTCAGCATGAGTTGCATTTGATGTAAAAATGTCAT
>JABAOF010002520.1_pt1 | contig 10056 bp, 8 predicted proteins | sample 7062171 | NCBI WGS metagenome assembly JABAOF01 (sample SAMN14538628, study PRJNA623070) | marine sediment metagenome | biome: marine biome [ENVO:00000428]; feature: marine pelagic biome [ENVO:01000023]; material: deep marine sediment [ENVO:00002113] | place: India: Gulf of Khambhat ...
TTTGCAGTTACAGACGGCTCGTATATGAGCAAACCGCTTCGAGTAGAGGTGAATGTGATTCCTAAAATAGATAGAAATAAGGAAAATTTGTAGGCTACCGCCATGAGGATTAAGAACAATATAAGTTGTCCTTCACTGTGCTCTGGTCTAAACCGTCTGATTCTTCTATTTCGTTTTTTTCGTTTGAGAGCAGTCGTGAGTTAGATATTTAACAGTATCAATGAGCTTTTCGAATTCGGTGGATTTATCAAAAAAGAAATCTGCACCTAAGTCCATGCACCTTTTTCGATACTGAGGATAAGGATAGTTTGTAAATATAATGACTTTAAGATGGTGATTGTTTTTCTTGATGGCTTTCAATACCTTAATACCATTTTCTTGAGGCATTCGGATATCCAAAATCACAACATGGGGATTGAGTTTCTCGATGAGCTCCATAGCATCAAGTGAGTTTTGGGCTTGACCAATTATTTCAATTCCCTCAATTTCAGAAAGCATATCAACTAGGCGAACACGAAGAATTTCAGAGTCATCTGCAATAAATAAGCGCATGACTTTTAAACGCCTATGTTTTTATTTTTAGACTAAGGAATTACTCCTTTTCCCAGGCGGAAGGATTGTATAGGGGGCTGCTTTTAAAAGTAAATCAGAGAAAGTATGATATTAACATAGTAGTTTGTACTACATGTTAATAAACTGAAAATAGTAATCTTTAAGTAGCGAAATAAATCTGTCCTTGCTAAACTGGTATTAATTTCATTTAATATAACCTAATGATTTGAGAGCATCTAAAGTTTTCTTATCTATTTTTTTTTCTTCTCTAATAAGCTGTGGTTTCCAAAGATTTTTTTGCCAGGTCTTTAAATAATTATACAGTGTCTTAGCACAGAATTCTTTGTCAAAGACAATATTTTTCTTTTCCTGCCAATCCACCTTCATGTTGTATAACTCGTGCTGTCCAGAGGAGGACCAGATAAACTTATAATTAGGTCCATAAACACATTCCAAATATTTATCGAAAGCCTCAAAATTGAATTCATCCGGAGCTTCATCTCCAATGACGCCCTTAAGCATTTCTACTGGATTGTCATGTTCAGCGTAGATGTGCTTATCTCCGTTAAATTTTAAGAGTGACCTATTTTCAATTAGTTGAATATTTTTATTTTTCGGAGTATCAATCAAGTCAATAATGGTCTGGAAAAGGAAAATCGTGGAAACAAGCTCAGAGTTTATGGTTCCTGGTCTGACCTTATCCGGATAGCGGATAATAAGCGGCACATGGAGGAGAGAATTATACAAGCAAAACTGGTGTTCGATAAGATCATGGTCTCCAAAGTTTTCACCATGGTCAGACGTAATTATAAAAACAGTGTTATCTAAAACATTAGAACTCTTTAAGAATCCAAAAAGATCGCCTAATTTTGCATCGAGATAGGCAATATCCCCTTCATATAGTGCGTGCATAATGGAGAGTTCCTTTTCATTTAATCTATATTTTGGGAGGTAAAATTTTTCAGGAACCAGGTTTACCGGTTCAATCCTAGCAAGTTCGTAGCTAGAAGGTTGGTAAAACAGAAATTGTGACCGTGGATAATTAGGGAGATGAGCTGGCATAAAGTTCAGGAAGGCAAAAAAAGGTTTAGCATTCTTTTTATAATAATTCTTATAAATCCATGTCTTGATATATTTGATAGTATCTCTGGCATACTCGTTAGTACTTTTGTAGTTGAGAAATATTTTTCTAGCTTTATCAATCACACGAGGAGTAATAGCCATGCTACAGTAAATATACATCTCATAAAAATCCCTGAAACCTTGTGCCAATCCCCTATTCCTACTTACCCAAGGATTTTCGGTAAAACCTGCTGTTACATAGCCTAGTTCAGCCAGGTACTCTGCCAAAGTTAGAAACCTTTCATCTAGATTTGTATGTTCCCAACCTGCCTTGTGTTGTGACGGATAGAGCCCTGTGAAAAGCGATGCATGGGAGGGTAAAGTCCAGGGGGAAGGAGATAGGGCTTTTAAAAAAAGAGTCCCCTCTTTAGCTATCTTATCTATGTTGGGTGTAGTTTTTTTGGCATTTTGGTAGCACGAGAGGGAATCTGCCCCTACTGTGTCCATGACAATTAAAATAATATTAGGATAACTTGACCTCTCCTTTTCATTATGAAAGCTAAATCTCAGGTAAAACTCGAATATATGAGGAATCCCCAGAGGAATTATAAAGCTTACAATAAGAATGAACAGGATTGCACGTTCACCCCATTTCTTGTGCAAACTCATATTAGAATATTTTTTGGAAAAAATTGAATACACTATAAAACAAGAATAAAAAATTGCGAGTATTAAAAAAAACTGAATGTAATATTTTGGAAAATCTTTTTTATCAACAGATAGAGCACGCAAACCAATAAATATTATACTTAGTAGAATTGCACAAAAGAAAACATGGAATGTCTTACCACAATTGGAATTAAGCTTGCGAACAATCCATTTAATAGAAGAACTTAAGAAACCCACAGCAATTCCTAGCGGTATAAATAAAGAAAGCATATATACAGAAATTGAACTATGAAGTGGCCCGAATCTAATTAAGAAGATCTCTTCTGAGCTCAAATTCGACATTGATTTGAACAATAACATATCTAATATTACAAGCAGAAGTGCAATGAAAGCAGATACTATAACCTGATGAAAAAGAGATGTTTTTTCTTCTATTTTAACCATTCATCAGCTCTATTATTATGAAGATAATTATTTATTTAAATTAAGGAAGTCTTTAGTGCGCAATTTTATTTTTTATATGCATAGAAAATTTTTTAAACTAATTTTTTCGATCATATAATCTGCAAAAATATAACAAAACAATATTTACAGAAGTATACTAAGAAGATTCCTTTCAATTAAAACGGGGAAATGACTAAACTATATATTGTCAAATTTATAACAACAATATTTAACTTATTTAATTTTTTCTAAAAATAGTTTTTAAAAATACACGAGTAGCAACGAAACAAAATTTTATCCCTCTGAACGAGGCTATTAACGGAATTAATCCATATATTATTTTCGGACGTAAATAAAAACGTCTAAACGCACTTTTTGAAGCCTTTATTAACTGTCTTTTAGTCAGTCCTTCAGGCACAAAAGTTATTCTTTGGTGAGCGAGTTTGCTCCAATCATCAACATATTTACCTGTAGGCTTATTTATTTCATGGGAAATTTCACATCCTGGCCAGATAGTCATAAAATTTTGTTGAAAGAAATCAATATCTAAATCTTTAGCGAATTTAACATCCTCTTCTAAAGTTTCTGCGGTATCCCAAGGAAACCCAAATATGAAATTCCCCTTTATTTTTAAGTTTTCTTTTTTTGCTCTTTTCACAGCTTTTGTGATTTCGGCTTTATCCGTATTTTTTTTAATTCTTTTTAAAATATAATCATTCCCACTTTCAATCCCTAATTCAATAAACCAGCAGCCTGCTTCTTTGATTTTAGTAAGTCTATCCTCTGTCATGGATTTCGCATGTCCTATGCAATACCAAGTTAGTTCCATTTTTTCTAAAATCATGGCATCACAGATGTCAAACAACTTTTGTTTATTAATAAGAAAGTTGTCATCTAAAATCATAAGATCTTTTATTCCAAAATTAGCTTTCAAATGTCTTATCATTGTCAAGGAATAGTCTGCGCTGAAGTGTCTTACTTTTGAGCCAAAAACTCTGTTATCACAAAAAGTACAATGAAAAGGACATCCTCTTGAGGTCATAATAGCTGCAGAGGGAAATCGTTTAGATTCAAGCAAAGAACTTGGATAAGTTCTTGGAAAGTTATCAAGAATATCCCAAGCAGGTNNNTTTTCAATGGGTGGTCGGGCTTCATTGACGATTATCTGTCCTTCTTTATTACGCCAAACAACCCCTTGTATATTAAAAACAGATTGATTATTTTTTATTTTTTCAATAAGTTCAAGAAAAGTAATCTCGCCCTCACCGAATACTCCATAGTCAATAGCTTTGAATTTTTCCATAGTTTCTACTCGAGAGGCTGTGATGTGTGATCCACCTAGAATAATAGGCGAAAAAAAGGCATTATTTTTTAACTCTTTTGCAATTTTATTTGCGTTTAAGCAGTTTATCGTCATAGCAGAAAGGCCAACTATGTCAGGGTTCTGTTCTAATATATAATCAATAGTTTTTTTGAAGTCTTGATGATGCACCTGCAAATCCAAAATGGTCGTTTCATGATTATATTCCCGTATATAACTTGCAATATGAAGAATTCCTAACGGTGGTGTATAGGTATCCAACGGTGAAAGGTCCCATTCACCGTATATTTGTTCAAAAGTCGTTGGTGGATTTATGAATAAAACTTTCATATCTGTTATTAATCTTAATGCTTATATTATGCGCTACAAAAATATTCCACACGTCTACTTTTGGTTTTCTTGATTATATCGACGAATCGTAGTGCTAAGATGAAAAAGATCTTCAAAATATCGCCTGCTTTGTAAAGCCAGAATCCCCAGACCGATGAGCTGGATGGCCAAAATCAAAGTAATTCCACCAATGATAAAAGAGTGTGGAGATAGGTGAAAAGCATCTGCCACAGCCATAGATAACCGCTCATCAAAAAAACCTACCGAAAGAGGTACTTTTTTGTAGAAAGTGATGGTATGTATGAATGCCCAGGTGAGAGGATAGAATGAAAGCAGCATCAGGGTAAATCCGGGCAGCATAAAAAACATGACCGGCCTGAATATAAACCCGCCAAAAAGATAAGACATAATAGTTTTAAGGATTCTGATACTCGATTTTCTTTTTTCTCCCATACTTTTTTGATAATCCCAATCCAGATGAGCCGGGATCTCCACAATCCTTCCACCTAATAGCTGCGCTTTATAAATTGTTTCATAATTGATGTCTCCGTCCATTGCCTTCAAGTCGAGTGCTTTTAAAAACTCCCTGTCGTAAGCGCGCACCATGCTTGTGATTGTAGAAAAATTCCCCTTCGCACAAACGGACAAAAAACGATTAGCCCACACACTTAATGTTCGTCTCGCCCAAGATACATTTGATATTTTCCCCCCTTTCATATACGGAGATGCGATGACAATTTTAGCCTTAGTCTCTCGGATTTTTTTCAGCATTTTCTCAATGTGATCCGGCGAATAGCTCAAATCCAAATCCATAGTTATTACATAATCACCCTTAAAGTTGTTGAATCCGAATCTGAGTGCCTGACCCAGCCGAAAATTAACACTGTGATGTAACACGTGAACATTATCCCTGCTCCTGGCAAAAGTTTGTGCTAACTCGCCAGTCTCGTCAGTGCTTCCGTCATTAACGACAATAAGCTCCCAGCGATACTCTTTTTCAAGAGATTCCATGTATTCACAGAGTTTCGCCAAGTTCTTCTCCACAATGGCGGCTTCGTTATATGCAGGAACGACTATCGAAATAAAGGGCTTAGCCCGTACAGAGGCTTTTTCTATTTTTTCTTTTAATTTCGCTCGCGCCTCAATTGATTTCATTTTTTATCTCCTTACTGACTTACTTGCGCTAGTTGGTCGTTAACAAATGCCAACATATCTTTTAATTGATATCCAAACGGTCAATTTCATAGACTATTTTAGCCCTTCTTTACAAAGAAAGAACTCTACGAGAGACAACTGATAGAATTAAGTAAAATAACGGTTGAAATATACCTTAGTAGATCTAGACGCTCTCATCATCTTCGTTACATTGCTCCTGATATGAAATCCAGTATTATACAAAACTAAGGTTTGCTTCCAAGGACTTAGCACGTTTTCCTGTGCACAAAACACCTTAGTTCATCGTGAAGAAGATTTGCTGTATTCATCTAAAGATATATGATCTTCGTTTTATCTGAGTCGAGCATAGTATTTGCACATGTACTCATATTAACAAGCTCGAAATGCTCACGGATAATATTCATGACCTTATAGAACAATTCTATTTTTCTGCCAGTAGTGAGATCCATGCCGGGGAAAAAAGCCAAATCTGGAACCTCATCACGGCTGACAAAGTCGAGAGGGTGTAACAAGAAATTGGGGACTGTGTGCGTTATTCGACACAAAGTCAGGGCACCTTTAAGATACAGGAACATCATTAGAATTGAAAATCGACTAAGGTAGAGCAAATAACTTAGGTGAAACGGTGTCTTTATGATTGGCATTGTGGTCACTGGTATTTCTAGCAAAGTTTTGTTGGAATTTAAACACCAAAGAAAAGGTTTGATAGGTCTTGTTGCGTCCTTTAAGCTTCCAAATATATTTTTGCGCTGCTTCTTCTCTTCCTTTTTTAAATTTGATGTCCAAAAATAATATACTCTAGCCAATGGTGTGAGATACGTCGGCAAGATGGATGCATCATAAAGATATTCTTTCTCTGCAAGAATTTCGATGATATCTTTACTCCAAACAAATCCAGGCCCCCGGAACCCGATGGGGTTCTGTCCTGTAACCCGAAGGATTTGTTCTTCAGCTTCTATGATTTCCCTTCGTATTCGATCTCTTGGATAAAAGTTTAACCATGGCTCGTGATGGAATGAGTGGTTGCCGACTTCATGCCCTCTCTCGGTCAATAGCTTAAAGGCGTCACGATTCTTATTCAAAGCCGCATCTTGGCCTACGATAAAAAAGGTAATTTTCAGGCTCATTTGATCGAGAATATCTAAGACTCGAGGGATAACTATATCAAAATAACTCGAAAACTTTTCCCAACCTGGATCTCCATGGGTTTTCATATAGGACCATTGGTTATCGAGGTCCATGGATAGGCTAGCGAAAGGTTTCAAATTTGCACCCAAAACAAGATGAATTAGTACTTAGGCCGAGATAGGATTCTTTTGAAATTTTGATATAGAACATAGCACGTACTCTTGAAATTTTCTAATTTCATTAAGAAAGTAGCTTGACAATTTCCTTCGCTTTTCTGTTCGCCAACCCGACAATTTCATTCACATTCATGGTTCCATTTGGGACCTGGGCAGAGTTCACTACAAGAACATTTTCCTGAGTAGTTCTTATTGGCGGAAGTAGTTTAGTAGAATAATTCAAGGTTGCAATTGGGAGAACGTGACTGGCTCTGGATATTTTAAAAGCCAAAACATCACTTCTATGGAATGACGGAAACATTGATTCTAAAGCCTTCAGGAATTCATCCTGTATTTCCACGTTGCTTTTATTCCAAAATGGATCTTCCTGGGCCAAATAGCGAGGCAGATAAACAAGCGAATTTCCTTCAAAATTCTCTTTATCTACGAGAGCAGTCATTTCTATCAAACCTGTGAAAGGAATCCATTCATCAGTAATGTTGGTGATGTAGTATTCAGATAATGGTTTCCGCAGGATAAGAGATGCGCAAAGGACACCCTGATATGCAACCTCTCTGAACAGCTGCTTTTCAGAAACAGAAAGCTGGGGGCAAAGTCTTGGTATACTCGCACACGGGATGGTCAAAATTACCTTGTCGAACTTTAATGATCTGCTTTGGGTTGTTTCCAACTCAACACGCCCAGTGTCGTTTGAAATTTTTTCTACAGATGTTCGACAAAGCGTCTCGACACCTATATCATCCAAACACTTCTGAAAGCAATCCAAGATTGTTGCGTAGCCACCATGAACATACCCGAACATTTCCTTTTTCAGCCCGGATTGCCGTGCAGCATACATACGGGCGATAATAGCCCAAATAAACGATGCGCTGGCAAGTTTGTAGTTTTCTCCTAGCTTACTCTTGAGTAGAGGCAACCAAACCTTATTGAATATCCTTTTTCCAGAAAGCAGAATTAACCACTCTGTTGCCGAAATTTTTTCCAGGCGCTCACAGAATTTAATCTTGGAGGCATAAAGAATAGTCAATCCTAAACGTAACCTGTCAGCCAAGTTCAATGGAGGAAAGGCAAGAAAATCCATGATATTTGACATAGAGTGGAGACATCTATTTGTATAAAAACCATTTTTTGTTTGGCTCCAATGAATCTGATCAATCAGGTTTAGCTCTTGCAAGAGATTTAGCAGATATGAATCAGAGAGAAGTATGACATGATAGAATTTATCCCATAAGTAGCCGTCAATTTTGGCAGCAGAGGCAAGTCCTCCTGTTCGGGCAGCGGCTTCAACCAGGGTCACCTTAAATCCCTTTTCAGATAGCCGAAGAGCAAGGGTCATTCCTAGCAAACCAGCGCCAACAACACCGATAGATTTATTGGAAGAGATCATACTGTCTTACGAAAAAATCTCAATCTTGATGTCTGTATTCTATAAAAATTCAAAATACAAATAACGAAATGAAAACTAGTCAAACAGGATTTATAGAAGTGCGAACCGGTTGCCTTTGGATAAGGAATATATTCGCCTGCATTTAGAACACGAAAATCGATTCTGGACGATTAATGAGCTGTTTTTTAGCGCTCGATTTGATCTGACCAATATTTCCCCGCAGACGCAAACAAACCCTTTGGGTTTTGCTGGATTGCCGTGGACCAACTGGTAAGGAGCCACATCATGGGTGACCACCGACCCCATGCCGATCACACAATATTCTCCAAGCTCGATTCCTGGTCCTATGGAGCAACCGGCACCGATGGTGGCTCCCTGACATACTCTTGTTTCCAGGGTTTCTTCCGTGGGATCCGAAGTCTTCATGGAGTGCCCGTCAGGATCAAATGCCCGCGGAACTTTATCGTTGGTAAAGATACTCCCCGCAGAGATCATGACATGATTCTCTATGGTAATGCCAGTACATATATATACAAATGAGCTAATTTTCACGCCGTAACCAATTTTTACATCATAAGCTATGTAGGTCTTTTCGCCTATGATACAGTTCTCACCAATCACAGTGTTCTTCCGAATGTGAACGCTATCCCATACAGACGTCCCCCTCCCAATAGAGACTCCTTCTTCGACAATAGCCGTCGGATGAATCCTGGCAGTTGGATGAATACCTGGATTATGAGCATGAGACGATTGGGGCTTTTTTTGTTTGGTCATTTTCATTTTCCGATTATGGACATGTTAATTCTCTCTCTAGTCTACGACTCTACTTCTACCCATTTATTCATACTTGCTGATTTGTAAGCAGCTTCGATTACCCTGACTGACTCCAAGCCATCTTTTGCATCAATCAAGGGCATTTCTCTCCCTTTGATGGTTCCGATGAAATTGTGTATTTGTCTTGCGAAAGCCGAAATCTTATCATACCCACTACCAAAACGGACCCAGTCGAGCTTCTCGCTCTGTCTGTACCTAGAGCATTTCCATCCAATGGAGAGAACACCTTCTGTTCCATATAGATCAATATAGGATTCCTGTTCTTTATGTATAGACCAACTTAGATCCACTGCACCCAGGATGTCCGATTGTGTTCTGAAATAGAGGCGCGAAGTATCTTCAACCTGAAGCTTCTGAACTTTCTTTCCTTCCTCTGCCTGGACCTTCACAATCGGGCCGTGAAGGAAGCGCGCAATATCCACGGAATGACTCCCATTGTCAATGAGAACACCCCCTCCGGCAATTTCTTTTTTGGAATTCCATCGGTCTCTCATATCAACCTTGCTGCAAAACACATTTTCAAAAAGAATAACGTCGCCCAGAATTCCAGACTCTACAATGCCTTTGGCCTTGATGATATCATTGACATAACGGAACTTGGAGGCCATCATAAGAAGGGCCCCTTTTCTCTCTGCTTTTTTTACCATAGCTATTGCCTTTATCGAGTTAATCGCAAGGGGCTTCTCACAGAGAACATGGACACTATTCTCTATGAAAAATGTGCCGATCTCCACATGAGTGTTTGGCGGTGTGCAGATGACCGCAGCATCTATGTGATTGCCATCCAAAACTTGGTGATAGTCGGTATAGGCTTTGCATCCATATTGTTCAGCCACACTTTGTGTCGCTAGTTGTCGAAGATCTGAAACACATTTTAATCTACACTCAGGGATGGAAGCCATGGCTTGCAAGTAGACTTGGGAGATCCTTCCACAGCCAATAAGAGCAAAATTAAGGGGAGCGTTTCTTTTTTGGGA
>JABAOF010033041.1_pt2 | contig 10055 bp, 12 predicted proteins | sample 7062171 | NCBI WGS metagenome assembly JABAOF01 (sample SAMN14538628, study PRJNA623070) | marine sediment metagenome | biome: marine biome [ENVO:00000428]; feature: marine pelagic biome [ENVO:01000023]; material: deep marine sediment [ENVO:00002113] | place: India: Gulf of Khambhat ...
CTCTGGTACCACAGCTTCAGGGCTGGCCATAAAGTAGTAATCCATCTCTTCAAATGAACGCTGTGAGAGATGCCAGTTCTGACAAAAACGGCAGTGAAAGTTGCAGCCGGCAGTACCGAAGCACAGGATATATGTGCCCGGAAGCATGTGATGTTGCGGTTCTTTTTCAATAGGGTCTAACTGAATTGCAGATGGCTTGCCATACACAAGGGTGTATAATGTGCCATCATAATTTTCTCTATTTCGACACTCACCCCTCTGTCCCCTGTATATGATACATTTTCTGAAACAGAGCTCACACTGAACTCTCCCATGAATAAGTTTCTTGTAGTACATCGCCTCCTTGATGAGCGGTATCGACGTGATGGGTAGCTTTTTTTGTTTTTTATTACGATAGGGTTGAAAAATGTCCTGTTTTTTTTCGCCAACAGTTATCTTTCTCCCAGTGCAGGCAAGAGGGAATCCGAGGGAAGTCATACCGACCGCAAAACCGAGCCCTGCCTTTAGTGATTGGGTTAGAAAATTTCTCCTCGTCACAGGCTTGTGGGTGAAATCTTCCTGGGTATCTATTCTACCCATTTTCCTGGTGACCTGATGAAGCATTTAATGCATATTGAAGTTGCGGTGTAAAGAAAATATGATAAAATACACTATAACGATAAATGAGACGCTATTAAATGTCAAGTAGGTACAGAAAGATAGCAGCTTGAGCAAGAACGATCTGGGCGGGGGGCGGGCTATGGCGAGAGTGAGAAAAAGAGTGATCGTTAAAGGCTGGGTGCAGGGAGTTTTTTTCCGTGCCACTTTCATGGAAAAGGCGATTGCAAGCAATGTAAAGGGATGGGTACGCAACAATTCAAACGGTACTGTGGAGGGGGTGTGTGAGGGAGAGGAAGAGAATGTTGCAAAGGTGATCAAATGGTGCCACCGTGGTCCAAGTGGTGCGGTTGTCGAGGACGTTCAGATACATGATGAGCCTTATACGGGTGAGTACACCAGCTTTTCGATCAAGTATGATCGTTGGTGATTTTTCTATTTCTGTATCCCAAATATTTCGGGATTTACAATATAGCGCGGTCTGTGTCCAGTAAGGACGTTGAGCACTTCATCCATCCCCTGAACCATATCACGCTCAAAACTTTCCTCTGAATACCAGGCAATATGGGGTGTCACGATAATATTACTCAGACCAAGGAGTGGATTGTCCTTTGCAGGCGGTTCTTTCTCCAGTACATCGATACCGGCACCGCTTATTACTTGGTTTTTTAGAGCATTGAAAATGGCCTGTTCATCGATGATGCTTCCTCTTGCTGTATTGACTATAATCGCATTTTTCTTCATAGAATCAAATGCACTCCTATCTATCATGTGGAACGTTTCTGGTGTGAGGAGTGCGTGAATCGTTACGTAATCTGCTTCTTGTAACAGCTCCTCTAGTTCATATTTTCTCGCTACATTGAGCATCTTGAATAGGTCGTCGTCCAGGTAAGGATCATAGGCGATGACGTTCATTCCAAATCCTTTTGCCTTTGGAACGATCCTTCGGCCTATTCTTCCAAGTCCAATTATGCCAAGGGTTTTATCATGGAAATTGAATATGGGCTTGGTATAGTTGTAATCCCACTCCGCATGCTGAGTTTTTGGTATGATGAGCTGTAGCTTTCGGGCTACCGAAAGTAGCAGAGTCATTGCATGGTTTGCAACCTCATCGGTACAGTAGGCAGGCGTGTTACAAACGGGTATGCACTTTTTCGTCGCAGCCTTCACATCAACGCAGTCGTACCCCACAGAGAGGGCAAGAATAAGCTCACAACGCTCCATCGGTTCGATTATTTTGGCATCCAGGGTTCGCGCGATGACAACGACCGCCGATGCATCAACTATCTCATTTTTCAGCTTTTTATCATCTTCACTTCTCACCGCTACGATTTTTGCACCTATTTCTACCGCCCGTTTTTTAAAATAGTCTAGATCACCGAATTTCATAAATAACCGCTGCCCGGAAAAAACGATCTTTTTCATTACTCCTCCTGGTCTGTTCTAGTGTAAAATCAAGTCGTATATATGGACAAATATTTTTATAAATAGAATTTTAACTATCATTATTGGAGAGAGGAGAAGACAACCTGTCCTGCAGTTCTTCGAGCTCAACAAGAGTTTTCGGCCAATCACGTTTCAGAATTCGTGAAAGAGCACGATCGGCGAGTATCTTACCACCGGTTTGACAGGTCGGACAGTAGTTGCACTCGTTTTCACTGTAAACGATACGCTGAACAGGTGAACCACAGGTTGGGCAGGGCTTCCCGAAGCGGCCATGCACAGCCATTTCCTCTCGAAAAGCGGTAACCTTTTGGGGAAAATCGCCTCTCCTCTCTTTTCGCAACCGATCCGTCCATTCTATGAGAGTTTCCCGACATGCATGATAAAGTCGGCCTACACTTTCATCTGAGANNTCTCATCGGAATAGGCATTTCCTATTCCTGAAATAATTCGTGGATCAGTAAGGGCACGTTTCAAGGTGTGGGGGTCTCTTCTTATTGTGCTCGTAAAGCTTTCCCTATCGATATCGAGGATCTCGATGCCACCACGGTTGAAGTTTCGCAAGGCTCTATTGCCATGGACTATAAAAAGGGATGCACGGTTTCTGGAGCTATATTCCACCATGATTAGTGTTCCTGTGGAAAAATCGAAAGCGGCAAGCCCGTGCCGTGCCGGTATTGCAGCTCCCTGTTTCTTCCATAAAAATCGGCCCAGAATCATCAGATGAAATACCAGAAACAACTCGTCCTCGAGACCGATAACAATATACTTTCCTATCCTGTTAATATTGATGGCCTTTTTCCGCAGTAGTGATGCTGTTGGAGGATCATAAGTTCGAAGGAGAAAGGGGCTTTTAATACGTATCCCGTTTAATGGGTGGCCAACAACCCGTTCCTCCAGTGATTCGATGTAAACGATCAGGTCGGGAAGCTCGGGCATTTTTATCCTCAGGAAGAAGGGGTCGTTTCCGCTGAAACAGGGCAAAGATCAACCTGCCAATGGCAATATCCATTATATTATGAAAGACAAGGAGTGTAAACTCACTCTGTACAATATCTGCTATTTTTCCATACAGCATCGTGGACTGGGGGAGAAAGAGCAACAATCCGATGACTGCACCAAACTGTAACCTTGAGGGTATTCCCTTTTTGGATGAACTACCTCGCGAAAGGCGATGAGAAAATATGAATACGGCGATGAGAAATAGGGAGGCTGAAAATAGTATCAATACATCCGTTTTTATTTTCCCCTTAGGAACTCCAAGCTCTCCGTCCATGAAGAGATTGATCAGTATCGCGAGCCAGAACATAAATATAAGCGCCACAAATAAAATCAAAATAAATTTATTTTTACTCATGGAAACTCCTCCTTAAGGGATAGGGGAGCAAACCTCCACTCCTTGGCAGGACCTTCGGTACTTGACAGCACTTTCAGCCTCTGCGAGACTTTCAGCCCTCACCCCTACTAAAACAGTGTCAAAAATAGGGAATGGAAATCAACACCTTTTTCAAAGCAGCATTACAAAATTTTTTATGTTGTAGCAAACCTGACAATTTTCGGTTTTACCAGGGTTAAAAAATCCCTGTAGGCTAGCTGAATGAGTTCAGTGTGGGATCCTGCATTAAAGGATATCTTCTCATCCTCTGCAAGTGATTCATCGGCGTATACTGCCATATCGTAGAGATTACCGAAGGGAGGCATTGCTCCGAGGGCACAACCGGGGAAGCGGTCCTGGAATTCTTTCTCTTGGGCAAGTTTTACCCTTTTTGCGCCAGAGACTTTTTTTAGAAGTTCGAGGTCGAGTTTAAAGTTTGCCGGCAGTACTGTCATGGTCATTTCATCATCGATCATGACTATAACAGTCTTTGCAAGTTCTTTGCCGTGAATATGAGCGGATGCAGCAACTTCTTGTGCTGTATAAGCTATCGAATGAGAAATGGTAACATACTTAATCTTTTGAGCGTCGAGAAATTGTTTTAATTTTTCAGCAGGCATTCTTAATCCCTCCTGTTCAAGGATCAGGGCTACCTACTACATATTTTAAAACAATTTTTAAATTTTCAAAAGGGGTTGTTGTAGGTGAGTGTTCTAAAATTTCTTATTTCATGGTATGTTTAAAATAGCGCTTTTATACGGAGTGTCCGGTGATCTATATCGGTACATCTGGGTGGACCTACAAGCATTGGAAGGGTGAATTCTATCCTGAAAAAATCTCCCAAAGTATGTGGCTGGAGTATTACGCTGAGCATTTCAACACGGTCGAACTCAACGCTTCATTTTATCACATTCCTAAAAATAACGTCACAATGGGATGGGCTCAGAGAACCCCACGGGATTTTAAATTCAGCGTTAAAGTAACACGACTTATTACCCATGTTCGGAAACTCCAAAACTGTGACGACATCATCGAGTGGTTTTTCAGAGAGATGGAACCATTAAGGAAAAAGGTGCTGGTTTACCTGCTGCAGCTCCCCCCATCCTTCACCCCCAACCCGGATCACTTGAAGATTTTCCTAAATCGGCTCCCGCAGATCAACCGATATGTTATTGAATTCAGGAATGAATCTGCCTTTACCGGTTCTCTGCCGGATATACTGACAGAAAAGAACATCGGTTTTTGTATTCATGACTACCCGGGGATTGAATCGCCTCCAGTCGTTACCTCTGATGTGGTGTACGTACGTTTTCATGGGTATGGGAGGCAGTATGCGGGATCCTATCCTGATGACGTATTGAGAGATTGGTCTATCAAAATGAAGAAGTGGAGTGACGGGGGCAGAACAGTTCTTGTCTACTTCAACAATGATCTCGAGGGGAGTGCGATCTCCAATGCTTTGACTTTGAGGGAAAATTTATCATTGCATCGATAAAGATTTATCCTTGTACCGAAGGTCCTGTCAAGGGCCGAAAACAATGCAGTGATTTAAACTTTTTTTTCCTCGGCCGCCTGAAATACATCCTGAAGTATAGAGATACAACGGTCAATTTCTTCCGAAGAACCTTGTCAGGCTCCTTCGTTTTACGATCCTTAACCAGCATTAGAGCAGCCATAAGTCCGATTCCTCGTGCATCACCGATACATTCATGAGAATTCTGCAGCTTTTTCAATCCCTCAAGGAGGCGGGTTCCATGTTTTACCGCATTTGCCATGAGGTGATCCTCAAGAAGTTCAATGGTTGCCAGTGCTGCCTTACAGGATACCGGATTGCCCCCGAATGTGGATCCGTGAGAGCCCGCTTCCCAATCCATGATGTCGGCCTTGGCCACCACAGCACCAAGGGGCATTCTTGATGCAACACCCTTGGCAAGGGCAATGATATCTGGCTCAACACCGAAATGTTCAATCGCAAACATCTTGCCCGTGCGTCCCATCCCGGATTGAACTTCATCGACGACGTATAGAATTTCGTATTTTTTTGCGATCCGGTACATCTCTTGGTGGAAGTTTGATGGTGGAATGATATACCCACCTTCTCCCTGAATGGGGTCAACGATTATGGCAGCGACTTCCTCTGGAGGCACAGAAGTTCGAAACAGCGTGTCTTCCACAAAATCAACACAGGACATACCACACTCCGGTGCACACATACCCCAGGGACAGCGGTAACAGTTGGGAAATGGAATATGTGTGACGCCGGGAACAAGGGGGTTATAGTGTTTTTTCTGAACCAGTTTGCTAGCGGTGAGTGAGAGAGCTCCCATGGTACGGCCATGAAATGCTCCAAGAAAGGCGATATTCAGGTCCCGCTGTGTGTGCCATCGTGCAAGCTTGAAGGCTGCCTCCACCGCTTCTGAGCCTGAGTTACCGAAATAAACCTTTTTGCCCACGCTGCCGGGAGCCAACTTGGCGAGCTTCTCGGCGAGCTTTATCAATGAGGGATAGGAAAAATCGGAACCAGACATGTGCAAAAGGCAATCCGCCTGCTCTTTTATCGCTTCTACAACCTTCGGGTGACAGTGACCTGTCGAGCACACCGCAATACCGGCGGTAAAGTCGAGAAATAAATTTCCATCCACATCCTGTACCCACGACCCCTGAGCTTTTTTGCTCGGGATCCCGGAAGGGAAGTCGTGATCTTGGGAGCTTGCAAGGTATCCTCCGAATGTCTTCACGTGTAATTGAGAGGCAAAAATAAGTTTTCAGCTCATGCGCCAAGCATCTTTTTAATACATGCTCTTCTTCACTCCAATTATACTATGCTGTTAAGGCATTTAATTGAAACCCGTTATGACAAAGGTCTTTGTCCTCGTGGACAATTGTAAGCACAGTTCTAAATTTTCTCAATAACTTCACCATTTTGTTGAAAAGAATGTACCTATACAGAGTGGAAATTTTAGAACCTTGGCAGATTATACTTCTACCATTCATTTTCGTAAGAATAATGATTCTTAAATTATAAAGAGGATGAGCTCAGCTTCTTCGTTTATTCGATTTTTAATGGCCTTCTCTCTCCGCCTACTTCTCATTGTAGTCTTTGGATGTGGTGATAATGGATGAGAAGTGGCTCTTTAGTTTAAGCATTGAGAGGTTAAGTTTCTGATGATCGATTTAGAGCCCAAGGCTTTAGTGACGTTCAGAGATGAATCGATTCTGTTTGTGAAGAAAGACGCAATTGATGTAGAAGCGAATTATAGGAAAACTGCTCAAGGCTGGAGCTAACCGGGTTATTTCACCGAAACAGATTAACCGGTCACCGGATGGCCTCGTTTATCCCTGTCTCACTATTATACATTTTCTCTATGTCATCGTTGATGGTGGGGATGTATCGATGCGTCTAGATGAGATAATGGACGAAAAAAGTACACCTCTGGTTGATAAAACGCAGTGGGAATCAGGTATCGGGCAACACATTGGAGCAAGGGGAATGGAAGAAACAATTATAAAAGTTTTGATAAAGAAAAAGATAGCTTATATATTTCCGCATTCATAAGAAGTATCGTATCTTGAAAAAGTAGTTTCTAGTACATTGCATGGTTGTTCCTTATTTCAGAGCCGGAATACAACTCCAATTATTGCATAATTCAAGAGAGTGAAATTGTAGACACTTTCGACGTCCGCACCCCCTTCGAGTATACGATAACCGGCTTTAAAACTGATCCTGTCATTCACGCGATATATCAGGGCGAGCAGAACATCCTCTGCCCTTCCCTGGCCTCCAGGGGACACAAGAGCATCCCCATCGAGTAGAAGACTCATCCTGTTTATGAACATCCATTCAGCTCTAAAATTGAGAAGAGGAACAAAACCCACATCAGTGTTTGACGAGCGCTTCTCCTCATCTTCGAGTCTTACCTCGGCATCCCGTAACTTTGCCGTGAATCCCAAACCCACTTTCCATTTTTTTGAGTTTATAAAATCAAACCTGTATGTCAATCGATAGGAATTGAACTTATAGAAAGCCTCAAGATCGGTGTTCGCTGGGAAAAATTCACCATTGAAAGAGATATCATTAGCGACGCGTCCCTGAGCATTCAGACTAAGGGGGGCAAAAAGAACAGACACTGAATGTTTTGGATGAAATTGATACCCAAGTTTCAAACGATACACTAATCTGGATTTCGCGGGCAGGTCGTCGGTGAGTGAAAAGAGAGTTCCCGATTCATTGGGTATTCGAACATCGATGTAGCTGGGCCACACATAACCTCCCTCGGCGTCGAAAAACCATTCGCACCAAGCAGAGAGAGGGAAAAGGAGAATTAAATATAGAAAGAGTACGTAATATTTTAGACTAGTTTTACTCATCATCACCTCGAATGCATATTATAGAACAACTTTTAAGAATTTGCACGCAGATAACTCAACCAAAGGCGATGGTCTATTTCCTACCTAAGAGTAGCTTCAAGACATATCGGACATGTCTCTATATCATAAATGATGATATTCTCCTTAGGTGGGGATCGATATTCTCATTTTCAATGAGTCTGACGAAACAATCATACGACTTTCCAGATAGTAATGGATGTGCTGGACACTGAATGAGGAGAACTTATCAGCTATGGCTTTTAAAGGAGAAGCTTCCCTTGTATGCCTGTAAATGGGTGGTCATGCCATATTCATCGGTTTAACACTTTGGGGAAATATTAATGAGTTGGTGATGCAAAAGCGCGAGATGATGGCAAGCATCAGTGCGTCCAGGATATCATCTGCGCTAAGTTCCTTTCGACTAAAATCATTGAGGGCTGCTCGGTACACCGCCTGTCTGCAGGTAACAGGAAAAACGCTTGAACCTCGTACTTTGCTAAGGAGTTTCTAGGCAAGAGAATCGCATTGTCTCAGATCAGTAACGGGAAGACCGATGGGGATGTCGACCAGTATTGGTGATGTCTCACTGCAAGATACCATTAGATGGTAATCTATCAATTTCTGAAGAGAGTGGATCATCTCCTTCAACCAACTTAATTTTTATATTTTCTTCATTTAAGGTGCATGTGTTTTCTGAGTCTAACTTCCGAAATCAATCAGACCTAAATCGGCATTTAAAAGTCCGGCATTGAAAATTGACGGGAGTCATTAAGAGTAGTACTTTGGAAATAAAAAAGGATATAAAGATGAGTAATTTCTCGGGTAAAAATATCCTGATTGTTGGAGGAAGCTCGGGCATCGGATTGGAGCTGGCCCGGAGATTGATCTTAAGCAAAGCCCATGTTACAATCTGGAGCCGTAACCGGCCGACCGAGCTCGACTCCAAAAGCTACATCTATTCCACCATAGACGTGCGTCAGCCGATCAACGGGCAAAATCCCCAGCACCCGGAAAAACTGCATGGGCTTGTGTACTGTCCCGGTTCGATTACACTCGGAGCCTTTTCTCGTCTGCGAGAGGAACAGTTCCTCGCTGATTTCGAACTGAATTTACTCGGAGCTGTCCGGGTCCTGCAGTACTGCCTCCGCTCTTTTGTCACGACCGGAGCCAGTGTAGTGATGTTCAGCACAGTGGCGGTGCGGATGGGGTTTTCCTTTCACACCTCTATTGCTGCGGCCAAAGGCGGTGTAGAAGGGCTCGTTCGTTCACTGGCTGCAGAATTCGCATCCAAACGGTTTCGCTTCAACGCGGTGGCGCCCTCTCTGACCGATACTCCTCTTGCCAGTGCCCTTCTGTCCACTGAGGAAAAGCGGTCCAAAGCCGACCAGCGTCATCCCCTTGGCAGGATAGGGAAACCCGCTGACCTGGCTGCCTCAGCTCAGTTTCTACTCTCAGATGATTCGAGTTGGATTACCGGCCAGGTGCTTTCGGTGGACGGGGGCTACTCATCACTTCGGCTTCTATGAAATTTGATTATGACAGATGAGGTATGACGGTGCGTCATAATTGCCACTCAAGCCAAGGCCGTGGCATTCGGTACAGTTTTGTAAGGGCTTTTTATATCCCTCTACGTGTCCAACACCAGCCAGCTCTTCTGTGTGATGACCACAAGATAAACAAATAATGCTGATGAAAAAGCTGTACAATCCAAGAGAAATGATTCGAAATATAACAGGGTCCTTGTTACTGACTTATAAAAAAGCAACGGGTTGTAGTGTATTTTTTAAACTATATCAATATGTCAAGCTCATAATCTTCAATGGAGAGGCTCCAATACAATACATCAATATTCTGGATATGTTTGAAAGTGTTAAAGTCGGGTTTTTCGGTGTTATCACGGATAAGAGCACAGGATTCAAGCGGCACCGAATTCGGTTCTCGGATCAGTACGTAGAATGATATCGCTTACCGCACCCTGGTTGAAACCTCTGTATCCCTCGCGGCGCTGTATGTTTTCCAGGTGGCTTCCAATCGAGCCTTCCTGGGAGAATCGTTTTTTTTTGTGCTTCGGTGATGCTCCCCATCTGTATCAGACGCCACAATCGATCCGGGGTTACCTTCCAGCGTTCGCCTTTGGTAAAGACCTGTCGCAGAAAGCTAAAGTTGCTGAAAGGGTGCATCATCTCGACACTCCATTCGGCAAGCCCTGTGGTGACTTTGTCAAAATCAAACCGGGCTGCAAGATGATGGAGACCCGCGGTGAGCATTGATT